>Ga0172380_10000763_pt1 | contig 58766 bp, 49 predicted proteins | sample Leawe162metaG_FD_119747 | JGI IMG/M metagenome (GOLD analysis project Ga0172380, IMG submission 119747) | Leachate microbial communities from a municipal landfill in Southern Ontario, Canada - Leachate well 162 metaG | ecosystem: Engineered > Solid waste > Landfill > Unclassified | place... | reverse complement strand
TCGACCTTGTTGAGGGCGAGAAGCTCGGGCCGGTCGGCCAGGCCTTCGCCATAGGCCTCCAGCTCGCCGCGGACCGTGCGCCAGGCGCCGACCACATCGTCCTGGGTGGCGTCGATCAGATGGATCAGGGCGCCGGCCCGCTCGACATGGCCGAGGAACCGCACGCCCAGGCCCGCGCCTTCGGAGGCGCCCTCGATCAGACCGGGGATGTCGGCGATGACGAACCGTTCCTCCGACGACAGATCGACGATGCCGAGGTTCGGCACGAGGGTCGTGAACGGATAGTCGGCGATCTTCGGCCTGGCGGCGCTGACCGCCGCCAGGAAGGTCGATTTGCCCGCGTTCGGCAGGCCGACCAGGCCCGCGTCGGCGATCAGCTTGAGCCGCATCCACAGCCAGCGTTCCTCGCCCGGCAGACCGGGATTGGCGTGTTTGGGGGCCTGGTTGACCGGCCCCTTGAAGCGGTCGTTGCCCCAGCCGCCGTTGCCGCCTTTGGCCAGCAGGACGCGCTTGCCGACGACGTCGAGGTCGACGACGAGGGTTTCCTTGTCCTCCTCCAGCACCTGGGTGCCGACGGGAACCTTCAGCACCACGTCCTCGCCGGCCGCGCCGTGGCGGTTGCGGCCCATGCCGTGAATGCCGGTGCCGGCCTTGAAATGCTGCTGGTAGCGGTAGTCGATCAGGGTGTTGAGGCCATCGACGGCCTCGATCCAGACGTCGCCGCCGCGACCGCCGTCGCCGCCGTCCGGTCCGCCGTACTCGATATACTTTTCACGCCGGAACGAGACCGCGCCACCGCCGCCGTCGCCGGAGCGGACATAGATCTTGCACTGGTCGAGGAACTTCATCGCGCCCTTATGGGCCAAGGCCGAGGTCCAGAAAAGGGCGGCGACCGCTCCGGGTGGTCGCAAAGATGCCCGGATGACCTCATAGGAGCGTTGGAGACGATGACGGGGGAAGGCCCATGCGCGTTGCGCTTCGACTGCTGACCGGGCTGATCGCCCTTGTGCTGCTGCCAGCGGCCTCGATGGCGGCCCGCCCCGCGCTGCGGCCCGACGACATGACCCTGGGCGATCCGAAGGCGAAGATCGTGGTGGTCGAATACGCCTCGCTCAGCTGCCCGCACTGCGCGCGGTTCCACAAGGACGTCTTCCCGGCCTTCCGCAAGGCGTACATCGACAGCGGCAAGGTGCAGTTCGTCTGGCGCGAGTTCATCACCAGCCCGGCCGAGATCGCCGTGCCGGCGACCATGCTGGCCCGCTGCGCCGGCAAAGGCCGGTTCTTCCAGGTCGTTGATCGGGTGTTCGCCACCCAGGGCGAGATGTACGAGGACGGCACTGTCGGCGGCGTGCATCGCATCCTGCGACGCGAGGCGGCGGCCCTGGGCATCGACAGCGCCGCCTACGACGCCTGCGTCAGGGACCAGGCGGGCTTCGACGCTCTCAAGGCCCGGATCGACCGGGCCGGGACCGAGGACAAGGTCGATGGCACGCCGGCCTTCTATGTCAACGGCAAGCAGGTCACGGCGCCGCTCGGCAAGGAGATCGACCTGGCCATCCTCGACGCCGCGATCAAGGCGGCGAAATAGGCAGGCATCGGGGACTGCTTCCGGCGCAGCCGGTAGCTGTCCCTGCCATCGGGCTGACAACAGGGACAGCTACGCTTCGCGAAGCAGTCGCTGGCGCCTCACGCCAGCCAGATCATCGCCCGCGACGGCACGTCCTCGCCCCGGGCCTTGCAGGCGCGCAGCCGAACCTGGCCGGTGTAGAGAAAGCCGCCACGACACAGGACTCGGCCCGACGCCGGATTGTCCGAGAAATGGCCCGCCGCCACGACGCGCTTTTTCCAGTCGCGACCAGCCCAGGCCATGGCCCCGATCAGGGCTTCGCTGGCGATGCCCCGCCCCCAGAACGGCTTGCCGACCCAGTAGCCGACCTCGAGCGGCGCTTCGGGGCGGGTGTGGAAGCCGAGGCCCCCGACCACCCCTTCGTCGTCATGCTCGATGAGGAAGGCCGCGTCGGTTCTCCGGTCGGCCAGGGCGCATCGGGCGATGAAGTCCTCGGCGTCGGCCTTGCGATAGGGCCAGGGCATGCCCGAGACCATCCGGCCGATATCGAAGTCGTTGCACAGCTCGGCCATGCGCGGCGCATCGTCCATGCGCGGCGCCCGCAGGCGCAGCCGCCTGGTCTCGATATCCGGCGTCCTGTCGATCACGCCCATCGGTTGGTCCTCCCGGCCCTTCCGCGAGGGCCTGAACGTGCAAAAGCGGGGAGCCCGGCGTCCGGACTCCCCGCTTGAGGAATTGCATGTCCGGATCGCCTGTACCGGGCGATCCGGAGGAGGGGTCTCCAGATCGCCTATTCGGCGGCCTGGGCCTCGGCCGGAACGACCGTCGCGTAGGTGCGGTTGTTGCGCTTGGTCACGAACTTCACCGCGCCATGTACGAGCGCGAAGAGGGTGTGGTCCTTGCCGATGCCCACGTTGTCGCCCGGCCAGAACTTGGTGCCGCGCTGACGGATGATGATGTTGCCGGCGAGGACCTTCTCGCCGCCGAACTTCTTCACGCCGAGACGCCGGCCGGCGGAGTCGCGGCCGTTGCTCGAGGAGCCGCCTGATTTCTTGTGAGCCATATCGCTCTCCTACTCTCTGGTGGCGCCGCCGATCAGGCGTCGCCGTCCTTCTTGGCGGCCGGCTTCTTGGCAGCGGCCTTCTTGGCGGGGGCGGCGTCGCCGTCGGCCTTGGCGACCTTGGGCGCGGCGGCTTTCTTCGGGGCGGCGGCCTTGGCCTCGGCCTTGGGAGCCTCGGCCTTCGGGGCGGCGGCCTTGGCGGCCGGAGCCGCCTTTTCCGTCTTCGGCGTGGCGCCGCCAAGCGGTTGGAAGGCCAGGCCGCGAGCGCGGGCGTCGAGCTCGCGCTTGGTCGTCAGGCTGACTTCGCCGTCCCACTTGTCGGTCTTGCCGCCGCCGGCCACCGAGGTGACGCGCAGCACGGTCTCCTGCTGGCGGTGACCCCGGGTGCGGCGATAGCCCTGACGGCGGATCTTCTTGAAGATCTTCACCTTCTCGCCCTTGCGGGTTTCGATCAGGGTGGCGTTGACGCTCGCGCCGTCCACGAGCGGAGCGCCCACGGTCACCGCGTCGCCGTCGCCGAGCATCAGCACATCGCCGAAGGCGACGTCCGCGCCCGGCTCGCCGGCCAGCTTCTCGACGACGAGCAGATCGCCCGCCTTGACCCGGTACTGCTTGCCGCCGGTCTTGATCACCGCGTACATGGTGTGCGCCTTGAAAATCTTGAGTTCGCAAAATAGTTCGCGCCCGCGAGGTGTCCCGCGGGCGAGGGAGCGGTCTTATACAGCCGGCGCTTTCCGAGTCAACGCCGCGCCGTCCCCACTGGCGTGTTACTTTGTAACAGGTTATAGCCCCTCGGGTGATCTCGCCCTTCTTCCTCTCCTTCGTGGCGGCCGGCTTTGGCGTCGCCCTCGTGCATGTGGCCATCCCCACGCACTGGCTGCCGTTCGTGCTGGTCGGCCGGGCGCAGGGCTGGCGCCTGCCCCGGGTGCTGGGCGCGGCGGCGGCGGCGGCGGCGGGACATATCTTCACGACCTCCGTCGCCGGCCTGCTGATCCTCATGGCCGGCCGGCTCATGGAGCAGTGGATCCAGGGCGTCCTGCACTATGCCGCGGCCGCGCTGCTGTTCGGCTTCGGTCTCTTCTATCTGGCGCGCGCGCTGCAGCGGCGGGTGGCCCTGGCGGGCGTGACGGACCAGATCGCCGCGGCGCCGCCTCGCGTGGGCGACCGCGCCGCCTGGTGGGGCGTGGTCGGCGCCCTGGCCCTGTCGCCGGGCGAGGTGCTGCTGTCCTTCTATCTCACGGGCGACACGCACGGCTGGGCGGGGCTGGCGCTGCTCAGCGCGATGTTCCTCATCGGCACCCTGGCCGGGATGGTCGCCCTGATCAGCCTGACCTGGGCCGGCATGGCCCATTTCCGCATGGACCGCCTCGCCCGGTACGAATCGGCCATCCTTGGCGCGGTTCTCGTGGCGCTGGGCGTCGCGGTGGTGGTTTTCAGGGCCTGAGCCGCCTATCTAGCCGCTCATGACCGACGCTTCCCCCGCCCGCATCCCCGTCACCGTCCTGACCGGCTACCTCGGCGCCGGCAAGACCACCCTGCTCAACCGCATCCTCACCGAGGACCACGGCAAGCGCTACGCCGTGATCGTCAACGAGTTCGGCGAGATCGGCATCGACAACGACCTGGTCGTCGGCGCCGACGAGGAAGTGTTCGAGATGAACAACGGCTGCGTCTGCTGCACCGTGCGCGGCGACCTGATCCGGGTGGTCTCGGGCTTGATGAAGCGGAAGGGCGGGTTCGACGCGATCATCGTCGAGACCACCGGCCTGGCCGATCCGGGCCCCGTGGCCCAGACCTTCTTCGTCGATGACGACGTGCGCGCCCGCACCCGGCTCGATTCGGTGACCACCGTGGTCGATGCCAAACACCTGCCGATGCGGCTGGCCGACAGCCGCGAGGCGGTCGAGCAGATCGCCTTCGCCGACCAGATCCTGCTCAACAAGACCGATTTGGTGACGCCGGCCGAGCTCAAGGCGGTCGAGGCGCAGATCCGCCGCATCAATCCGCTGGCGCCGATCCATCACACCCAGCGCTCGGCCGTGCCGCTGGACGCCATTCTCGGCCGCGGCGGTTTCGACCTGGACCGCATCACCGAGCTGGAGCCGGAGTTCCTCAACCCCGCCCACGGCGAGGCGGGCCATGTGCATGACGAGGACTGCGACCACGACCATCATCATCATGATCACGGCCACGGCCACGGCCATGCCGCCCACGACCACGTGGCCGAGGCCGGCATCCGCGGCGTGTCGCTGACCTTCGAAAAGCCGCTGGACGGCATCAAGGTGACCAACTGGCTGAACCAGCTGCTGCAGGACAAGGGGCCCGACATCCTGCGCGCCAAGGGCATCCTCGACGTGAAGGGCGAGAGCCGCCGCCTGGTGTTCCAGGCCGTGCACATGATCCTCGAGGGCGACTTCCAGCGCGACTGGAAGGCCGGCGAGCATCGCTACAGCCGCATGGTGTTCATCGGCCGGGACCTCGACGAGGCGATGCTGAGGGCCGGCTTCGAGGCCTGTGTGGCGTAGGGCGGGACCGCATAAGCTGTCCCTTGGGACTGCTTATGCGAACCCGGGGCGCAGACGGGGACTGAACATCAAGTCCCAAGGGACATGAAGTCCTGTCCCCGGCTGAAACGCAAAAGGGCCGGTGTTTCCACCGGCCCTTCGCATATCTGGCGATTGAAGCCCGACCTATTCGATGTCTTCGTTGATCAGGCCGATCTTGAAGTAGCCGTTGGCCTGCAGGACGTTCAGCACGGCCATGAACTGGTCGTAGCTCACCTCGGCGTCGGCGCGGACGAACACGCGCTCCTCGGTGAAGTTGCCGGTGACGCCTTCCTTGCGCATCGCTTCGGGAATGTCGGCCGGCAGATTGGCCAGGCTGGTCTGCTGGGCCTCGCCGACGAAGATCGCGCCGGACTCCTGGATCGAGATGAACACCGGCTTTTTCGGCTTCGGCGCGTTGGGGGGATCGGGGATCGCCGGCGGCAGGTCCAGAGCGATGGACACCGTCGCCATCGGCGCGGCCACCATGAAGATGATCAGCAGCACGAGCATGATATCGACGAACGGCGTGACGTTAATGTCGCTGTTCTGACCCAGATCGTACTTGGAGCCGCCGCCGCCCCCGCCCAGTTTCGCCGCCATTCGGACACTCCCTTGCGCGGGCAAACGCCTGCCGCCCGCTGTCATTCGTTCGAACCCATTACGCGGTTGAAGCCGCTTGTAAAGCCCGTCTCGCTTGGCAGGCGAAAACGATCCGCCGCTGGGCAAGGCCGGGTCCGGGCTATAAACGCGCGATCATGACATTCGATTTCGACGCCTATGTGACCGCCGCGCTTTTCGACCGCTCAGGACGAACATTGTTCGCTCTGGGCGACGGGACCGTGCGGGCCGTGGCCGGGGACGGGTTCGTCACGGTCGAGGCTCATCAGGGTGCGGTCCTGTGCGCCTGCCCGCATCCCTCGGGCCTCGGGATCCTGACCGGCGGCGACGACGGCCGGGTGGTCTGGACGCGGCTGGAAGGGGGCGAGATCGCCGCCAGCCTGGTCGCCGAGGTCAGGGGCCGCTGGATCGACGCGGTCGCCGCCAGCGCCGAATCGGGCCTGATCGCCTTCACCGCCGGCCGCGAACTGCATGTCCGCGATTCGAAGGACCCGGCCTTCAGCCGCGTCTTCACCCACGAGACGTCGGCCGCCGATGTGGCCTTCGACCCCAAGGGGCGGCGGCTGGCCGTGGCCACCTACAACGGCGCGGCCCTGTGGTACGCGAAGATCGCCGACCAGAAGCCGCAGATGCTCAAATGGGCCGGCAGCCACGTGCTGGTCGCCTGGAGCCCCGACGGCCGGTTCCTGATGAGCGCCATGCAGGAGAACCAGCTGCACGGCTGGAAGGTCGCCGACGACAAGAACCTTCGCATGGGCGGCTATCCGGCCAAGGTGAAGAGCATGGCCTTCCTCGCGAACGGCCTGATGATGGCCACGTCCGGGGCCAACGGGGCGGTGATCTGGCCGTTCGCCGGGGCCACCGGGCCGATGGGCAAGGACGCCGCCGAGATCGGCTACGACGCCTCGGCGCTGGTGGTCCGGGTGGCCGGCACGCCGTCGGCCTCGGTGCTGGTTGCGGGCCTCGACGACGGCCGCGTCTGGGCCGCCGACCTCAAGAGCGGCCGGATCGAGCACCTGAAGGCCGAAGAGGGCGCCGCCATCAGCGCCCTGGCCGTCAGCCTGGACGGCTCGCGCCTGGCCTGGGGCGACGAGGACGGCGGGGCGGGGGTGTTGGAGACGGGGCTTTAGCCCTTACTTCCTCCCCGCCCGCGGGGAGGGGGACCATGCGGAGCATGGTGGTGGGGCAGCGTCGGCGTCAGCCGGGCGGGCGCGTCGTGGCGGCCTCAGAGATGGTCCCCAGCGCGGCGTCCAGGTTGTCCCGCACCAGTCGATCTGAGAGGCGCAGCACTCGCACGCCCCGTGCGGCCATCCAGGCGTCGCGTTGTGCGTCATGAAGCTGACGGTCATCCCCTTCATGGATGCCGCCATCGATCTCTATCGCGAGCTGGCTCGCTGAGCAGAAGAAGTCGACCACGTAAGGGCCGAGGACGTGCTGGCGGCGGAAGCGGACGCCATTCAGGCGCTTGCCGCGAAGAGCGTGCCACAGACGCTGCTCGGACCAGGTCATCGACTTCCGCAGGCTGCGCGCCAGCGTGATGGTTGAGAGTGGCTGCATGGCGCCACCCTATAGTGTTCTGTTTTTGTTCGCAACCGGCCCACGCCGGCGCTGCCCCTCCACCGCGCTCCGCGCGGTCCCCCTCCCCACTTCGTGGGGAGGAAGTTTAGGCGTCAAACCCTTCCATCGTCGCCCACACCTCGAACGGGTCGCGCCGCGTCCGCAGGCTGTTGATGGGCGCGCTATCGTCCGCAAAGCCCAGCGCCATGCCGGAAAACAGCATGTGGTCGCCGGGCAGGGCGATGTGCGCGGCCACCGTCTTCGGATAGCGGGCCCAGAATTCCTGGGCGCAGGTGGCCAGGCCGCGCTCGGTCGCCAGCAGCATCACCGTCTGCATGTACATGCCCACGTCCGCCCACTGGGGCGGGCCGAGCTTGCGGTCGAGGCTGAAGAACAGGCCAACCGGCGCGCCGAAGAACTGGGTGTTCCTGAACAACTGCCGCAGCCGGGCCGGCTTGTCGTCGCGCGGGATGCCGATGGTCGCGTAGAGGTCCTCGCCGCATTCGAAGCGGCGGGTGCGGAACGGGTCCCACAGGTTGGGCGGATAGACGTCGTATTCCGGCTCCTCGCCGGCGAGGTTGGCCGCCACCTTCGCCTTCAGGGCCTCCAGCGCCGCGCCGGCCAGGGCGTGGACGCGCCAGGGCTGCAGATTGCCGCCGGACGGCGCGCGCTGGGCGGCGACGAGGATGTCCCGCACCACATCGCCGGACACGGGCTTGTCCAGAAAAGCGCGGACGGAGACGCGGCGATCGACGGCCTCGGTGACGTTCATGGCGGACGCTTTCTGATGGGCGACAGATGCAACGTCAGTGGCTAGCATCCCTCCGCCGCGTCAAGGCAAGGGGGAGCCCCGGGTTGGATTCGGAACCGCCGCACGAGCCGGAAGAAGCGAGCGCCCCGGAACCGGAGGCGACTCTTCCGCTCGACCCGGAGCCAACGGTCGAGGCGGAACCTGGGCCCGAGTCCGCGCCGCCGCCGGGTTACACCCCGCCCTGGCCGCCGCGGCGGCCCGCCGCCGTTCCGCCGCCGAAGCTGGCGATGCGCCGACCCTTCTCGTTCGGCCGTCTGATCCGCACCCTGTTCGTCTGGGCCTTCCTGATCACCATCGTATTTCCGGTCGGGCTGACGCTGGTCTACCGGTTCGTGCCGCCGCCCGTGACCATTCTGATGGTCCAGCGCCTGTTCGAGGGAAAAGGCCTCGACTACCGCTGGAGGTCTCTCAAGTACATTTCGCCGGCGCTGGTGCAGGCGGCCATCGCTTCGGAAGACGCCAAGTTCTGCGCCCATCACGGCTTCGACTTCGAAGCGATCCGCAAGGCCGCCGCCGCCAACAGGCGACGCCCGGGCAAGGTGCGCGGCGGTTCGACCATCAGCCAGCAGACGGCCAAGAACGTGTTCGCCTGGCCGCGGCGGTCGTATCTGCGCAAGGGCGTGGAGGCCTATTACACGGTGCTGATCGAGACCCTGTGGGGCAAGCGGCGGATCATGGAAGTCTATCTCAACGTCGCCGAGATGGGCTCGGGGACCTACGGCGCGGAGGCCGCGGCGCGGCGCTATTTCGGTGTCGGGGCCGATCAGCTGACGCGGGCCCAGGCCGCCCGGTTGGTGGCCATCCTGCCCAATCCGCTGAAGTACAAGGCCGTGAATCCCGGCAAGTACGTCGCCAGACGCTCGCGCAAGATCGGCGCGGCCGCCGGCACGGTGCGCAACGATGGCCTGTCGGCCTGCGTCGGCGTTCTACGGCCGGCGACCAGGGCTGAACGGGACGAGCCGGCGCCCGTGCAACTGCCGATGAAGCGGCTGCCGGCGCCGGAGACCCCGACCGATCCCCTGCCGCCGCCGCCGGTCCTTGAGCCCGTTCCGGTCGAACCCGAACTCGTTCCTGAGCCCGCGCCGGCCGAGCCTGAGTTCAAGACCACTGATTGATCGCGGCTCATCCCCAAGCATCGTCATGGCCCGGCTTGTCCGGGCCACCCAAGAACACCGAACTATTTCGCGGGCCCTGAGAGCGCAGCTTCTTGCTGCCCGCAGGCCGCGCTTGGGTGGCCCGGACAAGCCGGGCCATGACGGACGTTGGGGAGATGAGGTTGATGTGTGATCCCTTGACGGGACCGGCCGTCGCGCTTCGTATGCCGCCACAAATTCCCCTGTGAGGATGCGTCCCATGTTGAAGACGAAACTGCTGGCGGCCGGAGCGGCCATGGCCGTCGCCGCCGCGTTCGGCGGCATCGCCCCCGTCGCCCAGGCCCAGACGCCGGCCACGGCGGCTCCCGCGCCGACCGCCGCGGAGGCCAAGGCCTTCATCGACAAGGCCGAGGCCGACCTGGCCGCCCTGTCGCAGTACGTGAACAAGGCCTCGTGGGTCCGCGCGACCTACATCACCGAGGACAGCATGTGGCTGGAGGCCAAGGCCGGGGCCGAGGCCACCGAACTGGCGACCAGGCTGGCGATTCAGGCCGCGCGGTTCGACCAGGTCGCCGTCGATCCGGTGACCCGCCGCAAGCTGGACATCCTCAAGCGCGCCCTGGTGGCCCCCGCGCCGCAGCGGCCCGGCGCGGCCGACGAGATGGCCACCATCGCCTCGCGGCTGGACTCGACCTACTCGACGGGCAAGTTCACCTACAATGGCAAGGCCCTGACCTTGAATGACGCCGAGGATATCCTCGCCTCGAGCACCGATCCGGCCGAACTGAAGGCGGTGTGGGAGGGCTGGCATTCGATCTCGCCGGTGATGGTCCCCGACTACGCCCGCCTGGTGGCCCTCTCCAACGAAGGCTCGGTGGCGCTGGGCTACAAGGACACCGGCGCCCTGTGGCGGTCGGGCTACGACATGGATCCGGACGCCTTCGCGGCCGATACCGACCGGCTGTGGAAACAGCTGGAGCCATTCTACAGGAACCTGCACTGCTACGTGCGTGCGCGCCTGAACGAGAAGTACGGCGACTCCGTCCAGTCGCGCACCGGCCCGATCCGCGCCGACCTGCTGGGCAACATGTGGGCCCAGCAGTGGGGCAACATCTATCCGGTCGTCGCGCCCAGGAGCACGACCCCGTCCTACGCCCTCGATGACCTGCTGGTGAACGCCGGATATGACCCGGTGAAAATGGTCAAGACGGGCGAGGCCTTCTACGTCTCGATGGGGCTGGCGCCGCTGCCGGAAACCTTCTGGACCCGCTCGCAGATCGTCCGTCCGCGTGATCGCGAGGTGGTCTGCCACGCCTCGGCCTGGGACCTGGACGACGCCGACGACATCCGCATCAAGATGTGCACCAAGGTCAACGGCGAGGACTTCTACACCGTCCACCACGAGCTGGGTCATAACTTCTATCAGCGCGCCTACAAGGCTCAGCCCTACATCTTCAAGAACGGCGCGAACGACGGCTTCCACGAGGCCATCGGCGACTTCATCGGCCTGTCGGCCCTGACCCCGACCTACCTGCAGCAGATCGGCCTGCTCAAGGACGTCCCCGGGGCGGAGGGCGACATCCCCTTCCTGCTCAAGATGGCCCTCGACAAGATCGCCTTCATGCCGTTCGGCCTGATGGTCGATCGCTGGCGCTGGGAGGTGTTCTCCGGCCAGCTCACGCCGGCCCAGTACAACACCGGCTGGTGGAAGCTGCGCACCCAGTACCAGGGTATCGTGCCGCCCGGGCCGCGCCCGACCGACGCCTTCGATCCGGGGGCCAAGTACCACGTCCCGGCCAACGTGCCGTACACGCGCTACTTCCTGGCCCACGTCTACCAGTTCCAGTTCCACCGCGCCGCCTGCCAGCAGGCGGGGTGGAAGGGGCCGCTGCACCGTTGCTCGATCTATGGCGACAAGGCGGTGGGCGCCAGGTTCAACGCCATGATGGAGATGGGCGCCTCGCGGCCCTGGCCGGAGGCGATGCAGGCCTTCACCGGTGAGACCCGCGGCGACGCCTCGGCGGTGGCCGATTACTTCAAGCCGCTGAACGTCTGGCTGACGAAGCAGAACAAGGGCGAGCACTGCGGTTGGTAGGCTGACGACACGGCTGACGGAACGGGGGGAGGCGGAGCGATCCGCCTCCCCTTTTCTGTTCCGACGCCGCTTCTGTTCCGACGCCGCCAGCGGGTCGGACTCTCCCACGGGTTCTCGACGTCGTCGATAGCCCGCATGGTTTCCCGACTTTCACCCTGCCTGGTGGGTCATGCGTTTACCGCGCCGGCCCCAGTATCGGTCGTTGTTCGCAACTCTGTCGGGGCAGGGACCATGAAGACGGGGCATTCCGTTCTCGAACGGATCGGTAAATTCCTGCGCGCCTTCCGCAAGGAAGACGGCGCGATCGCGGTGCAGTTCGCCCTGGTTCTGGCGCCGATGACGGTGATGGTTTTCGGCGCGCTCGACGTCAGTCGCGCCTCGGGCGAGAAGATGCGGCTGCAGGACGCGCTCGATGCGGCGACCCTGGCGGCCGCCCGCTCGCCGGCGATCACCGACGAGGGGCTGCAGGCGGTTGGCGAGCAGCTGCTGGCCGCCGACCTCGCCTCGACCAAGGCGGTGCTGACGTCGTCCAGCTTCAGGCTCGAAGGCTCGAAGGTGGTGGCGACCGCCCGGGCCTCGATGACCACCGTGGTGGCGAACCTCTGGCTGAACGGCGACATGGTCATCGGCGCCGAATCGGAGGTCACGCGCGCCTCCAACAACGTCGAGGTGGCGCTGGCGCTCGACGTCACCGGCTCGATGAGCGGCACGAAGATTACCGACCTGAAGGCCGCGGCCAAGGACCTGATCGATCTGGTCGTCCAGGACCAGCAGACCCCGTACTATACGAAGCTTGCCATCGCGCCCTATTCGGCGGCCGTCAACGCGGGGACCTACGCGACCAGCCTGCGCGGCGCCTATACGGCGGGGACCTGCACCACGCCCGGCTGCGCCAGCTTCAAGTTCACCAACGCGTCCGGCGGCAGCAAGACCTTCAACATCAGCAGCTGCGTGACCGAGCGCACGGGGACCGACGCCTTCACCGACACCGCGCCGTCCGCGGCCTTCCTGGGACGCAACTATCCGAGCACGGGCAATCCCTGCCTGGGCAGCACCATCATGCCGCTGTCCACTGACAGGACGGCGCTGAAGAGCAAGGTCGATGGCCTGGCCGCGGCCGGCTCCACGGCCGGCCATCTGGGCCTCGCCTGGGGCTGGTATCTGGTCTCGCCCAACTTCGCCTCGCTCTGGCCGACAGCCAGCCAGCCGGCGGCCTACGGCACGGATCAGCTGCTCAAGGTCGTGGTGCTGATGACCGACGGCGCCTTCAACACCACCTACTGCAACGGCGTCATCAGCAAGGATTCCGGGTCGGGCAGCGGCTCGTCGTCGGACCACATCAACTGCAACGCGCCCAACGGCGGCGCCTTCGCCCAGGCCCAGGCCCTCTGCGCCAACATGAAGGCGGCTGGGGTGATCATCTACACCGTGGGCTTCGACGTGGCCAACGACGCCAACGCCCGGGCCATCGTCGAGGAATGCGCCACCGACGCCGAGCACGTCTATCTGCCGGCGACCGGCGCGGCCCTGAAGACCGCCTTCCATGCCATCGGCGAGGACATCTCGCGGCTCAGGATCTCGCGGTAGGACCAGGGATCGTAACCCCCGATTCACCAAGCCCGTTGGCGGATTTCTTACCATCCGGCGCGATGATGGCCGACTGAAGGGGTGACCAGTCATGCACCATGCCTCGCACCAGCCCGGTCCCGGGTTGCTCGCGCCGATCGCGCGCCTGCTTCGCGGCTTTCGCAATGAGAGCGGCGCGGTGGCGATCTGGTTCGCCTTGCTGGCCCTGCCGATCGCCGTGCTGGCGTTCGCCCTGATCGACGTCAACCGCGCCAGCGTGGAGAAACGGCAACTGCAGGATGCCCTGGACGCGGCGACTCTGATGGCGGCCCGCTCGACGGCGGCCACGGACTCGGAGTTGCAGGCGGTCGGAGCGGCGGCCCTGGTCGCGCAGCTCAGCGGCGCCAGCGACTCGACCCTCGCCAGTTCGACCTTCCGCGTCGTCGGCACGAAGGTGGTGGGCACGGCCACCGCCAAGGTCGTTCCCGTGATCGCCAGTCTGTGGCTGCAGGGCGACATGACCATCGGCGCCGAGGCCGAGGTGGCCAGGGCCTCGACCAATCTGGAAGTCTCTCTCGTCCTCGACATCACCGGCTCGATGAGGGGCTCCAAGATCGCCGACATGAGGACAGCGGCCAAGGACCTGGTCGATAGCATCGTGGCCGACGTCCAGACGCCCTACTACTCGAAGGTGGCGCTTGTGCCGTTCAGCGTCGGCGTCAATCTCGGCGGCTACGCCGACGACGCCCGTGGCGCCGTCAGGGGCGCCAGGAGCATTACCGGCGCATCCTGGACAACCGGCTCGTCCAGGTCGATCTCCGGAGTCTCCAAGGCCAACCCGGCGGTCGTCACCTCCAACGGGCACGGCTTCGGCAACGGCGACGTGGTCTGGATCACGGGCGTCAAGGGCATGACCCAGCTCAACGACCGCGCCTTCATTGTCGCCAACAGATCGACCAACAGCTTCCAGCTGCAAGGCGTCAACAGCGGGTCCTACAAGAAATACAAGTCCGGCGGCACGATCCGGAAATGTCAGGTTTCCGACTGTTCCGTCGTGATCACCGCCGCCGGCCACGGACTCGGGGACGGCGAGGACGTCTACATCACCGGCGTCGGGGGAATGACCGACCTCAACGGCGAGGTGTTCACCGTCGCGAACAAGACGACCAACACCTTCGTCCTGGCGGGGGTGAATGGCGCCAACTTCGGGACCTACTCGTCGGGCGGGTCGGCCTGGTGTCTCGCCGCCGGCTGCCAGTACTACCAGTTCACGAACAACGACAACGATCTGCGGCGGTTCGAGATCACGACCTGCGCCACCGAACGCGTCGGGGCGGACGCCTATACCGACACGGCGCCCGGGACGTCGCCCGTCGGGCGTCACTACACCGAGAACGCCGACGGCTGCCCGTCGGCCTCCATCGTCCCCCTGTCGTCCGACAAGACCGCCCTCAAGGCCGTGATCAGCGGCCTGACCGACGGCGGCGCCACCGCTGGCCAGATCGGCACGGCCTGGGGCTGGTACATGGTCTCGCCGAACTTCGGCTCGCTCTGGCCGACGGCCAGCCGGCCGTCCGCCTACGACGCGCCGGACGTGCTCAAGGTGGTCATCATCATGACCGACGGCGAGTTCAACACCGCCTACTGCAATGGCGTGCTCAGCCGGGACTCGATGGGCAGCGACAGCCAGCAGATCAACTGCAACGCCACCAACGGCGACGAGACGGCACAGGCCCTGGCGCTGTGCGCGGCGATGAAGGCCAAGGACATCGTCGTCTACACCGTGGGCTTCCAGCTGGGCGGCAACCGTACGGCCGAGAACTTCATCAACAGCTGCGCGACCGACTCGAGCCACGTCTTTCTCCCGTCCAGCGGGGCGGCGCTCAAGGACGCCTTCGCGGCCATCGGCCGCGATATTCTCAAGCTGCGATTGTCGAGGTAGCGCGGCGGTCCGCGACCCGCGGATAGCCGGAGAACCAGCCCCGCGCGATCAGGCGCTCAAGGCCTCGTCCCTCGAAGCCTCGTCCACGGCGGGCCGCCGGGCGCAGGCCTCCTCGAGGGCGCCGAACAGGGCGCCGGCCGAAACCGGCTTGCTCAGATGGCCGTCCGCCCCCGCCGCCAGGGACGCGGCGACGTGCTCGGGCAGGGCATTGGCCGACAGGGCCCATATCGGCGCCGGCGACCGGCCGCCGGCGGCCTCGGCGGCCCGGATGGTCCGGATGGCCGTCAGGCCGTCCATCACCGGCATCTGCATGTCCATCAGGATCAGGTCGAAGGCCTCGCGGGCCGCCGCCTCGACCGCCTCGGCGCCGTTCTCGACGCTCGTCAGCTCCACGCCGGTTCCGCCGAACAGCAGCTCGACGACCTTGCGATTGATGGCGTGGTCCTCGGCCAGCAGGACCCGCGGCGCGCGCGACTCGTCCAGGGCCGGCGCGGCCGGGCCGGCCGCGGCCGCCAGGGGCGCCGAGCAGCGGTCCAGGGCGACGGTCAGGGTGAAGCGCGATCCCGATCCCGGCCGGGAAGTCGCTTCCAGCGATCCGCCCATGGCCTCGGCCAGGGCGCGGGAGATGGCCAGGCCCAGGCCCGTGCCGCCGAACCGGCGGGTGATCGAGCCGTCGGCCTGTTCGAAGCGCTCGAACAGCCGTTCCTTGACGTCGTCGCCGAAGCCGATGCCGGAGTCGCTGACGGAGATCGCCAGAGCGCCGCCGGGCGACGCCTCAGCCTCGAGCCGGATGCCGCCCCGGTTGGTGAACTTCAGGGCGTTGGACAGCAGGTTGCAGACGATCTGCCGGATCCGGACCGCGTCGCCGACGAAGGCGCCGGCCGCCGATTCGCCGATGGCGAGAGTCAGGGTCAGGCCCTTGGCCTCGGCGCCCGGTTTGAACAGGGCGGCGGCCGAGCGCAGGCAGGCGCCCAGATCGAACGGTTCGGGCTTCAGCTCCAGCCGGCCCGACTCGATGCGGGCCAGGTCCAGCACGTCGGCGAGGATCGCCTCCAGCGTCTGGCCAGAGGTTTCGATCAGCCCGACCATTTCCGCCTGGGCGGGGGTCAGGCTGGTCCGCGCCAGGGCGGAAGCCACGCCCATCACCCCGTTCAGCGGCGTGCGGATCTCATGGCTCATGTTGGCGAGGAACTCGCTCTTGGCCCGGTTGGCGGCCTCGGCGAGGTCGCGCGCCCGCACCGTCGCTTCCTCGACCTGCTTGCGGCTGGTGATGTTCTTGAGCACCCCGAGCACGCCGGTGATCCGGCCGTCGTCGTCGCGCAGAAGCTCCGCCGCCGCGAAGGCCCAGACTTCGCGGCCGTCGGGCGGGTTCATGCGGTATTCGGTGCGGAAGGGCTCCCCCGTCCTCACATGCTCTTCCCAGCGCGCCATGGCGGCCGGACGGTCGTCCGGGTGCACCGTGACCCAAATGTCGGCGGCCACGTCGTCATAGGTCAGGGCGCCGCCGAAGAAGGTGTCGCTGGCGCCATCGACCTTGAGGGTCTTCGCCCTGTAGTCCACCTCGTAGACCAGCACCTCGGCGATTTCGAGCGCCAGCTTGAGCCGTTGTTCGGAGCGTTGGGCCCGGTCCAGGGTGGCCACGACATTACTGATGTCGTGGCTCATCGAGATCAGGCCGCCGATCTCGCCGCCGGCGTCGCGCCACGGGTAGAGGGTCGCCCGCAGCCAGCGATCGGGCCGGCCCGGGCTGGGCGCCAGAACCCGCTCGGCGGTGACCGTCTCGCCGCCGAGGCATTTGCCGTACGCCTCCGCCAGCACGGGATAGGACGCGGGAAACAGCTCGGCCATGGACCGGCCCAGGGCCTCCCCGGACGAGATGCCCTTCTCCCGTTCCCACTGTTCGTTGACATAGATGTAGCGCAGGTCGCGGTCGGTCATCCCCAGGGCGACGGGGGACGACCGCATGATCGCGTCCTTCAGGTCGGTGGCCGCGCGGGAGGTCCGTTCAGCCACCTCGGTCCGGCGCTGCGACCGCAGCCGTTCGATCGCCTCGGCCAGCAGGGCGGCGAGGTCGTTCAGTGTGGCGACCAGGGACTCGTCGCGCGCCCGGCGCTCGGGGAAGACCATGCACAGGCCGCCCAGTTTCAGGCTGTCGCCCACGATGATCGGCGCGTTGGCGTAGGCCCGGGCCCGCGGATGGCCGCTGACCCAGGGGTGCCCGGGCAGATCGACCCCGAGGTCGTCCAGCCAGATCGTCTCCAGATGACCGATTTCCCGGGCGGTCGTCGAATCGTCCGGCCGGGCGATGTGCTCGGGCATGCCGTCGAAGCCTGAGCACCAGAAGCGGTCTTTCTCGACCAGCGCGACATAGGCGTGGCCGCCGCCGGCGGCCCGGCGGGCGAGTCGCGTCACCCGGTCGATGACCGGCCGCAAGGCGGTCAGGTCCAGCGACCGGATCTCCGTCCCTCTCGCGGCGTCCGAAGGCGCCATGCCTGTCCCCCCGGTCGTTCCGCCGAACAGCGTGATGCAGCAGGGTTAATTCGGAGTGACCTCGGACGGTCAGAGCAGCTTGATCTCCTTCAGCCGCTGGACGAGGAAATCGTCGGCGGTCAGCGGCTCGGGATAACGGTCCGGGTTTTCCGCCGAGGCGCAGCCGGGCAGGGTGCGAATCTCGTAGTCGGGCGCGAAGTGCAGGAAGAACGGCGTGGAGTAGCGCGGGAAGGCGCGGCGCTCGGGCGGCGGATTGACCACCCGGTGGACGGTCGAGGGCAGGACGTTGTTGGTCGCCCGCTCCAGCATATCGCCGATGTTGATCACCAGGCAGCCGGGCGGCGGGTTGATCGCCAGCCAGCGGCCGTCGCGATCGAGCACTTCCAGTCCGCCCTCCTCCGCGCCCAGCAGCAGGGTGATGGCGTTGATGTCGCCGTGGGCGCCCGCGCGCACGCCGGTCGCGTCGGCCGGGATCGGCGGGTAGTGCAGCAGACGCAGGACGCTGTTGCCGTACTCCACGGCGTCGTCGAACTGGTGGCGCGGCAGGCCCAGATAGTGGGCGATCGCCTGCAGCACCTTCGCGCCCATTGAATCGAGGGCGTTGTAGAGCCAGGCGACCTTGTCGTGGAAGTCGGCGATCTCGGCGGGCCAGACGTTATCCGGCATCTGTGCGCGATAGCGGTGGCCGGGCGGCAGGTCGCGGCCCATGTGCCAGAATTCCTTGAGGTCGAAGTGGTCGGCGCCCTTGGCCGTCTCGATGCCGAAGGGGATGTAGCCGCGCTGGCCGCCCTTGCCGACGGCGTACTGTTTCTTCACGTCCTCGGGCAGGGCGAAGAAACGCTTGGCCGCGTCGAGCGCCGCGTCGATCCTCGCCTGGTCCAGGTCGTAGTCCGAGATCACCGCGAAGCCGTAGCGGCGGAAACTGTCGCCCAGGCTCCGCGAGAAGCCTTCGAAGTCGGTCGCATGGGTCTTGAACGAGACGGGCGCGATGGCGGACTGAGGCAAGGAACGGTCTCCCGGAAAACGAAACTCGGCTGTTTACACCTCTCGTGGCGTCCTGACGACGCGGCAATGATCCAGGTCAGTCCTCGCCGTCCAGCGCCGCCTCGCGCTGCTCCTCGTCGCGGCCGCTGGTGTCCCAGCCGTCGGCGGCCCCGGGCTTCATCTTCGCCAGGTCGGCCTGCAGCAGCCGGTCCATGGTCTGGGCCGCGTCGCGCGAGGCCAGCAGATAGGCCTCGGTCTGGCCCCACATCGGCCGCAGCTCCTCGAACGTGCGCTTGTCGTGCCGGCGGAAATAGTCGGCCGCGCGCAGGGCCCGGTGCGCCCGGAAGCCCAGCGCCTTGAGCGCCGTCACGCCCAGCGAGAGGGCGCCCTCGAACGTTTCCCGCTCGACCGCGTCGGCCCCGCTGGCCAGCAGGTCGTAGGCGTGGCGGCGGTCGAAGGCCCGGGCCAGGATGGTCAGATTGGGGAAGGCCTCGCGCGCCCGCTCGACCAGCTCGGCCGCCTTCTCCTGGTCGTCGATGGCCACGATCAGCATCCGCGCGCGCTCGGCCCCCGCCTGGCGCAGCAGGTCCAGCCGCGTCGCGTCGCCGTAGTGCACGCGCCGCCCGAAGCGGCGCAACAGGTCGATCTGTTCGATGTCGGCGTCCAGCACCGTCGATCTGAAGCCGTTGGCCGTCAGCAGGCGGCCGGTGACCTGACCAAACCGGCCGAAGCCCGCGATGATGATGTCCGGCTCGGCGTCGGCCTCCTCGAAGGTCGGGTCGGCGGGGTCCTGGGCCGGCTTCTCGCGGTCGAGCCGGGTGAGGATCTTCTCGTAGACCACGACCGTCAGGGGCGTCATGGCCATCGACAGCGCCACCACCGCCGTCAGCAGGTCGGCCAGCGGCTGGCTGATGACCCCGGCGCCGACCGTGAAGGTCAGCAGCACGAAGGCGAACTCGCCGCCCTGGGCCAGCGCCACGGCGACCGTGGCGGCCAGCCTGTTGGAGGCTCCCCCGACCCGGGCGAGGGCGAACATCACCGTGAACTTCAGCGCCATCAGCCCGAGCACCAGCCCGACCAGCAGCAGCGGCTCGCGCAGGATCAGCCCGAAATCGATGGTCGCCCCGACGGTGATGAAGAACAGGCCCAGCAACAGCCCGCGGAACGGCTCGATGTCGGTTTCCAGCTCGCGGCGGAACTCGCTCTCGGCCAGCACCACCCCGGCCAGAAAGGCGCCGAGCGCCGGCGACAGCCCGACGATCTGCATCAGCAACGCCACCCCGACCACGATCAGCAGCGAGGTGGCGGTGAAGATCTCGCGCAGGCGGGACTGGGCGATGAAGCGGAACACCGGCCGCACGACGAACCGGCCGCCGCCAACCACCGCGCCCACAGCGGCCAGCACGGCCAGGGCCTGCAGCCAGGCGGGCAGGTCGGCGACCAGGCTGGTCGAACGGGCGGTGTCGGCCGCCAGCGTCACCGGCCCGGTAGCCAGCAGCGGCAGCAGGGCGAACAGCGGGATGATCGACAGGTCCTGCAGCAGCAGCACCCCGAACGCCGCCCGGCCGACCGGTCCCTGTCGCAAGCCCTTCTCGTCGAGGGTCTGCAGCACGATGGCGGTGGAAGACATGGCCAGCACCAGGCCGGCCGCCAGCGCCGTCGGCCAGGCCAGGCCGAAGATCATGCTGGCCCCGGCGATGGCCAGGGCGGTGGCCACGACCTGGGCCCCGCCCAGGCCGAAGATGGTCTTGCGCATCGACCACAGCAGGGCCGGCCGCACCTCCAGCCCGATCAGGAACAGCAGGATCACCACGCCGAACTCGGCGAAGCGCATGACGTCCTCGGGATCACCCGTCAGGTTCAGGGCGAACGGGCCGATGATCGCGCCGGCGATCAGATAGCCGAGCACCGAGCCCAGGCCGAGCTTCTTGGCCGCCGCGACCGTGACCACCCCGGCGGCGAGATAGACCAGGGCCTGGGTCAGGACGTCGCCATGCATCAGACGGTCTCCCGCGCGGCGGCGGCCAGGCCTTCGAGGCGTTGGCGGTAGCGGTCGGCCTCGCCCTGGATGTGGGCGTCATCTTTCAGCCGGGCGGCGTGAACGATGAAGGGGTTCTCCCAGGTCATGCCGCAGAGGGCGGCGGTCTGCTCCAGCGGCCGCAGGAACTCCTCCATGGTGAACCGGTTGTAGCCGCGCTGGTGATAGGCCTGGGCCGGGCCGCCCGTGGTGCAGGCGACGAACAGCTGCTTGCCCTTCAGCCTGTCGCCGCCCTTGCCGTAGGCGAAGCCGTGCAGCCAGACCAGGTCCAGCCACTCCTTCATCAGGGCCGGCGTCGAGTACCAGTAGAACGGAAACTGCAGGGCGATGACCTGGTGGGCCAGCAGCCTGTCCTGTTCGGCCTCCACGTCGATGACGAAGTCGGGATAGAGCTCGTAGAGGTCGTGGAACCGCACGCCTGTCGCCGCCCGCCCGGCCTCGGCCAGTATGGCGTTGGCCCGCGAGCGCTCCAGCGCCGGATGGGCGAACACCAGCAGCACCGAGGGTTCGCGGCCTTCAGGCTGCATGATAGCGTTTTCCCGAGGCATTCAATTTATTCACCAAGGCTTGAATTTCTCGCCGGATCGGGCGAGAGGGGCCGACCCATTCGAGCGGAGCGATCATGGCGGACAAGGTTGCCAAGGACGCCGTCGAGGCCCTGTCGGGGCTTCTCTTCGACGGCATGACGATCATGGCCGGAGGCTTCGGCCTCTGCGGCATTCCCGAGAACCTGATCGCGGCGATCCGCGAGAGCGGGGTCAAGGACCTCACGGTCGTCTCCAACAACTGCGGCATCGACGGCTTCGGCCTGGGCATCCTGCTGGAGAACCGCCAGATCCGGAAGATGGTCAGTTCCTATGTGGGGGAGAACAAGCTGTTCGAACAGCTTTACCTCTCCGGTGAGCTGGAACTGGAGTTCAACCCGCAGGGCACCCTGGCCGAGCGGATCCGCGCCGGCGGCGCCGGCATCCCGGCCTTCTTCACCCGGACCGGGGTGGGCACGCTCGTCGCCGAAGGCAAGGAAGTTCGCGAGTTCGATGGCGAACACTATGTGATGGAGCGCGGCCTGACCGCCGACCTGTCGATCGTCAAGGCCTGGAAGGGCGACGCCGAGGGCAACCTCGTCTACCGGAAGACCGCGCGGAACTTCAATCCGATGATGGCCACGGCCGGCAAGGCCACGGTGGTCGAGGTCGAGCAGCTGGTCGCCATCGGCGCGCTGGACAAGGACAACATCCACACCCCGGGCATCTACGTCGACCGCCTGTTCAAGGGCGCCGTGTTCGAAAAGCGCATCGAGCGCGTGACCACCCGCGTGAAGGAAGCCGTCTGATGGCCTGGACCCGCGAAGACATGGCCGCCCGGGCCGCCGCCGAGCTGCGCGACGGCTTCTACGTCAACCTCGGCATCGGCATCCCGACCCTGGTGGCCAACTACATCCCCGAGGGGATGCATGTGACGCTGCAGAGCGAGAACGGCATGCTCGGCATGGGCCCCTTCCCCTATGAGGGCGAAGAGGACGCCGACCTGATCAACGCCGGCAAGCAGACGATCACCGAGCTGGACTCCAGCTCGTATTTCTCCAGCGCCGACAGCTTCGCGATGATCCGCGGCGGCCACATCGCCCTGTCGATCCTGGGCGGCATGCAGGTGGCCGAAAACGGCGACCTAGCCAACTGGATGGTGCCCGGCAAGATGGTCAAGGGCATGGGCGGGGCCATGGATCTGGTCGCCGGCGTCAAGCGCGTGGTGGTCGTGATGGACCACTGCGAGAAGACCGGAGCGCCCAAGCTGCTGCACCGCTGCACCCTGCCGCTGACCGGCGCGGGGGTCGTTGACCTGCTCATAACCGAACTGGGCGTGTTCGAGATCAACCGCGGCAGGACGCCGGCGCGGCTGATCGAACTGGCCCCCGGCGTGACGGTGGATGAGGTGAAGAGCAAGACCGAGGCGGCCTTCGAGGTCGCGATCTAGGACCCACCGGGACATGCACTTCAGTGCGTGTCCCATCTTGCCGGTTGGCAGGGGACACGCACTGAAGTGCATGTCCCCGCGCCGCGCTAATCCCGGTTCTTCAGCGGGGCGAAGCCTTCGCCGAGGATCAGCGTTTCGCGGCGCAGGCAGCGGTGGTTGTACGTCTTCTCGTCGTCGCGATAGCGGGCCGCGCACTTGATGCTGAGGATCTGGCGCAGCACGCCGACCGTCGGAGCCCTGGCGAAATCGGCGGCGATGCGCGGCGCCTGGTTGCCCTCGAGGCTGACCACCAGCACCCGCCGGCCCAGCGCCGGCGTCAGCGGGGCGACGGTCTCGGCCTGGTTGCCGGCGTGGCTGCGCCTTAGCCAGATGGCCAGCGGCGGCGCGTCCGGCGTGCCGATGTAGTCGCGGCCGTAATAGGCCAGGGCGTTGAACAGGAAGCGGTCGTCGACGGCGATGGCTGACAGCCCGCCGTTGATCTGCTCGACCTGGGCCCGCTGCACGACCTGCTCGGCCATCTGCTTCCAGCCGCGCACGCGCTTGATGTCGTTGGACCGGCCCAGCGCATCGACGATGGCGGGATGGGCGACGGCCAGCAGCATGAAGACGGCCAGGGCCGCCTGCAGGCCGAGGCCGGCGATCAGCCACCATTTCGCCCGCCAGCGCACCAGCAGGGCGGCGGCCAGCACCGCGCCGGCGACATAGGCGCTGGCGGCCCAGTTGTCGTTGGCCCGCGACAGCAGGGCGCCGAGGGTCACCACCGCCAGCGGCGGGACGGCGAAGCACAGCAGCAGCAGGTCCTGCGGCCGCAGTCGGCGGCGCCAGGCCAGCACGGCCCCGCCGCCGGCCAGCACGCCGAACGGGACCGGTCCGAACACCCCGAACTGCCCGCCCAGGAAGCCCAGCATCTCGCCCGGATTGAACAGCTTGCCGCCAAGGTTGGCGTTGGCCGCCGTGTGGCCGACGGTGGCGAAGTGGTGGTTGGCGTTCCAGATCAGGTTGGGGGCCAGCACGGCGGCGAAGGCCAGCAGCGCCATGCCGCCGGTCTTCAGGTCCCAGGCTCGCCGCGCGTCCCTCGACAGGACCAGATGCAGGCCGATGCCGATCACGGCGTACAGCGCCGCGTATTTCGACAGCATGGCCAGGCCGAGCGCGGCGCCCAGGCCGGCGGCGGGAAGCAGCCGGCGCCCGCCCGCCTGGACCTCGACATAGGCCAGCAGCGCCAGCGCCAGGAAGCAGAGCAGCGGCGCGTCGGTGGCCAGGATGAAGGACGACAGCGCCACGCCCGGCATCAGCATGTAGACGGCCGCGGCCGCCACGCCCGACCACTCGTCGTAGAGTCGCCGGCCGACCGCATACAGCGACAGTCCGGCCACGGCGTGGAACAGCGGCGCGGAGAACCGCACCCAGGACTCTGCGTTCCCGCCGATCGCCGTCGTCGCCCAGATCGCCCAGGCGATCATCGGCGGCTTGGAGAAGTAGCCGAAGTCCAATGTCCGCGACCACAGCCAGTACTGGGCCTCCTCCGGATTGAGCTCCAGCGGGCTGGCGAAGATCGCGGCCAGCCGCAGGACCGTCAGCACAAGGACGAGTGTCGCCGCGATACGCAGGGGGTGGCGATCGGTGGCGGACGGCGGCGGAGGGGTGGGGTCGGGAGTGGTCATGGGCGGCGGGACGCTGACCCGCGTTCGGGGTCCTGTAAAGGCGATCCATGCCCGGAGGTGTCGCAATCTTGCGACAAACCGCCCCAAAAGAGTCGCAAACCTTAACGCCGCCTTGCTTCAACGGGGACGGTCTTTAGACTGCGACATCAGGCGTTCAGGACCCGTTCGGGCATCGTCACCGTAGCTTCGCATTGGCGCGCTATTTCGTGTGACCGTTGCCCGGGCCGGATCTTTTCCAGGTTTCAAGCCGGCGTCGGGATGAGAGGGGATACTCAAATTATGATCAAGAACAAGCTCGCCTTTGTGGCGACGACCGCGCTCGTGGGCAGCATGCTGCTGGCCTCCAGCGCCTATGCGCAATCCACCGGCACCACGGAAGTCGAAGAAGTCGTCGTCGTCGGCGCCTCGGGCCCCAACTCGGTTGGCGGCGCCATCACCGCCGAAACCGCGCCCAAGTCCAAATCTTCGGTGACCCAGGAATTCATCGCCACCCAGGCGAGCGGCCAGACGATCATCGAGACGCTGAATCTGACGCCGGGTCTGAACTTCGTGAACAACGACCCCTACGGATCCTCGGGCGGCAACGTCCGCCTGCGTGGCTTCGACGGCGCCCGCGTTTCGCTGACGTTCGACGGCATGCCGCTGAACGACACCGGCAACTACGCCATCTACACCAACCAGCAGATGGACGGCGAACTGATCAGCGGCGCCAGCGTCAACATGGGCACGACCGACGTCGATAGCCCGACGGCCTCGGCGACCGGCGGCACGATCAACTACGTCACCCGCAAGCCTGCGACCGAGATGGGCGGCATCTTCACCGGCTCGGTGGGATCGTTCAACTATGGCCGGGTCTTCGGCCTGCTCGACACCGGCGAGATCGGCCCCTGGGGCACCAGGGCGTTCGTCGCCGCGTCCTACCAGAACTACGACAAGTGGAAAGGACCCGGCGAACTCGAGAAGACGCAGTACAACGCCCGCATCTATCAGCCGCTGGGCGACAACGGCGACTTCCTCAGTCTCGCTTTCCACTACAACGAGAACCGCAACGCCTTCTATCGCAACATCACGCTGGCCCAGTGGCTGGCTGATCCCGAAACCGAGAACGACCGGTCCTGCACCCTGCCGACCCCGGTCAATGGCACGGCCCAGAACGCCCTGACCGGGTCGGCCATCGTCCGCTATGACGGATCGACCGGCACGGGCAGCTGCACCAACTACTACGAGCTGCGCAACAACCCGTCGAACACCGGCAACATCCGGGGTCAGTCCAGGTTCACCCTGACCGACAACCTGGTGCTGACGGTCGATCCCTCGTTCCAGTACGTGCTGGCCAACGGCGGCGGTTTCGGCACCTTTTCGGAGCGGGACGACCGCCTCGACCTGGGCGGCGCGGTCGGCGTGGACCTGAACGGCGACGGCGACACGCTGGACACCTGGGCGCTCTACACCCCCAACACCACCAACACCCGCCGCTATGGCGTGACCAGTTCGCTGATCTGGGACCTGGACGACAACAACCGCATCCGCGCCGCCTATACCTATGACTACGGCCGTCACCGCCAGACCGGCGACTACGGCTTCATCAGCATGAGCGGCAAACCCCAGAACGTGTTCGGCGGCAAGGACGGCTATGGCCGCCCGGTCGAGGCGATCGACGGCGCCAACATGCGTGGCCGCGACCGTTACTCGGTGGCCATCCTGAGCCAGCTCGCCGTCGAGTATCGCGGCCAGTTCTTCGACGACACGGTGCTGGTCAGCATCGGCGTGCGGGCGCCGTTCTTCAAGCGCGAGCTGAACCAGTACTGCTATTCGCAGAACGCCAGCAGCAACGTGCTCTGCACCACCATGGCTTCCAACGCGCCCCTGGCCAACGGCAATGTGACGTTCGGGGCCTCCGCGACCCAGTACATCCCGCCCTACGCCACGACCAAGGAGTACGAGGACATTCTGCCGAACGTCGGGGTCAGCTGGAACTTCGCCGACAACCAGTTCGTCTACGCCAGCTACGCCGAAGGCCTCTCGGCGCCGCGGACCGACAACCTCTACACGCCGTCGCGGCTGGCCAGCGGGGCCATCGCCCTGCCGGGCGCCGAGCCGGAAACGACCAAGACCTTCGATCTCGGCTACCGCTACCAGAGCCCGATGATCACCGGTCAGGCCGCGATCTGGACGACCAAGTTCGAGAACTACATCGTCTCGTCCTTCGACGACGTGCTGGGCATCTTCCTCGACCGCAACGTCGGCAGCGTGGATCTGTGGGGCATCGAGGCGCAGGTCGGCTTCGAGCCGACCGAAAACTGGTCGCTCTATGGTTTCACCTCCTACACCAACAGCGAGCTGCAGGACGACATCCCGCTTTCGGCCACCACCTTCCTGCCGACCACCGGCATGCAACTGGTTGAGACCCCGGAATGGACGGCCGGCTTCTACGTCCGCTGGGAAGCCACGGAAAACCTCAGCCTGTCCTTCGAGGGCAAGCATGTCGGCGACCGCTTCTCGACCGACGTGAACGACGAGGCCACCCCGGCCTACGACCTGTACAAGTTCGGCGCCCGCTACGACCTGCCCTTCCTGGGCAAGGACGGCTCCTACATCCAGGTCAACGTCATCAACCTGTTCGACGAGGAATACCTGGGCAACATCAGCTCGCGGAACAACGCCAAGACCGTCGATGTCCTGCCCGGACCCGGCGTGTCGAACCGGTCCGGCTCCGCGCCGTCCTATTCGGTCGGCGCCCCGCGGACCCTGCAGGTGACCTTCCGCGCGAACTTCTGATCGCACGGTAGTCCATAGCACTTGGGGAAGGGCGGCCTGAGCGATCGGGCCGCCCTTCTTCGTTTCCGTCGCACTTGACGCAACCCCCTGTCAGGGCCACTTCCCCCGACCCATGAGCACGCCCCTCGTTCCCGCCGAATGGTCCCCGCACCGCGCCATGTGGCTGGGCTTTCCCAGCCACGCGGATCTGTGGCGCGAGGACCTCGACCAGGCCCAGGACGAGGTCGCCGCCCTGGCCCGCGCCCTGGCCGGTCCCGGCGAGGAGCGGGTGCGGCTGATGGTCTGCGGCGACGAGGCCGAGGCCGCCGCCCGCGCGCGGCTGGACGGCGTGGCCGGGATCGAGATCGCCCGGGCCCTGTTCGGCGACATCTGGCTGCGTGACACCGGCCCGATCTTCCGCGATGACGGCCGCGCCGCCGGCTTCCGCTTCAACGGCTGGGGCGGCAAGTACGAGCTTGAGGGCGACGACCAGGTGGCCGCCCAGATCGCCGCCGCGTCCGGCGCGCCGCTCGACGCCAACGCCTTCGTCCTCGAGGGCGGGGCGGTCGATCATGACGGGCTGGGCACGGTGTTGACCACGCGCCAGTGCCTGCTCAATCCCAACCGCAACCCCGGCTGGACCCAGGAGGCGGCCGAGGCCGCCCTGGCCGCCAGCCTGGGCGCGCGCAAGGTGCTATGGCTGGGCGACGGCCTGCGCAACGATCACACCGACGGCCATGTGGACAACCTGGCCCGGTTTGTCGCGCCCGGCGTGGTCGCCTGTCCGATCGCCTGGGGCAGGGCCGACCCGAACGCCAGGCTCTACGACGAGACAGCCCGCGCCCTGGCCGGCATGACCGACGCCCGCGGCGGTCAACTGCAGGTCATGCGCATCCCCTCGCCGGGCTGGATCGACGGCGACGACGGCCCGGCCCCGGCCAGCCACATGAACTTCATCGTCGCCAACGGCGCGGTCATCGTGCCGCTGTATGACGACGCCCGGGCCGGCGCCTTCGCGGTGGACGCGGTGCAGAGCCTGTTTCCCGAGCGCAAGGCCATCGGCCTGCCCTCGCGCGCAATCCTCACCGGCGGCGGCGCGTTCCACTGCATCACCCAGCAGGAGCCCGCCTGATGGCCCGGACGCTCAGCCTCGCGGCGATCCAGACGTCCTACGGCATGGACCTGGACGCCAACATCAAGAGGACCGAGGGCTTCATCCGTGAGGCCGCGGCCAAGGGCGCGCAGGTCATCCTGCCGTCGGAACTGTTCCAGGGGCCGTATTTCTGCGTCGCCCAGGAGGAGCGCTGGTTCGCCACGGCCCATCCCTGGCGCGAGCATCCGTGCGTCAAGGCGCTGGCCCCGCTGGCCGGCGAGCTGGGCGTGGTCCTGCCGATCTCGATCTTCGAGAAGGAAGGCCCGCACTATTTCAACAGCCTGGTGATGGCCGACGCCGACGGCTCGCTGCTCGGCGTCTATCGCAAGAGCCACATCCCCGACGGCCCCGGCTATCAGGAAAAGTACTACTTCCGGCCCGGCGACACGGGCTTCCGCGTCTGGGACACTAGGCACGGCCGCATCGGCGTCGGAATTTGCTGGGACCAGTGGTACCCGGAGTGCGCGCGGGCAATGGCCCTGATGGGCGCCGAGGCGCTGCTCTATCCGACGGCCATCGGCAGCGAGCCGCACGACGCCAGCCTGGACACGGCCCTGCCCTGGCGCCGGGCGATGCAGGGCCACGCGGTCAGCAACATCATCCCCGTCGTCGGGGCCAACCGCACCGGCTTCGAGCCGTGGGACGGCTATCCGAACGGCGGCCAGCGGTTCTACGGCTCGTCCTTCATCGCCGACCATCGCGGGGACCTGGTCTCCGAGCTGGGCCGCGACGACGAGGGGCTGGTCAGCACCACGGTCGATCTCGACTTCCTCGCTACCCACCGCGCGGCCTGGGGTTTCTTCCGCGACCGCCGGCCCGACCTCTACGGCGCCCTGACGAGCCCCCGGCCGGCGTAGCGCTTCTCCCTTCCCCCTGGAGGGGGCTGCCGCACATGACCGATGTCGCCCACGAAAAGCCCTCCTCCTCGATGGAGGAGGGTGGGGTGGTGGTGTGGCCGCTCTGCCTGGGCGAAGGACTCGGAAAGGCGCCGGCGCCCAACCGCGCCCTTCCCGTTTCACCATAGCCACACCTCCATCCCCAACCCTTCCCCCATCGAGGGGGAAGGGAGTAGATCAGCGCTTTCCGGGGGCGCCTGCCATGCTCGAAACCGAACGACTCATCCTGCGCCGCTGGCGGTCCGGGGACCGCGAGGCCTGGGCCGCGATGAACGCCGACCCGCAGGTCATGCGCCACTACGAAAGGCCGCTCACGGCGGCGGAAAGCAACGCAGGCATCGACCGTCTCGAGCGCCACATCGATGATCACGGGTTTGGCGAGTATGCCGTGGAGCGCCGGGCGGATGGCGTCTTCCTCGGCATGGTCGGCCTGGCGACGCTCGATGCGCCAAACCCGCTCGCGCCGGGCGTCGAGGCCGGCTGGCGGCTGGCCCGCCACGCCTGGGGCCAGGGCTACGCCACCGAGGCCGCGCGGGCGGCCATGGACGACGGCTTCGCGCGGATCGGCCTGGACCGGATCGTCACCTTCACGGCGCGGCCCAACCTGCCGTCACAGGCGGTGATGGCGCGGCTGGGCATGACCCGCCGGCCGGACCTCGATTTCGACCATCCGGCGCTGCCGCAAGGCCATGTCCTGCGCCGCCATCTGGTCTGGTCGCTGGACCGGCCCTAGCTGTCGCAGCCCTGCGCCGGCGGGGCCTTGGCCAGTTCGGCCCGCGCCGCCGCCAGGTCCTCGAGGAAGGCCGGGTCGGCATGCAGACGGGCCACCGTCGCCGCGCCCATGGTCTGGCCGGCCGCGACATCGCTGGGGAAGTGCACGCCGCAGATCACCCGGCTTTCGCCGAAGGCCTTGCCCCGGGCGATGATCGACGAGGCCTTCGCCGGCGCGATCTCGGCCAGCGTCAGCGCCCAGGCCCAGCCGATCGCCGCGTGGCCGGACGGATAGGAGCCGTTGGTCTTCATCCAGTCCTCGCGGGCGACGCAGATCGGCGCGTCGTCGTGGCCGATCAGCGGCCGGTCGCGCATGAAATGATCCTTGGCCGCCGATACGCTGCGGCCGGCGTCCATCACCATCCGGTCCATCATACGAGCCAGGGTCGGGGTGTCCTGGATCGTGATCGCCGCCCCGGCGGCGCAGGCGAAGCCGGCGTGGGCCTTGTCGCCGAACAGCTCGGCATCGGCGGCCGCCTGGTTCCAGCGCGCCGACCCGTCCAGCGCGCGGGTCGCGAGGAAGTTGGCCCGCTCGGCCTGCGCCGTCGGCGAATCGGCGGCCGGCGGCGGTCCGACGATCAGCAGGCTGTCGGGCAGGGCCTCGACGGGCAGATAGCCGGTCGGCCGGGCGTCCCGGGCCATCACGCCCGCGGTCAGGGCCAGGGCGATGGCGGCCCCCGCCGCGATAGTCCGAATGCCGATCATGTCCAGCCTCCCCCGGGCGCTCCCGCTGTGTCCGGAGTCGGCGAACCGGCGCCGCCCGTCAAGACGAAACCCGGGAGAAGAGGCTTGACGATGAGATATGTTATTTCATAACACTGATTGGCAGTATCATTTCCCCCGGGGCTCCTGAATGCGTAGTCGTCTCCTCCTGCTCGCCGCCGTCAGCGGCTCCACCCTGATCGCCGCCGGCGCGGCGATGGCGGACGAGGCGCCGGCCCCCAGCACCGTCGCCGAGGTGGTGGTGACCGCGGCGCCCTATGCGGTGTCGCTCGATTCCGTCACGACCAGCATCAACATCGTCGGCCAGGAAGAACTCGACCGGGCTCCGCCGGCCGGCCTCGGCGACGTGCTCAACGGCCTGCCCGGCGTGCGCTCGACCTTCTTCGGCCCCGGCGCCAGCCGACCGGTCATCCGCGGCCTTTCCGGCCCCCGGGTGCTGATCCTGCAGAACGGCGTCGGCATGGTGGACGTCAGCGCGGTGTCGCCCGATCACGCGGTGGCCTCCGAGCCCGGCGGCGCCACGCGTATCGAGGTGCTGCGCGGCCCATCGACCCTGGCCTACGGCGGTTCGGCCATCGGCGGCGTGGTCAACATCCTCGACGAGCGGGTGCCGACGACGCCCGCCTCCGCCGGACCCGAGGGTCGGTTGGTGGTCTCGGGCGGCACGGTCGATGACAGCTATTCGGTCTCGGGCGCCATCAAGATCGGCACCGGCCCCTGGGTGTTCTCGGCGGACGCGGTCAAGCGAGAAAGCGGCGACTACGATGTGCCCGTCGATCCGGTCTCCGACCGGCTCGCGACGGCCTCTGGCGAGACCCCGCTCGCCGACCGCACCCAGCGCAACACCGACGTCAAGCTGCAGACCTATGGCGCGGGCGTTTCCTATATCGGCGACGATGGCTACGTCGGCGTGTCGGCCCGTCGGCTCGAAACGCAGTACGGCGTGCCCTATGCGCAGGTCGTCATCGTCGGCCCGCCGCCCGCCGAGGGACCGGTCTATCTGGACGTGCAGCAGACCCGTTACGACATCCGCGGCGAATCGGCCGTGTCGCTGGGCTGGTTCGACCGCGCCCGGTTCTCGGTGGGCTACGCGGACTACGAGCACGCCGAGATCGAGGTCGCCACCGGCGCCGTCGGCACGCGCTTCCTGTCCACCGGGACCGAGGGCCGCTTCGAACTGGTCCAGCCAGAGCGGGACGGCTGGCAGGGCGCGGTGGGCGCCCAGGGCCTCGCGCGCGAGTCCGAGGCCATCGGCGCCGAGGCCTTCGTGCCGCCCGCCGAGATCAAGGAATTCGGCATCTTCACGCTGCAGCGCCTGGACAGGGAGGCCTGGGGCATCGAGGGTGGGCTGCGCCTCGACCGCCGCACCATCGACGCGTCCCTCACCGGTCGGCCGACCAGCGGCGCGGCCACGTCCTACGGTCTCGACTGGTCGATGACCGAAGGCAGCCAGGATTTCACCAACATCTCGGCTTCCGTGGCGGTGTTCTGGCGTCCGGTGGAGGGCTGGTTCCTCGGCCTCAGCGTCTCGCGCAATGGCCGCGCGCCGACGGAATTCGAGCTGTTCGCCGACGGCCCGCACGCGGGCACCGGGTCCTACGAAATCGGCGATCCGACGCTCGATTCGGAAGAAGTCACCTCCTACGAAGGCACGGTGCGCTACACCCGGTCCGGCTCGCGGGCCGAACTTCACCTCTATACCGCCCGCTACGACGGCTTCATCCAGGAGCTGCCGACGGGCGATTTCGTCGCGGACGACGGCACGCTCGACCCGGCCGGCGAGTTGCCGGTGTTCCGCTACAGCCAGACCGGCGCGACCTTCAACGGCGCGGAGTTCGAGGCCTCGCAGGAGATCTGGCGCAGTGGCGAACAGTCGGTGTCGCTGGAGGGCGTCTTCGATCTGGTGCGCGGCAAGACCGACCTCGGCGTCCCCGCCCGCATCCCGTCCTACTCGGTGACGGGGCGCGTCGTCTGGACGGGCGAACGCACGGACGGCGAGTTCGAAGTCCGCCATGTCGGCGATCAGGACCGGGTGGCCGCGTTCGAGCTGCCGACCGACGGCTATACGATGATCGACGCCCAGTTCGGCTTCAGGCCGTTCGCCGAGCACGACCTGACGCTGTTCGTCGAGGGCCGCAACCTGGGCGACGTGGAGGCGCGGGAGCACACCTCGTTCCTCAAGGACATCGCGCCGCTGCCTGGCCGCACGTTCCGCGCGGGCGTGCGCTACGAGTTCTGACGGTCGCCGGGGACATGCACTTTAAGTGCATGTCCCTGTGCCCCTACCCCAGCAGCGTCTTGCCGTTCTTCACCACGGTGACGCCGCGCGACTTTACCCGCGCCTCGAACGAGACGACGTCGCCGTCCTTCCACAGATCGACGGTGATGGTCTCGCCCGGGAACACCGGGCTGGAGAAGCGCACCTGGTGACTCTTGATCTTCGTCGGATCGAAGTCGCAGTAGCTCTGCAGCACCGCCCGGCAGGTCACGCCGTAGGTGCACAGGCCGTGCAGGATCGGGCGCGGGAATCCGGCCGCCGCGGCGATCTTCGGATCGGCGTGCAGCGGGTTGCGGTCGCCGCTGAGGCGGTAGATCAGCGCCTGGTCCGGCCGGGTCGCGATGTCCACCGACAGGTCCGGCGCGCGGGCCGGGACCTCGTGCGGCTCGGGCGCGCCCTCCGAGGGCCCGCCGAAGTTGCCGTCGCCGCGAGCGAAGGTCGAACCGGTCAGGGTGGCGATCTTGTCGCCGGTCTTCGCATCGGCCAGCACCGTCTCGCTGTAGATCACCGCGCCCTTGTCGCCCTTGTCGTAGGCGCCGATGACCCGGCTGGTGGCGAGGACCGAGGCCTCGGTCGGCAGCGGCTTGTGGAATTCGACCTTCTGCTCGCCGTGGACCACCAGCAGGAAGTTGATGCCCATCTTGCCGATGCCGGGGCCGGCGCCCCAGGCGACGGTCGTGGCCATGGTCGGCACCGCCTTCAATCCACTCTCGTAGACGAACGGCAGTTCCTTCTCGTTCATCGGGTCGGAGCCCATGCCGATGCCCAGGGCGTAGAGCATGGAGTCCTTGTCGGTCCAGCTGAACGGCTGGGGTTCGCTGGCGAGCGCCAGAATCTCGGGGTAGGCGATAGGCATGGACGGCTCCCGGGGTTTTCTTCTTGCGGTGATTGAAGCGCGTTCGCCCCAGGGACCGCAAGACGGGAGGTCGGATTGCCGGGTTCCGTCCGATCAGCTAGAAGCGCCGGCTCATCCCCATCGCGGCCGCATCCCGCCCGCAGGTTCAAGAGTCTCGAATGGAACAGACCCAAGCCGCCATCGGCCCCATTAGCGGCACCCTTCTCTTTTACTCCACGCCCGAGCCTCTGAGCAAAGACGTCCACAGCGGTCTGGGCGTTCAGCGGATGGAAAGGCCGTTCGGCTTCGCCAAGGGTGGTCATGTCGTGCCTCTGACCGTCGCCGAGTTCACCTTCGCGGCCATCAGCTATCCGATCATCTTCGCCGGCCCCGAGCACCTGCCGCTGGCGGTGATGGGCATCAACACCGGCGAGAACCTGTTCATCAACGAGGACGGCTCGTTCGTCGCGGGCGGCTATGTTCCCGCCTACATCCGCCGCTATCCGTTCGTGCTGGCGGCCGACGAGGCGCAGCAGCGCATGGTCGTCTGCATCGAGCGCAACGCCGCCATCTTCACCGACAAGAAGAAGGCCGACCTGCCGCTGTTCGACGACGCCGGCGAGCCGTCCGAGTACACCCAGAACGCCATCAAGTTCTGCGAGGACTTCGAGGGCGAGCGCCGCCGCACCGAGTCCTTCGTCAAGCTACTGCTCGACCTGGACCTGTTCGAGCAGCGCGAGTCGATCTTCAACATGCCCAAGGACGACGGCACGTTCGAGCCGGTGAAGCTGGCCGAGTATTTCGCGGTCTCCGAAACCAAGCTCAACGCCCTGCCGGCCGACAAGCTCGTCGAGCTGCGCGACAACGGCGCGCTGGAGAAGATCTACAACCACGTCACCTCGCTGATCGGCTGGGACCGTCTGGTCGCCGTGGCCAGCGATCGCGCCATCAAGCGCTCGGGCGAAACGCCCGCCGCCTGATCCCGCGGGGCCGTGGCCGCCTTCCGGGGCGGTCGCGGTCTATCGGGCGAAGACGCTCCGCGTCAGGCAGGAGAAGACGAGGCGTCCGGCCTCGTCGAGCAGGTCGTGCTGGGCGATGACGATGCCCTTGTTCTCGCCCACCGGGTCCATGCCCATCACCGTCATCCGGCCGCGCAGCAGCTCGCCAACCGGGGGATTGCGCGCCCAGCGCAGGGCGTCCACGCCCAGGCGCTTGGTCTGGGGCCAGTCGGCGGAGGCATGCTCCTCCAGCCGCGACCACAGGGCGTAGGTCATCGCGTCCGGCGCGCCGCGGTCGGCGCTCCAGCCGGGCGCGAAGGCCCGCACGAAGGCGTCGAGCGCCTGGGCATCGACCGCCACGGCGCCGAGGTTGACCACCTGGCCGATCGAGATCTCGTCGAAGCTCGCGGGCATGGATTCAGGGCTCCGGGGCAATGCGGACGGGCAGACATTGCGCGCCGCCGTCGATCATGGCGGCCCCGTCGCCGTTGTCGAGGCCCCCTCGCGGGCCATATAGCTGTGACCATGCGTCTGACCACGATCCTCGCCGTCCTGCTCGCCCTGATCGCCGCCCCCGCGCTCGCCGCGCCGGTGAACACCGGCCATATCGAGGCCGAGCTGGTGGCCCAGGAGGCCGCGGTTCCGGGCGGGACCGTCTATGTCGCCGTGCGCCAGAAGATCGCCCGGGGCTGGCACACCTACTGGCGCAACGTCGGCGACGCGGGTAACGCGACAAAGCTGGGCTGGACACTGCCGGCGGGCTGGACGGCCGGCGAGATCGTCTGGCCGACGCCCAGGCTGCTGATCGAGGGCAAGGCCCCGAACCAGCTGGGCGTCTACGCCTATGAGGGCGAGGTGCTGCTGCCCGTGCCGGTCGCGGTCCCGGCCTCCGCGCGGCCGGGCAGTCCGGTCCCGATCAAGGTCGCCGTCAGCTTCCTGGTCTGCGCCGAGATCTGCATCCCCGAGGACGCGGTGCTGACCCTCGACCTGCCGGTGTCGGGCGGCGCGGCGCGGCCCGACGCAACCTGGGGCCCGCGCATCGCGCGGACGCTGGACCAGGCGCCAAAGCCAGCCGGGCTGACCGCCGTGTTCGCCGCCGTGGGGCCGAGGCTGACCCTGGCCGTGACGGGCGACGCCCTGAAGGGCGCGGACCTGGCCGGGGCCTGGTTCTTCCCCTACAGCAGCACGGTTCTGAACCACGCCGCGCCCCAGGCCGTCGAGCGCGGCCCGGACGGCCTGACGCTGACCCTCGCGGGCGGCTACGACTTCACCGAAGGCGCCGCGCCAGAGGTCCTCGCCGGCGTGCTGGCGCTGGGCGACCGGGCGTTCGAGATCAGCGCCGGGCCCGGGCCGCTCCCCGCCGGGGCCGCCGGTCTGGGCCCCGTGGCGAACCGGGGGCCGCCGGGACCGTCCGCCGCGCCGGGCCTGGGCCTTCCGCTGGCGCTGGCGTTCGCCTTCCTCGGCGGGCTGATCCTCAACCTGATGCCCTGCGTCTTCCCGATCCTGTCGATGAAGGCGGCGGCGCTGGCCGGCCACGCTCACGAGGCGAAGGCCGCGCGGGCCCAGGGCCTGGCCTATCTGGCCGGGGTGCTGGCGACCTTCCTGTCGCTGGCCGCCGGGCTGATCGCGCTGAAGGCGGCGGGGGCGGCCATCGGCTGGGGCTTCCAGCTGCAGTCGCCGGCGGTCGTGGCGGCGCTGGCGACGGTCATGCTGCTGGTGGCGCTGAACCTGTCGGGCGTGTTCGAGGCGGGAACCTCGCTGCAGGGCGCGGGCGAGGGCCTGGCCTCCCGGCGCGGCCTCGCCGGCAGCTTCCTGACCGGGGTGCTGGCGGTGGTGGTGGCCGCGCCCTGCACGGCGCCGTTCATGGCCTCGGCCATGGGCTACGCCCTGACCCAGAGCGCCGTCGTCTCGCTGCTGATCTTCGCCGCCCTGGGCCTGGGCCTGGCGGCGCCGTTCGTGGCCCTGTCCTTCGTCCCGGCGCTGCTGCGGCTGATGCCCCGCCCCGGGGCCTGGATGGAGACCCTGCGCCACGTTCTGGCATTCCCGATGTACGCGGCGGTCGCCTGGCTGGTCTGGGTGCTGGCGCAGCAGACCGGGCCGATCGGCCTGGCCAACGCCTTGGCCGCCGGGGTGCTGGTCGCCTTCGCCGCCTGGCTGTTCGGCTTCGCCCAGCGCCGCGGGCCGGCGCCGGTGGCGCGCGGCCTGGCCGCGGCCATGCTGCTGGCGGCCATCGCCCTGATCGGCCTGCTGGCGCTCGAAAAGCCCGGGGCGCCAGACGCGGCGTCGTCGGACGAGGCGGCGATCGTTCCCCACGAGGCCTGGTCGCCCGCGCGGCTGGCCACCCTGCGCGCCGAAGGCCGGCCCGTGCTGGTCAACTTCACCGCCGCCTGGTGCGTGACCTGCCAGGTCAACGAGAAGTCGTCGCTATCGACGCAGGCCGTGGCCGCCGCTCTCGCGCGCGACAACGCCGTCTATCTGAAGGCCGACTGGACCAGCCGCGACGCGACCATCGCCGCGGCCCTGGCCGAGCATGGTCGGGCGGGGGTGCCGCTGTATCTGGTCTATCCGGCGGACGGCGGCGCGCCGAAGGTCCTGCCGCAGCTGTTGACGGCGGGGCTGGTGACGCGGGCGCTGGACGAGGCGGCCGGGCGTTAGGTCCCGCTGGTCACCGACGGCTGGGTGGTGATCACCTCGACGTTGTCGCGCAGCAGCCAGAACATCTCCTTCAGGGCCATGTCGCGGCTGCGCTGGTCGGGGGCCGTCTCGACCTCCTTGAGCCGCGCCGGCAGGTCCTGCGAGATGCCGCGCAGGATGCATTTCAGATCGCCGTCCGTGCCGCGTTTGGCCAGCAGCAGGTGGGCCTGCATGTCGAGGCCGGAGAGCTCGGTGATCTGTGCGGCGAAGCCGTCGAAGCCGGGCAGGGGCCCTTCCTTTCCCTTCCAGCCATCGACCTGCGCCTTCAGGGTGTCGGCCCGCTTGACGATGTCGAGGAACAGCGGCTCGCTGGCCACCGACGACGGCGGCGCGCTGACCGCCACGGCGGGCGCGGGGCTCGCCGCCATCGGCGCGGCGGAGGCCATCCACAGGGCGGCGGCAAGGGCGACGGCGTCACAGGACATGGAGCGTCCCTCGATGAATTGGCGATTGCCCTCTGGTAAGCCCGACATGGTAAACGGCGTGTTGCCGCCGGAGCCCTCATGACCGACCTCGCCGCCGCCTGGACCGCCTTTGAAACCGCCGCCCGCAAGGACGGCGAGACCCGCATCATCGACCATTTCGCGGCCGAGCCGGACCGGCTGGAGCGGCTGGTGGTCGAGGCCTGCGGCCTGCGGCTGGACCTCTCCAAACAGCCGTGGAGCAAGGCCGGTCTCGCCGCCGCCCTCGATCTGGCCCGCGCGGCTGGCGTCGAGGCCGCCCGCGAGCGGCTGTTCGCCGGCGAGGCGGTCAATGTCACCGAGAACCGCGCCGCCCTGCACATGGCCCTGCGCGCGCCGGACGGCGCCGGTTTCGAGGCGGTCGGCAAGCCGGTGTCGGCGCGGGTCGAGGCTGTCCGTGATCGCATGCGCGCCTTCGCCGAGGCTGTCCGGTCCGGCGAGCGCCGCGGCGCCACGGGCCAGCCCTTCCGCACCATCGTCCATATCGGCATCGGCGGCTCGGACCTCGGCCCCCGACTGGTCTGGCGCGCGCTGAAGCCGCTGGAGCCGCAAATCGCGCTGCGCTTCGTCGGCAACGTCGATCCGGCCGATATCGCCCAGGCCCTGGCCGGGCTGGACGCGGCGACCACGCTGGTGGTGGTGGTCTCCAAGACCTTCACCACCCAGGAAACCATGGCCAACGCCACGGCCGCCCGGGCCTGGCTGCGGGCCTTCCTCGGCGAGGCGGGGGACGGCCATCTGGCGGCCGCCTCGACCAACCTGGAGGCCTGCGCCGCCTTTGGCATCCCGGCGGAGCGGGTGTTCGGCTTCGAGGACTGGGTCGGCGGTCGCTATTCGGTGATGTCGGCGGTCGGCCTCAGCTGCGCCGTCGCCCTGGGCTGGGACGTGTTCGCGGCGCTGCAGGCCGGCGCGGCGGCGATGGACGACCACTTCCGCACAGCGCCGCTGGCGGCCAACGCTCCGGCGCTGCTGGCCCTGGCCCATCTGTTCAACCGTAATGGCCTGGGCCGGCCCGTGCGGGTGGTCGAGCCCTACGCCGAGCGGCTGGGCCTGCTGGCCAGCTATCTGCAGCAGCTGGAGATGGAGTCCAACGGCAAGCGGGTGACCCTGTCCGGCGCGCCCGTCGCCCACGCCACCGCCACGGCCGTGTTCGGCAACGCCGGGACCAACGACCAGCACGCCTTCTTCCAGATGCTGCACCAGGGGACCGACGTCATCCCGGTGGACTTCGTCGCGGTGGCCCAGGCCGCCGAGGGCCCCGCGCCGCAGCAGGCGATCCTGCTGGCCAACGCCATCGCCCAGGCGCAGGCGCTGATGACCGGTTCACCCAACGCCGCCGAGCCGCACCGCCACTTCCCCGGCGACCGGCCCTCCAGCTTCATCCTGATCGACCGCCTGACCCCGGAGACGCTCGGCGCGCTGATCGCCCTCTATGAGCACAAGGTGTTCGTCGAAGGCGTGCTGTGGGACATCAACAGCTTCGACCAGTGGGGCGTGGAGCTGGGCAAGACCCTGGCGACGAAGGTGCTGGGCGAGCTGGAGGGCGGGCCGGCGGGCGCGCACGATCCATCGACGGCGGCGCTGATTGAGCGGCTGAAGGGATAGCGCCCGGCCCAGAGCGGCGGCGGTAGCGGACCATGCAGGGCGACCGGCGCGGACGCCAAAATGTCGCCACAACCTATTGTTGCTCTTCGTTGCCAATGGGAGTGGCCGGATGGTTCGAACGATTCTGGTGCTGACGACGGCGCTGCTCTGCCTTGGTGCGGCGCGCAGCGACGAGATAGTCGGCGACCTGCTGTCCGGGCGCGTCGATCCGACGACCTACGACTACGGCGTGTTGCGAGAGAGGCCGGACGCGGACGTCTGGCTCAGGGACGCGGAAACGAGGGCGCAGCGCGGGATTCTGCGTCGCCAAGGCGTGTCCGACGACATCGCCTGGGAGGACGCTCGATTTCCCGACTGCATGGACGAGGCCGAGATAGCGCTGCTCAAGGGGCTGTCCTCGGTTCGTAAGGCAACGACTCATTCGGCCTGGCTGGAGGCGCGGCGTCAGGCCGCCGAGGGAGAGAAGCGTCGCCAGGCCATGGCGGACGCGGTCCTCGCCGGAGAGGCCGCCCCCTACAAGCAGCTCAAGGGCGTCGAGCGTCGGTTGCGCCTGTCTCGGGAAGCCAGCGACCCCGTCGTCTCGGAACTGTTCCGGCGCAATGCCCAGGATCAACTCTGGCGCGCGAGCGTCGGCTTTTCGGCGCGGCAGTTCATGCTCCAGGATCTCTCGGAGGCGGCGCTCGACCTTTATGACGCCAAGGTCTGGCGGGAGACCTGCCTGGTCGATGCGTCCAATCGCGCCTGGATCAAGCAGGCGATAGCCCGGCGCGGATGGTTCAAAATCAGCGTCGATGGTGAACAGGCCGACAGCGCCGCGTGGAACATGGTCCAGCACGCCGACAATGACGTTGCGTTCCAACAGGCGACGCTTGTCGTCCTTGAGCAGGCACTGAAGACCAAGGACACCTCGCCCAGCAACTACGCCTACCTCTGGGACCGGGTGGCGGTGAACACCGGCCGGCCGCAGCGCTACGCCACGCAGGGCCGTTGCGCCGGTCCGGGCGACTGGCGTCCGAACCCTCTGGAAGACGAGGGCGCGGTCAATCGTTGGCGGGCGGAGTTCGGCATCGACTACCCACTGGCCGACTACGTCGCTCTGATGAACACCTTCTGCCGCTAGCCCTTTCGCAAGAGTTCCACTATACCCCCGCCCCGATGACCCGCGACGCGCACCATCACGGCCGCCACCACCACGCCATCCCTCGCGGGACGGAACGGGTTCGCGCGGCCTGAAGGCCGGCGCTTCACCCCTCCGGCCCCGCCCGACGCGGATGGGGCTGAAGACAGCTCCATCCGGCCCGACCGACCCGATGTAGAGCTGACAGATGACCGACCAGATCTTCCGACCCGAAGCCCGCGCTCCACGCGGTTTCGCCGACAAACGCGCCGCCACCCTGCGGGCCGAGCGGCGGATCGTCGAGGCCGTGTCGAAGGTCTACGAGCAGTGGGGCTTCGAGCCGCTCGACACCGGGGCGTTCGAATACGCCGACGCCCTGGGCAAGTTCCTGCCCGACAGCGACCGGCCCAACGAGGGCGTGTTCGCGCTGCAGGACGATGACGAGCAGTGGATGGCCCTGCGCTACGACCTGACCGCGCCGCTGGCCCGGTTCGCGGCGCAGAACTGGGAGACCTTGGCCAAACCCTATCGCCGCTACGCCTTCGGGCCGGTCTGGCGCAACGAGAAGCCGGGTCCAGGCCGGTTCCGCGAGTTCATCCAGTGCGACGCCGACACGGTCGGCTCGGCCCGGCCGGAAGCGGACGCGGAGATCATCGCCCTGGCCGTGGCGGGCCTCGAAGCCGCCGGCCTGCCGCGCGGTTCGGCGGTGATGAAGATCAACAATCGCAAGCTGCTCAACGGCCTGCTGACGGCGGCCGGCGTGACCACCGAGGGCCAGAAGCTCGGCGTGTTGCGCGCGGTGGACAAGCTGGACCGGCTGGGCCGCGAGGGCGTGGCCCTGCTGCTCGGCGAAGGCCGCAAGGACGAGTCCGGCGCCTTCACCAAGGGCGCGGGCCTGGGCGCCAGGGCCATCGAGTCGGTGCTGGCCTTCGTCGCCGCCGGCCAGCCCGACCGGTCGGGCACGCTGGATGCGCTGAGCAAGGTCATCGGCGGCTCGGCCGAGGGCGACGAGGGGCTGGAGGAGCTGGGCAAGATCAGCGCCGCGCTCAAGGGCCTTGGCGTCGGCGACGACCAGGCGAGCTTCGATCCCTCCATCGTGCGCGGCCTCGAGTACTACACCGGCGCGGTGTTCGAGGCCGAGCTGCTGCTGGAGACCACCGACGAGAAGGGCCAGCCGATGCGCTTCGGCTCGATCGGCGGCGGCGGGCGCTATGACGATCTGGTCGCGCGCTTCACCGGCGAGCGGACCCCGGCGACGGGCTTCTCGTTCGGCGTGTCGCGACTGGCGGCGGCGCTCAAGGCGGCGGGTCGCGACGAGGCCGGCGAGAACCGCGGTCCCGTCGTGATCATCGCCTTCGACCAGGCGCGGATGGCCGACTATTTCGCGGTCGCCGGCGAGCTGCGGGCGGGCGGCATCGCCGCCGAGGTCTATCTGGGGACCTCCGGCATGCGGCCGCAGATGAAATACGCCGACCGCCGCATGGCCCCGGCCGCCGTGATCATCGGCGAGGACGAGTTCGCCGCCGGGACGGTGACCATCAAGGACCTCGACCTTGGCCGCGACCTGGCGAAGGATGTGACCGACAACGCCGCCTGGAAGGCCGAGCGGCCGGGCCAGCAAACCCTTCCGCGCGCCGACCTCGTGGCCGCCGTGCGCAAGATCGTGGACGCCACGCGATGAGACTGGAGCCCCCCGTTCCGGCGGCGGCGCTGGCGGCCATCCGCGCCCCGTTCGCCCAGGCCGGCGCGACCGCCATCGAGGTGTCGGTGCTGCAGCCGCTGGCCCTGCTGCTCGACCTGTCCGGCGAGGCCATGCGGCCGCGGCTGTTCGTGGTCCAGGCCGAGGGCGGCGAGGAGCTGGCCCTGCGGCCCGACTTCACCATCCCCATCGCCCGGGCGCATATCGACAGCGGCGCGGCGGCCGGACGCTATGCCTATGAGGGCAAGGCCTTCCGCGCGGCGCCGGCCGGCTCGGCCCGGGCCGAGGAGTTCCTGCAGATTGGCGTCGAGGCCTTCGGCGGCGACGACGCGGCGACGGCGGACGCCGAGGTGGTCGGCCTGGCCTGGCGCTCGGCGGCGGCGGGCGGACGGACCGACCTGTCGCTGATCGTTGGCGACATCGCGCTGTTCGCGGCCTTCGTCGACAGCCTGGCCCTGAGCCCGGCCCTGGCCGCGCGGCTCAAGCGGCTGTTCACCCGGCCGCGCCTGCTGCAGGCCGAGCTCGACCGCGCCGGCGCGCCGCCCGACGAGGCCGCCGCCCGGCTCGTCAATCCGCTGGAAGGCGTGCCGGCCGGCGAGGGCGAGGCCGCCCTGCGCCGGCTGTGGGCTATCGCCGGCATCGAGCCGGTCGGCGGTCGCCCGGCGGAAGAGATCGTCCGCCGCCTGGCCGAGCGGGCGGAGGCCGCGCGCACGCCGCCGCTGACCCCGGCCCAGGCCGAGGCGGTGCGCGGCTATCTGACGGTGTCGGCGTCGCCGCGGGCCGCGTTCGACGCGATCCAGGCCCTGGCCGGACCGGCGCCCGGAGCGCTGGAGGCGGCCATCGACGGCTGGCGCCGGCGCCTCGCGGCCTTCGCGGACGAGGGCGTCCCCGCCGACCGGATCACCCTGACCGCCGCCTTTGGCCGGGCGTTCGGCTACTACGATGGCCTGGTGTTCGAGGTGCGCGGCGCCGCGCTGGGCGAGGAACGGCCGGTCGCCGCCGGCGGCCGCTACGACAGCCTGCCCGCCCGCCTCGGCGCGCCGGCCGGCCACGGCGCGGTCGGCTGCATGGTGCGCCCGGCCCGGGCCTTCGCCGGAGGTATGGAATGAGCGGTCCGCTGATCCTGGCGATCCCGTCCAAGGGCCGGCTCAAGGAGCAGGTCGAGGCCTGGCTGGCCGACGCCGGCCTGCCGCTGTCCTCGGCCCCCGGCGGGCGCGGCTACACCGCCGCCATTCCCGCCCTGCCGAAGGTCGAGGTGCGGCTGCTGTCGGCGTCGGACATCGCCGCCGCGCTCGACAGTGGCGAGATCCACCTGGGCGTCACGGGCGAGGACCTGCTGCGGGAACAGGTCGCCGATCTCGACAGCCGGGTCATGCTGCTGCGGGCTTTGGGCTTTGGCCGGGCGGACCTCATCGTCGCCGCGCCGCGCGGCTGGCTCGACGTCGAGACCATGGCCGACCTCGAGGAGGTGGCCCACCTGTACCTGGTGCGCACCGGCAAGCGCCTGCGGGTGGCGACCAAGTATCTGGTGCAGACGCGGGCCTTCTTCGCCCGCTGCGGCGTGGCCGACTATCGCATCGTCGAGTCGGGCGGGGCGACCGAGGGGGCCCCGGCCTCCGGCGCGGCGGAGATCATCGTCGATATCACCACCACCGGCGCGACCCTGGCGGCCAACCATCTGAAGATCATCGGCGACGGCGTGATCCTGAAGAGCCAGGCGCAGCTGGCGGCATCGCTGTCCGCCGACTGGGACGCGGACCGGCTGGCCGTCGTGCGGCAGCTGCTGGGCGTGGTCGAGGCCCGGGCCCGGGCGCGCAGCTCGATGATGCTGGTCTGGCCGGCCGAGGCGGACGCGGCGGCGCGGTCGGCTCTGGCCGAGCTGGTGGCGCGCGGCGCCCGGCCACGGGCCAACGGCCTGCTGATCGCCGAGCGCGACCTGCTGGAGGCCCAGGCGCTGCTCACGGCCGGGGGAATCGGTCCAGTCGCGGCGAGTCGGCCCGAGCACCTGTTCGAGCCCGCCTCGCCGGCCGCCGAGGCCCTGGCCGCCCGGTTGGCCGGATAAAACTGGCGGCAACGTCAAAAGTGAGCGTTCTTTTGACTCGCCGGTCCAAGAAACCACCCTTTTTTCGCCCTTTCGGCGTATTTTGTTGCGCGCTCACCCCTCGTGGAGCCTTGACAGGGAAAGGTCATTGCCGTCTTTTGACGGTGCGCGAGGGACACGACCCCCAGAGAGGTCTGCCCTCACGGCGTTTCGGGGAGGAAACGCCCGCTTGGATCGAGTGATCGAGGAATAAACCGGACCCGCCGCGACTATCCCCCGCGGCGGGTCTGTCTTTTTCGACATCGACGTCAAAATTCACCAACACCCTGCGTGGTTCGAGACGCGATCCTGCGGATCGCTCCTCACCATGACGAGTAGGGTGAAGCCCAACCCCCTTCGTCATCCTGAGGAGCGGCGAAGCCGCGTCTCGAAGGACGCACCAAACCCAGCACATCGGAAACGCCATGACCCCCACCCTGGGGGACGGCTACCCGCCGTCCAACGTCACGGACCGTCGCTGCCGCGCCGTGGTGATCACCGGCTGCTCGGGCGGCGGCAAGTCGACCCTGCTGGCCGAACTGGCTCGGCGCGGCCATCGGGTGTTTCCCGAGCCGGGCCGGCAGATCGTCAAGGAGCAGGACTGGATCGGCGGCGACGCCCTGCCCTGGGACGCGCCGGCGAAGTTCGCCGAGCTGGCGCTGTCGCGCGGGCTGAACCAGCGGATCACGGCCGCCACGGCCGGGGGGCTGGCCTTCTTCGATCGCGGCATCGTCGAGCCGCTGTCGGGGCTGGAACAGCTGGGCCTGCCGGTCCCGGCGCATTTCCGGCGGGCGGCGCAGGTCTGCCGCTACGACGAGACCGTGTTCGTCGCTCCGCCCTGGCCAGAGATCTTCCGCGCCGACGCCGAACGGCGGCATGGCTTCGATGAAGCCGTCGCCGAATACGGTCCGCTGACGGCGGCCTATGCCCGGCTGGGCTACCGGCTGGTCGAACTCCCGAAGGTCGAGGTCGCGGCGCGGGCGGACTTCGTACTGGGCGTGCTGGGGGAATGATCCGAAATCTCCCTCCCCTTCATGGGGAGGGTGGTCCCGAAGGGACCGGGTGGGGGAGTCGGTCACTTCCCCACCCTGACGAGGCTGGCGCCTCGTCTGTCCCTCCCCATGAAGGGGAGGGAGGTCCGCTACCAGATCCTGACCCGGTCGGCGGGGGCGACGTAGAGCTTGTCGCCGTCCTTGACGCCGAAGGCGTCGTACCAGGCGTCGATGTTCCGGATCGTGCCGTTGACGCGGTAGTAGGCCGGCGAGTGCGGGTCGGTGACCACCTGCTGGCGGACGAAGTCCTCGCGAGACTTCTGGCGCCAGACCTGGGCCCAGCCGAGGAACACCCGCTGCTGGCCGGTGAAGCCGTCGAGGATCGGGGCTGGCTTGCCGCCCAGCGACACCAGATAGGCGTCGTAGGCCAGCGACAGGCCGCCCATGTCGCCGATGTTCTCGCCCATGGTCAGGGCGCCCTGGACCTTGGCCCCCGGATAGGGCTCGAAGGCCGAGTACTGGCCGCCAAGGCGGTCGGCCTGGGCCTTGAATTTGGTTGCGTCCTCGGCCGTCCACCAGTCGCGCAGCACGCCGTCGCCGTCGCTCTTGCGGCCCTGGTCGTCGAACCCGTGGCTGATCTCGTGGCCGATCACGCCGCCGATGCCGCCGAAGTTGACCGCCATGTCGGCGTCCGGATGGAAGAATGGCGCCTGCAGGATGGCGGCGGGGAAGACGATCTCGTTCTTGATCGAGCTGTAGTAGGCGTTGACCGTCTGCGGGGTCATGCCCCACTCGCCCTTGTCGACCGGGCCGTTGAGCCGGGCCACGTCGTAGCGCCACTCGAAGGCGCCCGCGCGGATGGCGTTGCCATAGGCGTCGTCGGCGCGGACATCGAGGGCCGAATAGTCGCGCCATTTGTCCGGATAGCCGATCTTGACCCCGAACTTGCCCAGCTTCTCCAGCGCCTTGACCTTGGTCTCGGGGCTCATCCAGGCGAGGTGTTCGATGCGCACCTTGAGCGCCGCGCGGATGTCGGCGACCAGCGCCTCCATCTTGGCCTTGGACTCGGCCGGGAAGTAGCGGGCGACATAGACCTTGCCGACCGACTCCCCGAGCATGCCATTGACGTAGGCCACGCCACGCTTCCAGCGGGGCTTCTGCTCGGGCTGGCCGGCGAGGGTCTTCGAGCGGAACTCGAAGTTGGCGTCGGCGAAGCGCTTCGACAGCAGCGGCGCGGCCCCGTCCACCAGGTGGAAGGCCTGCCAGGCCTTGAGCGTCTCGACCGGCGTCTCCGAATAGATGGCGGCGAACTTGGGGAAGGCGGTGTTGGTGCCGACGACGAAGCGGTCCACGCCCGTCAGCCCGGTTCCGACCAGATAGCGGTTCCAGGCGAAGCCCGGCGTCGCCGCCTGCAGCTCGGCCAGGGTCATGGGATTGTAGGTCTTGTCGCGGTCACGGCGCTCGGCCCGGGTCCAGGACGCCTCGGCCAGTCGCGCCTCGAAGGCGACGATGGCCTTGGCGGCCTCGGCGGGCTTCGCCCAGCCGGCCATGGTCAGCATCTGGGTGACATAGGCCTCGTAGGCGGTCTTCTTCGGGCCGAACTTGGGGTCGAGGTAGTAGTCGCGGTCCGGCAGGCCCAGCCCGCCCGTGCCGGCGTAGACGGCATAGTGCGCCGGATCCTTGGCGTCGTCGCCGATGCCCAGACCGAAGATGGCGCTGTAGCCCGAGACGTTGGACAGGCCCATCAGGGCGGTCATGTCGTCGCGGTCGCGGACGGCCCGGATAGCGGCCAGTTCCGGATCGAGCGGCTTGAGGTCGAGGGTTTCGGCCCGCGTCTCGTCCATGAAGGCGGCGTAGGCGGCGCCGATCTTGACCGCGTCGGGGCCGGTGATGCGGCCGGCGGCCGAGTCCTCGATGATCGCCCGCGTGCGGGCTTCCGACAGGATCGACAGGGCGTCGAAATTGCCGAACCGCGAGCGGTCGGCCGGGATTTCGGTGCGCGCGTTCCAGGCGCCGCTGGCCCACATGTAGAAGTCGTCGCCGGGCCCGCCCGAACGGTCCATGCCGCTCAGGTCGAAACCCCAGGCGCCATAGCGCGGGCTCTCCAGCGACACCGTCTCGCCGCCGCCCGTGGTGTCGGCGGCCGTGAACAGTGACTGGTTGAAGCACAAGGCGTCGAGGCAGGCGTGCTGCTCGTGAGCCAGCGCCGGCGCGGAGGCGAAGGCGAGGGCGGCCGCGGCGGCGGCGCGCATCCAGAAGGTCTTCATGATCGATTGTTCCCCGGAAACATAACTCACGAACGGGACAGACACCGCGGGTGTCTGTCCCTGAATCGGCGGCTACCAGATGCGGACGCGGTCCTCCGGCTTGACGTACCACTTGTCGCCGTCCTTGACGCCCCAGGCGTCGTACCAGGCATCGACGTTGCGCAGGGTGCCGATGACGCGGAACTCGGCCGGCGAGTGCGGGTCGGACACGACCTGCTGGCGGATGGCGTCGTCGCGGAACTTGCTGCGCCAGATCTGGGCGAAGCCGAGGAAGAACCGCTGGTCGCCGGTCAGGCCGTCGATCACCGGGGCCGGCTTGCCGCCCAGCGACAGGTGATAGGCGTCGAGCGCGATCAGGATGCCGCCCAGATCGCCGATGTTCTCGCCCATGGTCAGGTCGCCCTGCACCTTCACGCCGGGCAACGGCTCGAAGGCCGAGTACTGGGCGCCCAGGCGTTTGGTCTGGGCCTCGAACTTGGCCGCGTCGGCCGGCTGCCACCAGTCGCGCAGCGAGCCGTCGGCGTCGTACTTGCGGCCCTCGTCGTCGAAGCCGTGGCTGATCTCGTGGCCGATCACCGCGCCGATGCCGGCGTAGTTGACCGCGGCGTCCGCGTCCGGATCGAAGAACGGCGGCTGCAGGATGGCCGCCGGGAAGACGATCTCGTTGAGGGTCGGGTTGTAGTAGGCGTTGACCGTCTGCGGGAACATGCCCCACTCGTCACGATCGACCGGCTGGCCCAGCTTGGCCACGTTGAACGCCCATTCGAAGGCCGAGGCGCGCTCGACGTTGCCGTACAGGTCGTCCGGCTTGATGGTCAGGCCGCTGTAGTCGCGCCACTTGTTCGGATAGCCGATCTTGACCGTGAAGCTGGCCAGCTTGGCCTGGGCGCGGGTCTTGGTCTCGGGGCTCATCCAGTCGAGCTTCTCGATGCGCGCCTTGAGGGCCACGCGCAGGTCGGCGACCAGCTTCTCCATCTTGGCCTTGGACTCGGCCGGGAAGTAGGCATCGACATAGAGCTTGCCGACCGCCTCGCCGAGGTTGCCGCTGACCAGGCTGGTGGCGCGCTTCCAGCGGGCGCGCTGCTCGGGCTGGCCCGACAGGGTCCTGGCGCGGAATTCGAAGTTGGCGTCGACGAACCGCTTCGACAGGTAGGGCGCGGCCTGATCGGCCGTGTGGAAGGCCTGCCAGGCCTGCAGGGTGGCGACCGGGGCGGCGGCGTAGATGCCGGCGATCCTGGTGAAGGCCGTGGGCTCGCCGACGATGACCGTGCCGGCCTTGTCGAGGCTCGCGCCGTTCAGCCAGGCCTGCCACGGGAAGCCCGGGGCCAGGGTCTGAAGCTCGGCGATGGTCCTGGGATTGTAGGTCTTGTCGGCGTCGCGCTGGTCGGCGATCGGCCACTGGGCCTCGGCGATGCTGGTCTCGAGGGCGACGATGTCCGCCGCCGCCTTCGCCGGGTCGGCCCAGCCGGCCATGGTCAGCAGCTGGGCGACATAGGCCTGGTAGGCCGTCTTCTTGGCCGCGAACTTGGGGTCGAGATAGTAGTCGCGGTTGGGCAGGCCCAGGCCCGCCTGGGTCAGGTAGGTGACGTTGGTGTTGGGGTCCTTGGCGTCCTGGCTGATGTAGGCGGCGAAGATGCTGCCGCCGAAGCCGCCGTTGGTCGCGCCCATGATCCGGGCCAGGTCGTCACGGGTGGCGGCGGCGCGGATCGCGGCCAGGTCGCCGGCCAGCGGTTTGGCGTCCAGCGCCTCGACCCGGGCCTCGTCGATGAAGCTGTTGTACAGGCCGCCGATCTGCTGCGCCTCGCCAGTCGCGTTGGTCGTCGCCGCGGCGCGGTCGATCACCGCCTTGATGCGGGCGTCGGACAGTTCGCGCAGGGCGTTGAACGAGCCCCAGCTGGTCCGGTCGGCCGGGATCTGCAGGTTGGCCAGATAGGTTCCGGTGGCGAACTTGCCGAAGTCGTCGCCCGGCTTCACGGCGCGGTCCATGCCCGCCATGTCGAAGCCCCAGGGACCCATGCGCGCGGCGCGGGTAATGTCCGCCTCGGAGACGGCGGCCGGGGTGGTGTCGGCGCGGGCGATGGCGGCGGTCGCGCCAAGCGCGCAGGTCAGGGCCAGCGCGGCGGCGGCGGAAAGCAGGACGCGTTTCATGGAGGGGGTGTTTCCCGAGTGAAAAGGGTTGCCCCGGACCATGCACATTGCCGCGGGTCGCGCTTCTTACAAAAAAGTCATGAAAGGCGCGGCGGCGTGAATTCGGTGACAGTTTACGAATTGCGGATGGGCCTCGGCCAAAGGCGCGGCAATTCGTAAACTGTCACCGAATTCACACGGAGGGTCAGCCCGTCGTGACGCCCAGCGCGGCCAGGGCCTGGGTGCGCACCGCCTTGTAATCGACCTTGCCGTTGGCGGCGCGGTGGACGGTGGCGACGACCAGCTCGCGCGGGGCCTTGTAGTCGGCCAGGCGGCCGCGGACATGGGCGGCCAGTTCGGTCAGCGGCGGGGCGACGTTGCCGCCGACATCGACCACCGCGCAGATGCGCTCGCCGAAGCGGGCGTCGGGAACGCCGACGACCACCGCGTCACGGACCAGCGGGTGGGTCTTGAGCGCCTCCTCGACCTCTTCGGGGAAGACCTTCTCGCCGCCGGTGTTGATCACCTGCGAGCCGCGGCCGAGCAGCTTGATCGTGCCGTCTTCGTTGACCTCGGCGAAGTCGCCGGGCACCGACCAGCGGCGGCCCTCGAAGGTCTGGAAGGTCTTGGCCGACTTCTCGGGGTCCTTGTAGTAGCCGGTCGGGATGAAGCCGCCGACGGCCACCAGGCCGCGCTCGCCGCTGCCCGGTTCGACCCGGGTCCCGTCTTCCTTGAACACCGCCGCGTTGGGGCCGACGAGGAACTGGGCCGTGGTCGCCTCCGCCCCCGCCACCGAGGTCGAGCCGCCCAGGCCGACGGCCTCGGACGAGCCGAGACTGTCCATCAGCATCGCGCCGGGCGGCAGGTGTTTCAGCAGCGCCTGCTTGTTGTCATGGCTCCAGACCGTGCCCGACGAGCCGATCCGCATGATGCAGGTGAGGTCCCAGCGGCCGGGGTTGGCCTCGATCGCCTCGAGCATCGGCGCGGCGAAGGCCAGACCGACGATCGAGACGCTGTTGGCCCGCAGGCGATCGACCTCGTCCCACAGCTCCTCGGCGGAAAACCTCTGCGAGGGCAGGGTGATGATGCAGCCACCACCGGTCAGGGCGGCGAAGCTGCCGAACTGCGCCGTGCCGTGCATCAGCGGGCAGGCGGCGACCAGGCTGGTCGGCGGCGGCAGGTGCAGGTCGCCGGCGCGCCCCGTGCGCACGCGCACGCCGGCCTCGTGCGGGGTCTCCAGCGGCGGGATCATCGCCAGCACATTGCCGCCGGCGCCCAGCACCTGGAACAGGTCGTCCTGGCGCCACATCACGCCCTTGGGCATGCCGGTGGTGCCGCCGGTGTAGAGCAGCAGCAGGTCGTCGCCGGACCGGCCTTGCGGGCCCGTCACCCGGTCCGCGCCGGGAGCGGCGATGGCCTCGTACTCGGTGGCCCAGGCCGGGATCGGCGCGGCGCCGTCGGCCACGGCGATCCAGCATTTCACCCTGGTCAGGCGATCCCTGAGAACCTCCAGCTTGGGGGCGAAGCCGGCGTGGAAGACGATCGCCTCGGCGTCGGCGTTGTCGAACAGATAGAGCAGCTCCTCGGTCTCGTAGCGGTAGTTGGTATTGACCGGGGCGAGGCTGGCCTTGAAGGCGGCGTAGTAGGTCTCGAGATATTCCGGGGCGTTGTAGAGATAGGCCGCGACCTTGGCCTGACGACCCAGGCCCGCCTTCAGCAGATGGGCGGCCAGGGCGTTGGCGCGACGGTCGAAGTCGCGCCAGCTGATGACCCGCTGGCCGCGGATCTGGGCCGGCCGGTCCGGCGCCGCCGCGGCGATCTCTTCCCAGACGTCGGCGAAGTTCCAGCCGGACATGCGCGCTCTCCCCTATCCGGACTCTGGCGGTCCGGCGGCGGCAAGTTAGCGGTGTTCAGGAACGCCCTGTCAACGCGTGACCCGGCGTTACCTGGTGGGCCTTTTGTCAGTTGGCCGGGGCCGTGGCCTGGACGGAAAACTGGACCGTCACCTTGCCGGCCTTCTTGAAGGTCAGGGTGGCCGGATAGTGGTCGCCGGCCTTCAGAGGCTGTTTCAGCCCCATCAGCATCATGTGCCACCCGCCGGGCTTGAGGGCGACGGTCGCGCCGGCCGGAACCGCCAGGCCGCCGGGGCGCGCGTGCATCATCGCCTGGCCGCCCATGACCATCGATTCGTGGATCTCGATGCGGGCCGCGACGGGGCTGCTGGCGGCGATCAGGGTGTCGGCGGCGGGGCCGGTGTTGGTGATCAGGGCGTAGCCGGCGCCGTTGCCGCCATGCGGCGCGGGGCGCGACCAGGCCTGGTTGACCTCGACGGTCGAGGAGGCGGCGAGCACGGGCGCGGCCAGAAGGGTCAGGGCGGCGGCGAGGACGAAGGGTTTCATCGGTCTGTCCATGGGCTGGGAGCTACAGGGCGTATTTGAGTTTCAATGCGGCGGGCGCAAGGCGGTCGATGGCCAGAACGGCCAGAATTGACAGGCCGGGGCGGAAACCGCGCGGCCCGGCGCCGGGACGAAGGCGGTGGCGCGCGCTTATTCGCGCATCCGGGGTTCCGCAAGCGGGCCGCAGGTCCTCATATGGGGCCATCGACAATCTGGAGGCGGTATGGCGGCGGAGGTCTCTCCCGGCGAATACAAGGACGTGGTCCTGTTCCTGGCCACGGCGGGCGTCGTCGTTCCGCTGTTCCGCCGCTGGCGCATCAGCCCGATCCTCGGCTTTCTCGGCGCCGGGGTGGCGCTGGGCCCCTACGGGCTGGGGGCCCTGACCGGGTCGCTGCCCTGGCTGGCGGCGGTGACGATCGAGAATCCGAAGGACGTCGCCCAGCTGGCCGAGTTCGGCGTCGTGTTCCTGCTGTTCATGATCGGGCTCGAGCTCAGCTGGGAGCGGCTGCGGCTGATGCGGCGGTTCGTGTTCGGCATGGGCGCTCTGCAGGTCACCGTCTGTTCGGCCGCCATCGCCACCATCGCGGTGCTGCTGGGCCAGCCGCTGCAGGCGGCCGTGGCCATTGGCGCGGCCCTGGCGCTGTCCTCGACGGCCATGGTCATGCCGCTGCTGGCCGAGAGCAAGCGCCAGCACAGCCAGGCCGGCCGGGCGACCTTCGCGGTGCTGCTGTTCCAGGACCTGGCCGTGGCTCCGATCCTGATCACCTTGACGGTCATCGGCAGCCGGGGCGGTGGCGAGCTGTTCTCGCCCAGGATGCTGTTGACCTTCGCGCCGGCCGCGGTGGGTCTGCTGGCCCTGGTGGTGTTCGGCCGCCTGCTGCTGCGGCCGATGATGAAGTCGGTGGCCCGGGCCAAGAGCGAGGAGCTGTTCATGGCCGCCTCGCTGCTGATCGTCATTGGCGCGGGCCTGGTCGCGGCCCTGACCGGTCTGTCGATGGCCCTGGGCGCCTTCGTCGCCGGCCTATTGCTGGCCGAGACCGAGTACCGGCACGAGGTCGAGGTGACCATCGAGCCGTTCAAGGGCCTGCTGCTGGGCCTGTTCTTCCTGTCGATCGGCATCGGCCTGGACCTGTCGCTGCTGCTGCAGAAGCCCGCGGCCATCCTCGGCATGGCGGCCGGGGCGCTGGTCCTGACCGGCGGCGTGGTGTTCGCCCTGGGCCTGCTGTTCGGGCTCAAGCCGCGCAAGGCGCTGGAGGCCGGGCTGCTGCTGGCGGCGGGCGGCGAGTTCGCCTTCGTGATCCTCGATACGGCGATGAACAGCGGCCTTGTCGATCGCGCGACCGGCCGCACCGTGCTGGTCGCCTCGACCCTGACGATGTTCTGCATCCCCGTCCTGGCCACCCTTGGCGCGAAGCTTGGCGGACGCCCGGGGGCTAATCCGGCGATCAGCACGGCCGTCGATCCGGTCGCCTCGACGGACGAGGAGCCCGCCGTGTTGGTGGTCGGCTACGGCCGGGTCGGCCGGCTGGTCGGCGACATGCTGGGCCGCCATGACATCCGCTGGGTCGCCGCCGAGCGCGATCCGAAGCTGGTCGAGGCCGGTCGCCGGTCAGGCGCGGCGATCTTCTACGGCGACGCCTCGCGGGCCGAGTTCCTGCGCCGTTGCGGCCTGGACACCGCCCGGGCGCTGGTGGTGACCATGGACAATCCCGAGGGCAACGAGGTGGTCGTCGCCACGGCCCGCGAGCTGCGGCCCGACCTGACCATCGTCGCCCGGGCCCGCGACGCCCGCCACGCCAAGCGGCTCTACGAGCTGGGGGCCACCGACGCGGTGCCCGAGACCATCGAGGCCTCGCTGCAGCTGTCGGAGGCGACGCTGGTCGAGATCGGCATTCCCATGGGCCTGGTCATCGCCTCGATCCACGAGCGGCGCGACGAGGTCCGCAGGGAGCTCAACCGGCCGGAGGCGCTGGGCGGCCGGCGGCGTCCGCGGGACGGGGCGAAGCCTTGAAGTGACCGTTCAGGGCCCCGCCGCGCATCGCCGGCCAGGCCAGGATGAACGACACCAGGGCGACCAGGACCAGCGCCGGGATCAGGGCGCCGTCCTCGCGCCTGCGGCCAATCAGCAGCACGACACCTCCGAGCAGGGCCAGCGCGAAGCCGAAGGCGATCGCCTTGAGCACGTCCGTCGGCAGGGAGCCGGTCGGCGCCGTCAGCAGGACCACCGGAATCTGGAACACGGCCGAGGCCGCCCAGATCATGCCGAACCGGCGGAGCAGGGGATGTTGCGGGGTCATGGTCGTCTCGCCGGTGGGGCCGTGCGCCAAACATAGCCGCATTCGCCCGGCCGTCCCGTTCCGTTTCCCGGCTCTCGCCCGAAAGGCGGGGAAAGGGCACTTGACTCGCGATCCGATCAAATAAATAACTGACCGGTCAGTTATCAAGGAAAGTGGCCATGATGCCCGTCGGCCAGCCCAAATGGCGCCGCCGCAAGGAGGCCCGACCCGGCGAAATCGTCGCCGCGGCGCTGGAGGTGTTCGCGGAGAAGGGCTTCGCCGCCGCGCGGCTGGACGACATCGCCGCGCGCGCCGGGGTCAGCAAGGGCGCGCTGTACCTCTATTTCGAGACCAAGCAGGAGCTGTTCGCGGCGGTCGTGCGCGACGCCATCAGCCCCAACATCGCCGGCGTCGAGGCCGCCGCCGCGGCCATCGATCTGCCGTTCGCCCAGACCAGCCGGGTGCTGCTGGGCCGGGCCGCCGACCTGCTGGCGAGCTCGCCGGTCGGTCCCGTGGCCAAGATGGTCATCGCCGAGTCGCGCAACTTCCCCGAACTGGCGCGGGTCTGGCACGACGAGGTGGTCAGCCGCGTTCTGGGCGTCATGAGCGGGCTGATCGAACGGGCCCAGGCGCGCGGCGAGATCCGTCCCGGCGATCCGCGCTTTCACGCCCTGGCCCTGATCGGTCCGCTGCTGATGGGGGTGCTGTGGGGCGAGGTCCTCGTACCCGTCGGCGCCGCGCCGATCGACCTGAAGGCGCTGGCCAGCCAGCATATCGAGACCGTCCTGCACGGTCTCCTGGCCGAGGGAGGCCGTCGATGAACCCCAAAGTCCGCATCGCCATCGTCGTGGTGATCGTCCTGTCCGGCGCTGGCGCCTGGTGGACGTGGGGCCGCAAGCCCGCGCACGACCGGGCCCTGTCGGGCTATATCGAGGGCGAGGCGCTCTATCTGTCGTCCTCGGCGGCCGGGCCGGTATCCCTGGTGTCGGTCGTTCGTGGGCAGAGGGTCGTCGCGGGCCAGCCGCTGTTCGCGCTCGACGCCGGGCCGCTGGTCGCCCAGCGCGACCAGGCCGCCGCCGCCGTCGCCGAGGCCGAAGCCCGGCTGGAGGACGCCCGCAAGGGCCAGCGACCGCAGGAGCTGGCCGTCACCGACGCCCAGCGCGCCGCCGCCGAGGCCGCCGTGCGCCAGGCCCAGGCCGAGTACGACCGCATCGCGCCGCTGGTGAGGCAGGGCATCTACGCGCCGGCGCGGCTCGACACCGTCAGGGCCGCCCGCGACACGGCCGTGGCCAATCTGCGCGCCGTGGCCAGCCAGCGCACGGCCCAGACCCTGGGCGCGCGGCCCGACGCTCTCCGCGCAGCCGAGGCCCAGGTGCGGCAGGCGCGCGACGCCCTCGCCGCGGCCCAGGCCCAGCTGGATCGCACCGGGCCCGTCGCCCCGGCCGCGGCGCGGGTCGAGCAGGTGTTCTTCCAGACCGGCGAATGGGCGGCGGCCAACCAGCCGGTCGTGTCGCTGATCCCCGACGACCGGGTGAAAGTGCGTTTCTTCGTGCCGCAACGAGACCTGTCCCGCTACCGCATCGGCCGCCGGATCACCTTCACCTGCGATGGCTGCGCGGCCGGTCTCGCGGCGACCATCGACTATGTCAGCCCGCGGCCCGAGTTCACCCCGCCGATCATCTACAGCCGCGACAGCCGCGACCGGCTGGTGTTCCTGGTCGAGGCGCGCCCCGCCGCGCCGCGCGCGCTGGCGCCGGGGCAGCCGGTCGATGTGACGCCATTGGGGGACGGGGCGTGACCCTGGCCGTCGACGTCCGGGGGCTGAACAAGAGCTTCGGCGACAAGCACGTCGTCCAGGACCTCGCCATCCAGGTCGGCGCCGGCAAGATCACCGGCTTTCTCGGTCCCAACGGCTCGGGCAAGACCACCACCCTGCGCATGCTCTGCGGCCTGCTGACTCCCGACAGCGGCGAGGGCGAGGTGCTGGGCCTCGACTTCCGCAAGGAGGCCGAGCGGATCAAGCGCCAGACCGGCTACATGACGCAGAGGTTCTCGCTCTACGAGGACCTGTCGATCGAGGAAAACCTGACCTTCGTCGCGCGGGTCTATGGCCTGGATGACCGGCGGCGGCGGGTGCGTGAGGCGCTTGAGCGACTGGGGCTGGACAACCGCCGGCGGCAGCTGGCCGGCAGCCTGTCCGGCGGCTGGAAACAGCGGCTGGCCCTGGCCGCCAGCATCCTGCACGAGCCGCGCCTGCTGCTGCTCGACGAGCCGACCGCCGGCGTCGATCCCAAGGCCCGCCGCGAGTTCTGGGACGAGATCCACGCCCTGTCGGCCGAGGGCCTGACCGTGCTGGTCTCGACCCACTACATGGACGAGGCCGAGCGCTGCCATGACATCGCCTACATCGCCTATGGTCGGCTGATGGCCCGCGGCACGGGCGAGGAGGTGATCGCGCGGTCCGGCCTGATCACGTTCCGCGGCGAGGGCCCCGGCGCCGACCGCCTGGCCCGCGAGCTCGCGGGCAAACCCGGGGTGGAGATGGCCGCCGCCTTCGGCGCCGCCCTGCACGTCAGCGGGACCGACCGCGCCGCGCTTGAGGCCGCTATCGCGCCGTGGCGCAAGCCGCCGTTCCGCTGGAGCGAGGCGGCCCCGACGCTTGAGGACGTGTTCATCCATCTGATGGGTCAGTCGAAGGACAACTTCGAATGAGCGCCACCCGCATTCTGGCCGTGCTGGTCAAGGAATTCACCCAGCTGGTCCGCGACCGGCTCAGCTACGCCCTGATCCTGGCCATGCCGGTCGTGCAGCTGCTGCTGTTCGGCTACGCCATCAACAACGATCCGCATCATCTGCCCACGGCGGTGCTGGTGCAGGACCAGGGCGCCCTGGCCCGCTCGACCCTCGGCGCCCTCGTCCGCAGCGACTACTTCGACATCACCGAGACGGCCCGCACCCCGGAGGAGCTGGACCGGGCCATGGCGCTGGGCCGGGTGCAGTTCACCGTCACCATTCCGGCCGACTTCACGCGGCGGGTGGCGCGGGGCGACCGCGCGCAGATCCTGGTCGAGGCGGACGCCGCCGATCCCACCGCCACCGGTTCGGCCATCGCCGCCCTGTCGGCCCTGCCGCAGGAAGCACTGAAGCATGACCTGACCGGCGCCCTGGCCCCGCGGGGCGGCGGGGCCCCGCCGTTCGAGGTGGTCGTGCACCGCCGCTACAATCCCGAGGCCATCAGCGCCTACAATATCGTGCCGGGGTTGCTGGGGGTGATCCTGTCGATGACCCTGGTGATGATGACCGCCTTGGGCGTGACCCGGGAATATGAGCGCGGCACGATGGAAACCCTGCTGGCCACGCCGGTGAAGCCGATCGAGGTGATGATCGGCAAGTTGGCGCCCTATGTGTTGGTCGGGCTGATCCAAACGGTCGTCATCCTGGTGATCGCCCGTGTGCTGTTCGATGTGCCGTTCTCGGGCGGCTGGGCCGGCCGGGGCGCGCTGGTCACCGGCATCCTGCTGTTCATCGTCGGCAGCCTGGCGCTGGGCTTCCTGATCTCGACGGTGGCGCGCAACCAGCTGCAGGCCATGCAGATGTCGGTGTTCTACATCTTCCCGTCGCTACTGCTGTCGGGGTTCATGTTTCCATTCCGGGGCATGCCGGACTGGGCCCAGGCGCTGGGCAGCGTCATCCCGGTCACCCACTTCCTGCGCGTCGTGCGCGGCGCGATGCTCAAGGGCCTGGGATTCGCCGAGATGTGGCAGAGTCTGGCGGCGCTGACCGCGTTCGTGCTGGTCGTGGTCCTGCTGGCCATGGCGCGCTACCGTACAACCCTCGACTGAAAAATTCGCCGTTCACGGTTCGCCAAGAGAAATTAGGCCATGGTGTGTCTTCACCGACACTTGGCGGTGGCCGGATGGTTGATATAACAAAAGTCCGAGCGACCTTTGGTCGCATCGTGGGCAGGAGAGGGCTCTCATTATGAAATTCAAGCTTCTGGCGGGTGCGGCTCTTGCCGTTACGACGCTCGCGGCGACGGGTGCTGCGGCTCAGGACAGCGGCTGGTACGGCGCGCTGGACGTGGGCTACCACTGGTCCGACGACACCAACTTCAACTCCACCATCAGCACGTTCAACCTGGACGGCGATGATGACTGGACTGGGCTGGCGCGCCTTGGCTTCCGCCTGACGCCGAACTGGCGCATCGAAATCGAAGGCGGCTGGCGTCCTGGCGCCCTGCCGACGCCGACGGTCGATACCGAAGGCGAATACGAAGTCATGTCGCTGATGGAAAACATCATCTTCGACTTCATGCCCGACGGTGATCTGCATCCGTTCGTCGGCGTTGGCGGCGGTGTGGCCCGGGCGGTCGTGGGCGCGGTGTCCGCGCCGTCTCTCGTGGTCGATTGGGACGACACGGCGTTCGCCTGGCAGGGCATCGCCGGCGTGACGGCCAAGGCCAGCGACCGCATGAACGTGGACCTGACCTACCGCTACTTCCAGACCGACGATTTCGATCTCGGCAACATCGGCACCGGCGGTTCGCCGCTGGTGGGCAGCTACAACGACCAGTCGGTGACGGTCGGCATCCGCTACAGCTTCCAGGAAGAAGCCGCGCCTCCGCCTCCGCCGCCC
>Ga0172380_10000762_pt1 | contig 58818 bp, 59 predicted proteins | sample Leawe162metaG_FD_119747 | JGI IMG/M metagenome (GOLD analysis project Ga0172380, IMG submission 119747) | Leachate microbial communities from a municipal landfill in Southern Ontario, Canada - Leachate well 162 metaG | ecosystem: Engineered > Solid waste > Landfill > Unclassified | place... | reverse complement strand
GTTCGAGCAGGCGAAGAAGCACGCGCCCTGCATCATCTTCATCGACGAAATCGACGCCGTCGGCCGCCAGCGCGGTGCCGGCCTGGGCGGCGGCAACGACGAGCGCGAGCAGACCCTGAACCAGTTGCTGGTGGAGATGGACGGCTTCGAGGGCACCGCGGGCGTCATCGTCATCGCCGCCACCAACCGTCCCGACGTGCTCGACCCGGCGCTGTTGCGCCCCGGCCGCTTCGACCGCCAAGTGGTGGTGCCGCTGCCCGATATCCGCGGCCGCGAGCAGATCCTCTTGGTGCACATGCGCAAGGTGCCGATCTCACCCGACGTCAAGGCGGACATCATCGCCCGTGGCACGCCAGGATTCTCCGGCGCCGATCTGGCCAACCTGGTCAACGAGGCGGCCCTGTTCGCCGCGCGCCAGAACAAGCGTCTGGTGGATATGGAGGACTTCGAGAGCGCTAAGGACAAGATCATCATGGGCGCGGCGCGGCGCTCGGTGGTCATGCCCGAGGAAGAGCGCAGGAACACCGCCTACCACGAGTCCGGCCACGTCGTCGTCGCCAAGCTCCTGACCAAGACCGATCCGGTGCACAAGGTCACCATCATTCCGCGCGGTCGTGCCCTGGGCGTGACCATGCAGTTGCCCGAAGCCGACCGCTACAGCCAGGACAAGGAACGCCTGCTGCAGATGATCGCCGTGCTCTTCGGCGGCCGCATCGCCGAGGAAATCTTCATGCACCAGATGACCACCGGCGCATCCAACGACTTCGAGCGGGCCACCGATCTGGCCCGGCGCATGGTCACCCAGTGGGGCATGTCCGACGCCCTCGGTCCCATGGTCTATGGCGAGAACGAGGGCGAGGTCTTCCTCGGCCGCTCGGTGACGACGCACAAGAACGTCTCGGAAGAGACCATGCGCCAGGTCGACGCCGAGATCCGCCGCATCATCGATCAGCAGTACGGCGTCGCGCGCCACCTGATCGAAGAAAACAGCGAAAAGATCGAAATCATGGCGACCGCATTGCTCGAGTGGGAGACGCTGGACGCCGACCAGATCAGCGACATCATGTCCGGCAAGCCGCCGCGGCCGCCCAAGCCGGCGACGCCACCCGTCAAGTCGTCGACGGACAGCAGCCCGGGTGCGGCACCGACCGCCGCGGCACCGGCTTAGCCTATCCGCGGCAGGTTCGCTGGTGCCGGCGACACTCGCTTGTGCCGGCTACCGGCTGGTCCTCGACCGGCCGCGCTTGATGGGCATCGTCAATCTCGGCGTTGATTCGTTTTCGGGAGATGGTTGCGCCGGGGATAGTGCGCGCGCCATCGAACGCGGTCTGCAGTTGGTGGAAGAGGGCGCCGACATCCTCGATCTCGGCGCCGAGTCCTCGCGTCCCGGGGCCTTGCCCGTTTCCGCGGAGGAAGAACTGGACCGACTGCTGCCGGTGCTCGAAGGCCTGCGTGGCTGCGGCGTGCCGATCTCGGTGGACACGACGAAGCCGCAAGTGATGCTCGCGGCCAGCGCCGCCGGTGCCGCCATGATCAACGACATCCGGGCGCTGGAAGAGCCGGGCGCGCTGGAGGCGGTGGCGTCGTCCGCGCTGGCGCTTTGCCTGATGCACATGCAGGGCCGGCCCACGACCATGCAGCGCCAACCGCAGTATGCGGACGTGGTGCAAGAGGTGTTCGACTACCTGGAGCAGCGGGTGGCAGCGGCGCTGGCAGCCGGCATCGCGCGTGAGCGCCTGGTGCTGGATCCGGGCTTTGGTTTCGGCAAGACTCTGCGGCACAATCTCGCCCTGCTGCGCCACCTCGACCGTTTCGCGCTGCTCGGTCTGCCCTTGCTGGTCGGCCTGTCGCGCAAGTCCATGCTCGGTGCCATCACCGATCGGCCAGTCGGAGAGCGGCTCGCCGCCAGCATCGCCGCGGCATTGCTCTGCGCGCAGCGCGGTGCGAATATCTTGCGTGTGCACGACGTGGCGGCGACCCGGGATGCATTGGCGGTGCTCCAGGCAGTGGAGAAGGAGGAAGAATGAGCAAGAAATATTTCGGCACCGACGGGGTGCGCGGCCTGGTCGGGCAGATGCCGATCACACCGGAGTTCGTCATGAGGCTGGGCTATGCCGCGGGCCGCACCCTGATCGCGCACGAGTCCCTGCCGGCGGGTGAGCGTCCCGCGGTACTGATAGGCAAGGACACGCGCGTCTCCGGTTACCTGCTGGAAGCGGCTCTGGAGGCCGGTTTCTCCGCCGCCGGGGTGGATGTCATGCTCTGCGGTCCGTTGCCGACGCCGGCGGTGGCTTATCTGACCCGAGCGTTGCGCCTCCAAGCCGGCGTCGTCGTCTCGGCCTCGCACAACCCCTATCCCGACAATGGCATCAAGTTCTTCTCTGCCGATGGCAAGAAACTGCCCGACGAGGTCGAGAAGGGCATCGAAAAGCGCCTGGACCAACCCATGGGCTGTCAGGACTCCGCCCGGCTGGGTCGGGCACGCCGCGTCGCTGATGCCGCCGGGCGCTACATCGAATTCTGCAAGAGCAGCTTCCCCAACGAACTCGACCTGCGCGGCCTGAAGATAGCGATCGATTGCGCGCACGGTGCCGCCTACCACGTGGCGCCGGCGGTATTCCACGAACTCGGCGCCGAAGTGGTCAGCGTCGGCGTATCGCCCAACGGCCTGAACATCAACGACGCCACGGGCGCCACCCATCCGGCCAGCATACGCAGCGCCGTGCTCGATAACGGCGCCCATCTCGGCATCGCCCTGGACGGCGACGGTGACCGCCTGCTGATGGCCGACAGCGGGGGACAGTTCTACGACGGCGACCAACTGCTCTACGTCATCGCCCGCGAGCGGGTGCGCCTGCAGGGCACGGGCTTCGGCGTGGTCGGCACGCTGATGAGCAACCTCGCCCTCGAGCACGGCCTGGGCCGCCTCGGCTTGGCGTTCGCGCGGGCCAAGGTCGGCGACCGCTACGTGCTGGAGATGCAGCAGGAGCGCGGCTGGCCGCTCGGCGGCGAGAATTCCGGCCACATCATCTGTCTCGACAAGCACAGCACGGGCGACGGCATCATCGCCGCCCTGCAGGTGCTGGCGGCACTGCGGCGGCGGGGTGAGTCTCTGAGCGAGGCAACCGCCGACCTTGCGCTATATCCGCAGCGCCTGATCAACGTCGCCCTGCCCGAGGGTTTCGACTGGGCCGCGGATTCGGGCATACGCCAGGCCGCGGAAGCGGCGCGCAGCGACCTCGCCGGGCGCGGCCGCGTGCTGTTGCGCCCTTCGGGGACCGAAGCGCTGTTGCGGGTCATGGTCGAAGGCGAGGACGACGCTCGGGTTACCGCCTGGTCCGAGGCTATTGCAGCGGCGGCCCGGGAAGCGGCGGCGCGCGTTTGACCCACTTTACGCGGCGATTCAAAGATACGGGTTGCAGGGTCAGGTGGTCGATGCCGAGCGCTCTCAGGGTTTCATCGAGGTCGACCAGCACTTCCTCCCAGTAGCCGAGATCGTCGATCACCAGGTGGGCCGAGAGCGCCACCTGGCGCGACGACACCGTCCATAGATGCAGGTCGTGCACCGAGCGCACATGCGGGCGGCTGGCGATCACGCGGCCAACCGCCTCCAGGGAGAGGTGGCGCGGTACGCCTTCCATCAGCGTGTTCGTCGCATCGAACAGCAGGCGCAGCGTGGACCCGAGTATGAGGACGGCGATGGTGAGCGTCAGGATGGGATCGATGGGGGTCCATCCGGTCAGGCTGATGACCAGGCCGGCGACCAGGGCAGCGACGGAGCCGAGCAGGTCGCCGACGACGTGGAGCAGGGCGCCGCGGGTGTTGAAGTTTTGTTCGCCGCGCGCCAGCATCCAGGCCACGACGATGTTCACCAGCAGTCCGATGACGGCGACGACGCTGACGACTTCGCCCTGAACCGGCTGCGGGGCGAGCAGCCTGCCCACCGCGGCCACCGCCAGGGCGACGATCAGGGCGAGCATGAGCACGGCGTTGGCCAGCCCCATCAGGACCTCGCTGCGCTGCAGGCCGTAGCTGTGTCGCGGCGACGCGGGGCGCGCGGCGAGCCAGGCGGCGAGGCCGGCCAGGGCCAGCGACAGGCTGTCGGTGGCCATGTGGCCGGCATCAGCGAGCAGGGCCAGGGAGCCCGACCACCAGCCGGCACCGGCCTCGACGGCGGCAAACGCCACGGTCAGCGACAGCGCCGCTAGCAGGCGGGGCAGCGTCCCTGGCGCGCCATGATGGTGGTCATGGTGCTCCCCATCGTGGTGGTGATGCGGGTGTCCGGCTGCGTTCATGCCCGAGATGTTCCTATCCACTCCGCATTGCGGGAGTCTGTCACGGCCCTGTCACAATCGCTGGCTAGAATTGCCGCCATCGATAACGACCCTTGGAGGTCAGCATGATAGCCGATCGCATCTCCCCTCTCTTGCGCTGCGCCGCCGCGCTGGCTCTGGTCTTGGGTTGCATGTCCCTGCAGGCGGCCGAGATCACCGGTGCCGGCGCCACCTTCCCGGCACCGATCTATGGCAAGTGGGCCGAGGCCTATCAGAAGGCCAGCGCCAACAAGATCAACTACCAGTCGATAGGCTCCGGCGGCGGCATCAAGCAGATCACCGCCAAGACGGTGGACTTCGGTGCCTCTGACATGCCGCTCGCTCCCGACGAATTGCAGAAGAATGGGCTGCTGCAATTTCCGGCGGTGATCGGTGGCGTCGTGCCGGTGGTCAATATCGTCGGCGTCAAGGCAGGTGACATGCGGCTCACGCCGGGGTTGCTGGCCGACATCTTCCTGGGCAAGATCATCAAGTGGAACGACAAGGCCATCGCCGAACTGAATCCCCGACTGGCACTGCCCGACCAGGGAATCGCGGTCGTGCGCCGCGCCGACGGTTCGGGTACCACCTTCATCTTCAGCAACTATCTGTCCAAGGTCAGCGGCGAATGGAAGCAGAAGGTGGGCGAAGGCGCGTCGATCCAGTGGCCGACCGGCCTCGGCGGCAAGGGCAATGAGGGCGTCTCCGCTTTTGTCCAGCGCGTCCCCGGCGCCATCGGCTACGTCGAGTACGCTTACGCGAAGCAAAATGCCATGGCCCACGTCCTGCTCGCCAATGCCACTGGACAGTTCGTCGCGCCCAGTGACGCGAGCTTCAAGGCCGCCGCTGCCGCCGCCGACTGGAAGAAATCGGCGTTCTACGAGATCCTCACCAACGAGCCGGGCAAAGATGCCTGGCCGATCACCGGCGCCACCTTCATCCTGATGCACAAGGTGCAGGACAAACCTGCGCAGGCGGCCGAGGTGCTGAAGTTCTTCGCCTGGTCTTACAAGAATGGCGCCAAGATGGCGATGGATCTTGATTACGTGCCGCTGCCGGAGAGCCTGGTCAAGCTGATCCAAAATTCCTGGGGACAGATCAAGGGCGCGTCGGGCAAGCCGGTTTATAGTGGCAAATAGGCAGTGACGGAGGCGCAGGAATGCGCCGCGATATGACGACGATCTCCAAGCGCAGTTCCAAGCTGGGTGACTGGGTATTCTTCAACCTGACGCGGCTGTTCGCCCTGGCCACCCTGCTGCTCCTCGCCGGCATCATCCTGGCCCTGTGCATTGGCGCCTGGCCCGCTATCGAGAAGTTCGGCAGTGCTTTCCTCTGGAGCCGCGAGTGGAATCCGCCGAAGGAAGACTTCGGCGCGTTGGTGCATATCTACGGCACCCTGGTGACATCGCTGGTCGCGCTGGCCATCGCCGTGCCGGTCTCCTTCGGCGTTGCCCTGTTCCTGACCGAACTGTCGCCGCTCTGGCTGCGCCGGCCCCTCGGCATCGCCATCGAACTGCTGGCCGGGATCCCCAGCATCGTTTATGGAATGTGGGGTTTGCTGGTCTTTGCGCCGCTGCTTGCGAGCTATGTTCAACCCATGTTGACCTCGACCCTTGGACGCGTGCCTCTGCTTGGAAGCCTGTTTCAGGGGCCGCCCATCGGCATCGGCATGCTCGGCGCCGGCATCATTCTCTCGATCATGATCATTCCCTTCATCGCCTCGGTGATGCGCGACGTCTTCGAAGTCACGCCCGGGGTACTCAAGGAATCAGCTTACGCAGTCGGTGCCACGACCTGGGAGGTGGTCTGGCGCATCGTGCTGCCCTACACCAAGGTGGGCGTCATCGGCGGCATCATGCTGGGCCTCGGACGCGCCCTCGGTGAGACCATGGCGGTCACCTTCGTCATCGGCAATTCCGACCAACTGACCAGCGCCTCACTCTATGCGCCAGGCAACTCCATCGCCTCGGCCCTGGCCAACGAATTCACCGAGGCGGTGTCGCCGCTGCATACCGCCGCGCTGGTGGAACTGGGCCTCATCCTCTTTCTGATCACCTTCGTCGTGCTGGTGTTTTCCAAATTGCTGTTGATGAAACTTTCCCGCCAGGAAGGGCGGAGCGCCTAGCATGACGCTGGCCCGATCCCGGCAGCGCAAGCTCGTCAATTACTTTGCCCTGACGATGTCCCTGCTGGCCGTGGCTTTCGGCCTGTTCTGGCTGTTCTGGATCCTGATCAGCGTCTTCGAACTGGGGGTAAGCGCACTCAGCTGGACGTTGTTTACCCGGATGACGCCGCCGCCTGGCAGCGAGGGCGGTCTGCTCAACGCCATCGTCGGCAGCCTGATCCAGGTCGGACTGGCGACGCTGATCGCGACCCCTTTCGGTGTCCTCGCCGGTGTCTACCTGGCTGAGTACGGGCGCTACGGCTGGCTCGGGCGGACCACCCTGTTCATCAACGACATCCTTTTGTCGGCGCCGTCCATCGTCGTCGGCCTCTTCGTCTACGCCGTCTATGTCACCCGCGTCCGACATTTCTCGGCGCTCGCCGGCGTTCTTGCCCTGGCCCTGATCGTCATACCCGTGGTCATCCGCACCACGGAGAACATGCTGGTCCTGGTGCCCAACAGCTTGCGCGAGGCGGTGTACGCCCTGGGTACGCCGAAATGGCAGGTGATCACCAAGGTGACCCTGCGCGCCTCCCGCGCCGGCATCGTGACCGGGGTGCTACTGGCCGTGGCGCGCATCTCCGGCGAGACCGCGCCGCTGCTGTTCACCTCGCTCTCCAACCAGTTCTGGACTGTGGACCTGAACAAGCCGATGGCCACCCTGCCGGTCACCATTTTCAAGTTCGCCATGAGTCCCTTTGCCGACTGGCAACGCATGGCCTGGGCGGCCGTGTTCCTCATCACGCTGGGCGTTCTCGGCCTCAATATTCTCGCCCGCATCGTGTTTCGCCAGAAGCACCGGAGCTAGAATTGCCAGAGTCCAACATGATCAACGAGAGCCCTATTGCCGCACTGGCGACCCAGATCAGCTTTCGCGACTTCAACTTCTACTATGGCAAGTACCATGCGCTGAAGAACATCAATCTGGACATCTACCGCCGCCAGGTGACGGCCTTCATCGGTCCGTCGGGTTGCGGCAAGTCCACGCTGTTGCGCACCATGAACCGCATGTACGACCTCTACCCGGAGCAACGCGCCGTGGGTAGCCTGCTTCTTGACGGCATGGACATCCTCGACAAGAGCGTAGATATCAATCGCCTGCGCACCCGCGTCGGCATGGTGTTCCAGAAGCCGACCCCGTTCCCGATGTCGATCTACGAGAACATCGCCTTCGGCATCAATCTCCAGGAGCGCCTGTCGCGGGCAAAGATGGACGACCGCGTCGAGTGGGCCTTGCGCAAGGCGGCGCTGTGGGATGAGGTGAGCGGCATCCTCAAGCAGAGCGGCATGAGCCTCTCGGGCGGGCAGCAGCAGCGGCTGTGCATTGCGCGCGGCATCGCCGTCAAGCCGGAGGTGCTGCTGCTCGACGAGCCGACCTCGGCGCTCGACCCGATCTCGACCATGCGCATCGAGGAACTGATCGCCGAACTGAAAGAGGATTTCACCATCGTCATCGTCACCCACAACATGCAGCAGGCGGCGCGCATCTCCGACTATACCGCCTACATGTACCTGGGCGAGCTGGTGGAGTTCGGCGTTACCGACCAGATCTTCATCAAGCCGGGCAAGAAGCAGACGGAAGACTATATAACCGGCCGTTTCGGCTAGCTGGCGGCAGCCGGGGCACGAGGCACCGGCGCAGGGCCGCTCCGAGCCTGGTGCAGCGTGGTCCATGGAGCCGCGCCACCTCTTCGGGTGGTCCCGCCTCCGGCTCCCATAGCGGCGAACAACCCTTCCTTGGCAAGAGGGCCGGGGGGAATGCTATAATCAGCGGCTTGTCACGTCGTCCTCAGCCCGGTTTCAATGCGCCAAAAACTCGTCGTCGGCAACTGGAAGATGTACGGCAGCCTGGCTGCCAATCTGACCCTGCTCACGCGCATCAAGGAAGCAGCGCCGGCGCTCGGCTGCGAGGTGGCGGTGTGCGTGCCCTTTCCTTACCTGGCCCAGGCGCGCTCGGTGCTCGGCGGCAGCCAAGTCGGCTGGGGCAGCCAGAACGTCTCCAAGCAGCCCCAGGGCGCCCACACCGGCGAGGTCGCGGCAGACATGCTGATCGAGTTCGGCTGCCGCTACGCGATCGTCGGTCACTCGGAGCGCCGGGCGCTCTATGGCGAGACCGACGAGAAGGCGGCGCGCAAGTTCGATGCCGCCTGTCGTGCCGGCATCATGCCCATCCTGTGCATCGGCGAGACCCTGGAAGAACGCGAGCAGGGAGTCACCGCCGCGGTCGTGACCAGGCAACTCAATGCGGTGATAGCGCACGTCGGCGTTGCCGCGTTTGCGCGTGCCGTGGTCGCCTACGAGCCGGTCTGGGCGATAGGCACCGGCAAGACCGCGACGCCGCAACAGGCGCAGGAAGTGCACGCGCTGATCCGCGCCTGCGTCGCCGGCGCCAGCACCGAGGTCGCGGCAGGGCTGCGCATCCTCTATGGCGGCAGCGTCAAGCCGGGCAACGCGCGCGAGCTGTTCGCCATGTCGGACATCGATGGCGGCCTGATCGGCGGCGCATCTCTGGTGGCCGAGGATTTTCTGACGATATGCGCGGCCACGCGCTCTTAGTCTAAATACTGCTTAGGAACAGCCATGGACGGAATACTTTTCCCCCTGATCTTGACCATCCACCTGATCGTCGCTGCCGTGGTCATCGGCCTGGTCCTCATCCAGCACGGGAAGGGCGCCGACATGGGCGCCGCTTTCGGCAGCGGTGCGTCAGGCAGCCTCTTCGGCGCCTCCGGCTCGGCGAATTTCATGTCGCGCACGACGGCCTGGTTTGCCGCAGTGTTCTTCGCCACCAGTCTGGGTTTGAGCTACATGGCCAGCAACCGGCCCAAGGCGGCCACGAGCGTGATGGACACCGTCAAGACCCAGAGCGTGCCGGTTCCAGCAAAAGTGGAGACGCCGCCTCCGGCCCCGGCCCCGGCCGATTCCAAGGCCAAGGATATCCCCAAGTGACGGGCCTCCAATGTCGCGCATTGACTTAAATCAAATCCGCTTGTTGGGTCATAAGTACTATACCTGTCCATGACGCCCCCCCCTCCAGCCGAGCTGCGCGAGAAATTGCGGGAGCAGCGCTTCTCCTCGATCTGGAAGAAGGATCTGCACGACATTTTCGTCGACGTGGCGCCGTATTACGATCGCGCCAACCACGTCGCCAGCCTCGGCCTCTGGTCCTGGTTCAGCCGTTCCTTCATGGCCACCATCGATCCCCAGCCGGGCGAGTGCGTCCTCGACGTCTGCGCTGGGACCAATGCCGTCGGCATTGCAATGCTCAAACGCGAGCCGAGTCTTACCGTGTTCGCAATCGACCAAAGCGCCGCCATGCAGAAGGTCGGCCAGGAGCGATGCAAGGCCAGGGGCTTGAGGATCGCTGCGGTAAACGGTGACGTGCACAAGCTGCCCTATCCGGACAACTACTTCGACAAGGTCACCATCGAGTGGGCGACGCGGCATCTGCGCGTCGACGAGGTGTTCGCCGAGATTCTCCGCGTCCTGAAGCCCGGTGGCAGCTTTCACCACTGCGACATGCTGCGCCCCAGCAGCCGCGTCGTCGAGAAGCTCTACTACGGCTATCTGCATGCCTGCCTGCGCGTCACTGCCCTGCTCGTGCGCAGCGGCAAGGCGGCGGACAATGCCAAGCGTTATTTCATCGACGCCCTGGAGATGTTCTATTCCGCGCCTGAATTGTCCGAGGTGTTGCGTGCCCGCGGATTTGTCGACGTGACTGCGAAGACCATCCTGGCCGGCATGATCGGATTTCACCGTGCGGTCAAACCCGGGAAATGTTGAGGCAGGCTGCCGCGGCGAAGGAATGTTGGGGCCGCGGACTGCCTCATGACGCCAGCCCACGTCCTCAGCGCATGGGACCGCAAGATCCTCGAGCACTACAGCCGGCGTACCGTCGAGGCCCTGCGCCAGGTTCTGCCGCTACGCCTGGCCTTGCCGCGCATCGAGCCCTTCCTGGCCGAGAACGTCGGCAAGGAAGTGGAGAAGGATGCCCAGGTCATTCAGACCGTGGCTGCGGCGCTTGCCGCCGGGCAGAATACCGGCGAGGAAATGCTGCGGCGGCTGTTGGCCGCGCATCGCCAGATCGATCGCTCATTTCTCCATCGCGTCGGCGATTTTCCGGTCGGCATCGTGATTCGCTACGAAGAGATCGAGCCGGTGCGCAAGCGGCGCATAGCGCTGCTCGCGGCGAGCGCCGAGCGCATCCTCGGCCTGTGGCGCCAGGAGCGGCGGGCACGCATGGTGTTGCGGACCGCCTATGCGCCAGCGGAGCTGGAGCGCCTGGTGCACGAACTGATGCGCCTCTACGCGCTGGAAACTCAGCTGCTCAGCCGATCCCTGCGCTTGCCCGGCCTGCTGGTGCCATTGCGCGAGAAGTTGGCGCAGAGCTTGTACAGCGTCATGAACGAAGTGGCGCAGCGAGCGGCGCGCGATGCGGCGGGCGTGGTTTATCGGAGGGGAAGACCTTAGTCGTGTGTGACTCGTTGAGGACTCGGTCGAGTGCTCATTTGAGTGTGTAGCGGCCGGGTGACCGGCTGTTGGTCTAGAGGAGAAGTCATGGAGACGATCCAGACAGATGTTGCCATTATCGGGGCGGGAGGAGCGGGCTTGCGGGCCGCGATCGCGCTCGCGCAGGAGTCGCCCAAGCTGCGCATTGCGCTGATATCGAAGGTCTATCCGATGCGCAGCCATACTTGCGCGGCGGAGGGTGGTGCCGCCGGGGTGATCAAGTCCGACGACAGCTACGAGCAGCACTTCCACGACACGGTTGGCGGCGGCGACTGGCTCTCGGATCAGGATGCCGTCGAATATTTCATCCACGAGGCACCCAAGGAATTGATGAATCTCGAGCACTGGGGCTGCCCCTGGAACCGCGAGCCGAACGGCTCGATTGCGGTGCGGCCCTTCGGTGGCATGAAGATACAGCGCACCTGGTTCGCCGCCGACAAGTCGGGATTCCATATCCTGCACACCCTGTTTCAGACCTCGCTGCAGTTTCCGCAGATCGAGCGCTACGACGAATATTTTGCCACCGACCTCCTGGTCGATGACGGACGTTGCCAAGGCCTCACCGCGATCGAGATGCGCAGCGGCCAGATGCGCCGCTTCAAGGCCGGCGCGGTGATCATCGCCGGCGGCGGCGCCGGGCGCATGTTCCCCTTCAACACCAACGGCGCCATCAAGACCGGCGACGGCATGGCCCTGGCCTATCGCGCCGGCGTGCCGCTGAAGGACATGGAATTCGTGCAGTACCATCCGACCGGACTGCCCAATACCGGCACGCTGCTCACCGAGGCCTGCCGTGCCGAAGGCGGGGTGCTGCTCAACAAGGATGGCTATCGCTTCCTCCAGGATTACGGCATGGGACCGGAGACGCCCAAGGGCAAGCCGGTATTGAAGACCATGGAACTGGGACCGCGCGACCGCGTCAGTCAGAGCATCTGGCACGAGTTCCAGAAGGGCCGGTCAGTGCAGACGACCTGGGGCGAGTGCGTCTGGCTGGACATGCGCCACATCGGCGAGAAGAAGATAGACGAGCGTCTGCCTTTCGTGCGCGACATCTGCATCAGCTACCTGGGCCTGGACCCGGTGCACGAGATGATTCCGATCCGCCCGGTGGTGCACTACATGATGGGCGGCATCCATACCGATACCAAAGCCGCGACCTCGCTGCCCGGACTCTTCGCCGCGGGCGAGTGCGCCTGCGTCAGCATCAACGGCGCCAATCGCCTGGGCTCCAATTCGCTGGTGGAGATCCTGGTCTTCGGCCGTCGCGCCGGGCTTTCGGCCGCCGAATATGTCGCGGGTGTCAAGCCGGGTAACGAAGCGGCGCTGGTGGCTCAGGCCGATGCGGCCCAGGCGCGCATCCGCGACCTGTTCGCCAGAAGTTCGGGCAAGGAATCGGTCGCCGGACTGCGCAACGAGATGACCGCGACCATGGAAGAGGGGGCCGGCATCTACCGCACCCAGGATGGTCTGGACAAGAGTTGCAAGAAGATTTCGGAGCTGCGCAGCCGCTATCGCAACGTCGTGCTCCACGACAAGACCAATGTCTACAACACCGACATGCTGACGACGCTGGAGTTGGGCAACCTGCTCGACTGCGCCGAGGCCGTGGTGATGAGCGGCCGTGAACGCAAGGAGTCGCGGGGCGCCCACCAGCGCATCGACTTCACGGCGCGCGACGACACCAAGTATCTCAAGCATTCCATGGCCTATTACAATGGCCTCGAACCGCCGCGTATCGACTATCGCGACGTGGTGATCACCAGTTCCCCACCGGGCGTGCGCGATTACTCGGGAGCAAAGAAATGACTGAAAACAGAATGGCCATTCGGCAAACCGAACTCGAGATCCTGCGCTACAACCCGGAGACCGACCAGGAGCCGAAATTTCAACGCTACACGGTGCCCTGCAAGAACGAATGGTGCGTCCTCGATGCGCTGAATCACCTCAAGGACACCATCGATCCGACCCTGGCCTATCGCTGGTCCTGCCACATGCAGGTGTGCGGCAGTTGCGGCATGATGGTCAACGGCGAGCCGAAGCTGGCTTGCAAGGCCATGCTGCGCGACTATCCCGGGGTGATCCGCATCGAGCCTCTGGCGAACTTCCCCGTCGAACGCGACCTGGTCTCGGTCGCCGACGACTTCATCGCCAAGCTGAAGCGGGTCAAGCCCTACCTGATCCCGGGCAAGGTGCGTGTGCCTACTGAGGGCGAGTACATCCAGACGCCGGCACAGTTGAAGCGCTACCGGCAGTTCGCCATGTGCATCAACTGCATGCTCTGCTACGCTGCCTGCCCCGAGTACGGTCTGCAACCCAAGTTCATCGGGCCGGCGGCGATTACACTGGCGCACCGCTACAACCAGGATTCGCGCGACGGCGGCCGCGACGAGCGCCAGGAGGAGGTCGCCACCAACGAGGGCGTCTGGGAGTGCACCTTCGTCGGAGCCTGTTCGGAAGTCTGCCCCAAGCATGTCGATCCGGCCGCGGCGCTGCAACAGGTGAAGGTGGCCAGCACCGTCGATTGGTATCTTGAGCACTTTATGTCATGGGTGAAAAAATGAGCCGCAGACCCTACGTACGCGAATTTCCGCCAACCTCCTGGTACTTTCGCATGCCGCGCTACATGCGCTATATGGCGCGCGAGATCACCAGCATCTTCATCGGCATCTACACCGTGATACTGCTCGTCGGCCTGGCGCGCCTGTCTGAAGGTCAGGTGCAGTACGAGGCCTTCCTGGCGGCGCTGAAGACGCCGGGCAGCGTCGTCTTCCACTGGCTGGCGCTCATCTTCGCGCTCTACAACAGCTTTACCTGGTTCAACGTGGCGCCCAAGGCGCTGCCCATTCAGGTGGGTGAGGAACTGATGCCGCCCGCCGTCGTGGCCGGCGGACACTATGTGGTCTGGGTGGTGTTGTCGTTAATTGTTCTGTTCTGGGCGGGGGTATTCTGATCATGGCCAAGTCCAACAAACCCATCATCTGGGGCGCCTTCGCCGCGGGCGGTGAACTCGTGTCTCTGATCACGCCGGTGATCATTCTGTTGACGCTGCTGGCTGCAACCGGTCACGTCCCTGCCGGGTTAAGCTACGAGCACGTGCACGCTTTTGCTGCGGGTTGGTTCGCCAAATTGGTGCTCTTCGTCTTTGTCTTCTTCTCGCTGTGGAGCCAGGCGCACCGGCTGCGCATCACCTGTTTCGATTTCGGCCTGCGCGCCGACGGACTGGTGGCGACGGTCTTCTATGCGATTGCCGCAGTGGCGAGTGTCTGGCTGGTGATGATCCTGGCCAGGCTGTGACAGAAATGTCGAGACCGGTTTCGTGCGTGGCGGCAACTTCGGTATAATTCGCGGCCAAGAGCGGCCGCCGGGCGAGCGGACGAGATGCGCGAACGAGTTGCCGACGTGGTGAAATTGGTAGACACGCTGTCTTGAGGGGGCAGTGGCGAAAGCTGTGCGAGTTCGAGTCTCGCCGTCGGCACCAAATATTTTAGTCCGCCGCTTTTGGCTAAATGCGGGCACGGAGGAACGCGGCGTGAGCCGCGCGTGAAAATATGTTGGAAAGCTATTTTCCGGTTCTGGTCTTCGTCGTTGTGGCGATCATCGTTGGTTTTGCACCCATGGTTGTCGGCCGGATTCTCGGCCCGCACCGGCCCAACGAGGAGAAACTCTCGGCCTACGAGCGCGGTTTCGAAGCCTTCGAGGACGCGCGCATGCCCTTCGATGTGCGCTACTACCTGATCGCCATCATCTTCATTCTGTTCGACCTGGAAATCGCTTTCCTCTTTCCCTGGGCGACCATCTTCAAGGAGATCGTCGCCGCCCCCGCAATCAAGATGTTCGGCTTCGTGGAAATGCTGGTCTTCATCGGCATCCTGCTCGTCGGCTATATATACGCCTGGGCCAAGGGCGCGCTGGACTGGGAATAAATCATGAGTATCGAAGGTCTGCTGCAGGAAGGTTTCGTCACCACCTCGCTCGACAAGCTGATCAACTGGACGCGTACCGGTTCGCTCTGGCCGGTGACCTTTGGCCTCGCCTGCTGCGCCATCGAGATGATCCATACCGGTTGCGCGCGCTACGACCTCGACCGTTTCGGCGTGGTCTTTCGCGCCAGCCCCCGGCAGGCCGACGTCATGATCATCGCCGGCACCCTGACCAACAAGATGGCGCCGGCCCTGCGCAAGGTATACGACCAGATGCCCGACCCGCGCTGGGTCATCTCCATGGGTTCGTGCGCCAACGGCGGCGGCTATTACCACTACTCGCATTCGGTGGTGCGCGGTGCCGATCGCATCGTGCCGGTGGATATCTATGTGCCCGGCTGCCCGCCAACGGCGGAAGCGCTGCTCTACGGCATTCTGCAGCTGCAGAACAAGATCAAGCGCACCTCCACCATCGCCCGCTAACCCACTGCCGACACGACAATGAGCGCCAAGCTGGAAAGACTTTGTGAAAATCTGCGCAGCGCCCTCGGCGATCGCATAGTGAGCCTCGTCACCGCTCTGGGCGAGGTGACCTTGGTGGTTGCGGCGGCCGATTACCTGGCAGTGGCCAGGACCCTGCGCGATCACGCGGAGCTGCGCTTCGAGCAGTTGATCGATCTGTGCGGCGTCGACTACGCTGCGTACGGCAAGACCGAAGTCTCGCTCACGCCTGGGACAGCGCGCTTCGCCGCCGTCAGCCACCTGCTCTCCATCAACCACAACTGGCGCCTGCGCCTGCGTGCCTTCGCGCCCGACAACGATTTCCCCGTGCTGGATTCGGTCACCCCGGTTTGGAACAGCGCCAACTGGTTCGAGCGCGAAGCCTTCGACCTCTACGGGATCATGTTCGCGGGTCACACCGACCTGCGGCGCATCCTCAGCGACTACGGCTTCATCGGCCATCCCTTCCGCAAGGATTTCCCGCAATCGGGTTACGTCGAGATGCGCTATGACCCCGAGCAGAAGCGCGTGATCTACCAGCCGGTCACCATAGAGCCGCGCGAGATCACGCCGCGCATCATCCGTGAAGAAACCTACGGGGAATCCGGCCGTGCCTGACATCCAGAACTACACCCTCAACTTCGGTCCCCAGCACCCCGCCGCGCACGGCGTGCTGCGCCTGGTGCTCGAGCTCGACGGCGAAGTGATCGTCCGCGCCGACCCGCACATCGGCCTGCTGCACCGCGCCACGGAAAAGCTCGCCGAATACCGGACCTGGCTGCAGACGCTGCCCTACATGGACCGGCTCGACTACACCTCGATGCTGATCAACGAGCATCCCTACGTGCTAGCGGTGGAGAAGCTGCTCGGCGTCGATGTGCCGTTGCGCGCCCAGTACATCCGCGTCATGTTCGACGAGCTGACGCGCATCCACAACCACCTGCTGTCCATCGGCACGCACGCCATGGACGTCGGCGCCATGACGATGGTGCTCTACACCTTCCGCGAGCGCGAAGACATCGTCGACATGATAGAGGCTGTGAGCGGCGCCCGCATGCACCCGGCCTACTACCGCCCGGGCGGCGTCTATCGCGATCTGCCGGAGCAGATGCCCAAGTACGAGCAGAACAAGTTCAAGAATGCACGGACGGTCAGGGAGTTGAACGCCAACCGCGAAGGTTCGCTGCTCGACTTCATCGAGGACTTCTGCCGGCGCTTCGACGGCAACTGCGACGACTACGAGACCCTGCTCACCGACAACCGCATCTGGAAACAGCGACTGGTCGACATCGGCATCGTCACGCCCGAGCGCGCCCTCCAGCTCGGCTTCACCGGCCCCATGCTGCGCGGCTCCGGCGTCGAGTGGGACGTGCGCAAGAAGCAGCCCTACGAGGTCTATGATCGTCTCGACTTCGACATTCCGGTCGGGGTCAATGGCGACTGCTACGATCGTTACCTGGTGCGCATGGAAGAGATGCGCCAGGCCAACCGCATCATCAAGCAGTGCGTCGCCTGGTTGCGCGCCAATCCGGGTCCGGTGATCACCGCCAACCACAAGGTGGCGCCGCCGTCGCGCGAAAAGATGAAGGGCAGCATGGAAGAGCTGATCCACCACTTCAAGCTCTTCACCGAAGGCATGCACGTGCCCGTCGGCGAAGTGTATTGCGGCATCGAGCACGCCAAGGGTGAATTCGGCGTGTACCTGATATCCGACGGCGCCAACAAGCCCTACCGCATGAAGTTGCGCTCCGCCGCCTACACCCATCTCTCCGCCATGGACGAGTTGTCCAAGGGCCACATGATTGCCGACGCGGTGACCATCATAGGCACGATGGACATCGTCTTCGGCGACGTTGACAGATAAGACCATGCTCAGCCAAGACGCACTGAAGAAGATAGACCGCGAGGTCGCCAAGTACCCCGTCGAGCAGAAGCAGTCGGCAGTCATGGCGGCGCTGGCCATCGCCCAGGAAGAAAAGGGCTGGCTGGCCCAGGAGACCATCGCCGCCGTTGCCGATTACCTCGGCATGCCGGCCATCGCCGTCTATGAAGTCGCCTCTTTCTACAACATGTACGACCTGGCGCCGGTGGGCAAGTACAAGCTGACCGTGTGCACCAATCTGCCCTGCGCCCTCTCCGGCGCCGTCCATGCGGCTGACTACCTGAAGCAGAAGCTGGGCATAGACTTCAACGAGACCACGCCCGACGGCCTCATCACCCTCAAGGAGGGTGAGTGCATGGGCGCCTGCGGCGATGCGCCGGTGCTGTTGATGAACAATCGGCGCATGTGCAGTTATATGACCACCGAAGCCATCGACCAACTGCTCGCCGAGTTGAAATCATGAGCATCATGCCCATCCTCACCGCCGGCATCGATCCGGCCACCGGCGATTCAACCTGGCACCTCGACGACTACGTCAAGCGCGGCGGCTACGCAGCGCTGAAGAAGGTCTTTGCTGAAAAGATGACGCCCGACGCCGTTATCGCCGAAGTGAAGAAGTCCTCGCTGCGCGGTCGCGGCGGCGCCGGCTTTCCGGCCGGCCTCAAGTGGAGCTTCATGCCCAAGGCCTACCAGGGTCCCAAGTACGTGTGCTGCAATTCAGATGAGGGCGAGCCCGGCACCTTCAAGGACAGAGACCTGCTGCGCTACAACCCGCACCAGGTGATCGAGGGCATGGCCATCGCCGCGTTCGCCATGGGGGTCGAGCGCGGCTACAACTACATCCACGGCGAGATCTGGGAGCTCTATAAGCGCTTCGAAGCGGCCCTGGACGAGGCGCGCGCCGCCGGTTTCATCGGCCAGAACATCCTCGGCTCCGGCTTCAACTTCGAACTCTTTGCCCACCACGGCTACGGCGCCTACGTCTGCGGCGAGGAGACCGGGCTGCTCGAGTCGATCGAGGGCAAGAAGGGACAGCCGCGCTACAAGCCGCCCTTTCCGGCCAACTTCGGCCTCTACGGGCGGCCGACGACCATCAACAACACCGAAACCTTTGCCGCGGTGCCCTGGATCATCGTGAACGGCGGCGACAAGTACCTCGAGTTGGGCAAGCCGAACAACGGCGGCACCAAGCTCTTCTCCGTCTCCGGCCACGTGCAGCGCCCGGGCAACTACGAAGTGCCGCTGGGCACGCCTTTCGCGGAACTGCTGCAGATCGCCGGCGGCATGCGCGGCGGCCGCAAGCTGAAGGCGGTGATACCCGGCGGTTCATCCTCGCCGGTGTTGCCGGCCGAGATCATCATGGACTGCACCATGGACTTCGACTCCATCGCCAAGGCGGGTTCGATGTTGGGCTCAGGCGCGGTGATCGTCATGGACGAGAGCGTCTGCATGGTGCAGGCGCTGGAGCGACTGTCCTACTTCTACTTCGAGGAGTCCTGCGGGCAATGCACGCCCTGCCGCGAAGGCACGGGTTGGCTCTACCGCATCGTGCATCGCATCGAGCACGGTCAGGGCAAGCCTGCTGATATCGATCTGCTGGACAACGTCGCGTTCAACATCATGGGCCGCACCATCTGCGCCCTGGGGGATGCCGCTGCCATGCCGGTGCGCGGCTTTCTCAAGCACTACCGTAAGGAATACGAGTACCACGTCGAGCACAAGAAGTGCCTGGTACCGAGAGAGCTGCAGCGCGAAGGCAGCAAGATCTATGTGAAGCCTGCGGCGGCTTCGGGGAACGCATGATGCTAGACATCGAAATCGACGGCAAGGCTTTGCAGGTCGCCGAAGGCAGCACCATCATCGAGGCGGCGCACCAGCTCGGCACCTATATTCCGCACTTCTGCTATCACAAGAAACTCTCCATCGCCGCCAACTGCCGCATGTGCCTGGTGCAGGTGGAGAAGGCGCCCAAGCCGATGCCGGCCTGCGCCACCCCCGTGGCCAATGGCATGAAGGTGTTCACCCATTCGGAGCAGGCGGTCGCGGCGCAGAAGAGCGTGATGGAGTTCCTGCTGATCAATCACCCGCTGGACTGCCCGATCTGCGACCGCGGCGGCGAATGCCAGCTGCAGGACCTGGCCGTCGGCTACGGATCCAGCGCCTCGCGCTACGAGGAAGAGAAGCGGGTGGTGGTGAACAAGAACTTCGGCCCGCTCATCTCCACCGACATGACGCGCTGCATCCACTGTACCCGTTGCGTGCGCTTCACCCAGGAGATCGCCGGCCTGATGGAACTGGGCCAGGCCAATCGCGGCGAGCACGCCGAGATCATGTCCTTCCTCGGCCAGACGGTGGATTCGGAACTCTCGGGCAACGTCATCGATCTCTGCCCGGTCGGGGCACTGACCTCGAAGCCCTTTCGCTTTGCCGCGCGCACCTGGGAACTGGCGCGCAGGCGCTCTGTCAGCCCGCACGACGGCCTGGGCTCGCCCCTGGTCGTCCAGACCAAGCACGACAAGGTTCTGCGCGTGCTGCCCCTGGACAACGAAGACATCAACGAGTGCTGGATCTCGGACAAGGACCGCTTCTCCTACGAGGGACTCAATTCGGAGCAACGCCTGACCAAGCCCATGCTCAAGCAAGGTGGGTCGTGGCGCGAGGTGGAGTGGAATCAGGCGCTCGACTACGTCGCCCACGCCTTCAAGGACATCGCCAAGAATCAGGGTGCCGCCGCCCTCGCTGCGCTCTTGTCGCCGCACGCGACGCTGGAGGAATTGTTCCTGGCGCAGAAGCTGCTGCGCGGCCTGGGCTCGGACAACGTCGATTTTCGCCTGCGCCAAACCGACTTCTCGGCCGACGGCAAGCGGGCGGGCAGCCCCTGGCTGGGCATGAAGATAGCCGAATTCAGGGAGCTCGACCGCGTGCTGCTGGTGGGCAGCTTCCTGCGCAAGGACCAGCCGCTGCTGGCGCTCCGGCTGCGCCAACTGGCCAAGCGCGGCACCCAGATATCGGTGCTTCACGCCGCCGACGATGATCTGTTGCTCAAGGCGCAGGCCAAGGCCATCGCCCTGCCGTCGCAGTTGCCGCAGCTCCTGGCCCAGGTGGTGAAGGCCGTGGCGGCGGCCAAGGGCGTTACGGTCGATGCCGCCATCGCGGCACTGCAGGTCAGCGACGACGCGCGCGCCATCGCCGACAGCCTGCGCTCGGGAACCAAGGCCGCCATCTTCCTCGGCAATTTCGCCGAGCAGCACGGGCAGGCAGCTACTCTGCAGCAGCTGGCCCAGCAGCTGGCGGCGCTCACCGGCGCCCGCTTCGGCTTCCTGGGTAGCGCCGCCAACAGCGTCGGCGGCTATGTCGCCCGCGCCACGCCGCTCGCCGGAGGCGCCAACGCCGCGGCCATGCTGGCGCAACCGCGCCAGGGCTATCTGGTGCTGCACGCCGAGCCGGAGCTCGACTGCGCCAATCCGCAGCAGGCGCTTGCCGCCCTGAAGGGAGCGGCGACGGTGGTCGTCATGTCTGCCTTCAAATCTGCCGCTGCATTGGACTACGCCGACGTGCTGCTGCCGGTTGCGCCTTTCACCGAGACATCCGGCAGCTACATCAATACCGAAGGCCGCGTGCAGAGCTTCAACGCCGTGGCCAAACCGCTGGGCGAAACCCGCCCGGCGTGGAAGGTGCTGCGCGTGCTGGGCAATCTGCTCGACCTGCAAGGTTTTGCCTACGACAGCAGCGAGGCGGTACGCGCCGAGGCGCTGGGTGCCCAGTCTGAATTCGTTGCCGGCCTCGACAACGCTGTCGCGGGCCTTGCCCTCGACTTGGGAGCGGCGCCGGCCAGTCTCGAGCGCGTCGCAGATGTTCCCATCTATTTTGCCGACGCCCTCGTGCGCCGCTCACCTTCGCTACAGCGAGCGCGCGACTCGGCGACGCCCACAGCGCGCATGAACGCCGCTACCCTGCAACGCCTGGGTCTCTCGGCAGGGCGCAAGCTCAAGCTGACGCAAGGCGCCGGCAGCTGCGTGCTAGAGGCCGCCCTCGATCCGCGCCTGCCCGATGGCGCCGTGCGCCTGGCAGCCGCCCACGCCAGCGTCTCTGATCTCGGCACTGGCGCCGTTACCGTGGAGGCGCTGTGATGCTGCATCAGACAGTACAGGCTATATTCGGTCCGGCCGCGCCGCTGGTGTGGTCCCTCCTCGGCATTCTCGGCATCATCCTGCCGCTCTTGCTCTGCGTCGCCTACCTGACCTTCTGGGAACGCAAGGTGATCGGTTGGATGCAGGTGCGCATCGGCCCCAATCGCGTCGGCCCCTGGGGCCTGCTGCAGCCCATCGCCGATGGCCTGAAGCTGGTGTTCAAGGAAATCATCGTTCCGACCAAGGCCAACACCGGCCTCTACATCATCGGTCCGGCCATGGCCTTCGCCACGGCGCTGGCGGCCTGGGCGGTGATCCCCTTCTCCGAGGGCTACGTCGTCGCCGACATCGATGCCGGCGTGCTCTACCTCCTGGCAATGACCTCGATGGGCATCTACGGCGTCATCATCTCCGGCTGGGCGTCGAACTCCAAGTATGCGTTCTTCGGTGCCATGCGTTCCGCCGCACAGATGGTGTCCTACGAAATCGCCATGGGTCTGGCCCTGATCTGCGTGCTGATGGTCTCCGCCAGTCTCAACTTGAGCGAGATCGTCCACGGCCAGGGCAAGGGCTATTTCGTCAGCCATGGCATCGGCATCCTCTCCTGGAACTGGCTGCCGCTCCTGCCGATGTTCGTCATCTACCTGATCTCCGGCATCGCCGAGACCAACCGCGCACCCTTCGACGTGGTCGAGGGCGAATCGGAAATCGTCGCCGGCCACATGGTCGAATACTCGGGCATGGCCTTCGCGCTGTTCTTCCTCGGCGAGTACGCCAACATGATCCTGGTCTCGGTCACGACCTCGATCTTCTTCCTCGGCGGCTGGCTGTCTCCCGTCGGTTTCCTGCCCGACAGCTTCCTCTGGCTCGCCGCCAAGGCCTGCTTCGTGCTGTTCCTCTTCCTCTGGTTCCGGGCCACCTTTCCGCGCTTCCGCTACGACCAGATCATGCGTCTGGGCTGGAAGGTGTTCGTCCCCCTGTGCCTGGTCTGGCTGCTGGTCATCGGTGTCTGGATGATGTCGCCGCTCAACATCTGGAAGTAAGCCCACCATGACCGCCATCGCACAATACGTCAAGAGTCTGTTCCTCAAGGAACTGTTCCAGGGTATGGCGGTGACCATGCGCCACATGTTCGCGCGCAAGATCACCGTCCAGTATCCCGAGGAGCGGACGCCGCAGAGCCCGCGTTTCCGCGGCCTGCACGCGCTGCGCCGCTATCCCAACGGCGAAGAGCGCTGCATCGCCTGCAAGTTGTGCGAGGCGGTGTGCCCGGCGCTGGCGATCACCATCGAGTCGGCGGAGCGCGACGACGGCTCGCGCCGCACCACGCGTTACGACATCGACCTCTTGAAGTGCATCTATTGCGGCTTTTGCGAAGAGGCTTGTCCGGTCGACGCCATCGTCCTGACGCGCATTTTCGACTACCACGGCGAGAGTCGCAGCGATCTCTACTACACCAAGCAGATGCTGCTGGCGGTCGGCGAGAGGAACGAGGCCCAGATCGCCAAGGATAGACAGCAGGACGCCAAATACAGGTAAGCGCGATGGAACTGAAAACAGCGATCTTCTACGTCCTCGCCGCCATCCTGGTGGCGGCCAGCCTGCGCGTCATCACGGCGAAGAACCCGGTGCACGCGGTGCTCTTCCTGGTCCTGGGCTTCTTCACCGCCGGTGGCCTGTGGCTGCTGCTGCAGGCTGAGTTCCTGGCCATCGTCCTGGTCGTCGTCTATGTGGGGGCGGTGATGGTGCTCTTCCTCTTCGTCGTCATGATGCTCAACATCGATGTCGAGCGATTGCGCAAGGGCTTCTGGGGCCACCTGCCGGTCGCTATCGGCGTCGGCGGGCTGATGGTGTTCGAAATGGCCCTGGTGCTTACCGGCCGCTATTTCGGCCCCGAGGCGCTACCCGAACCGGCGGGTCCGGCCGCCGGCTACAGCAATACCAAGGAACTTGGCCGCCTGCTCTTTTCCGATTATGTCTATCCCTTCGAGTTGGCGTCGGTGATCCTGCTCGTGGCCATCATCGCCGCCGTGGTGCTGACCAAGCGCCCGGCCAAGGACAAAAAAGAGCAGAACATCGGCAAACAGATCGCCGTCCAGCGCAACGATCGCGTGCGCGTCGTCGCTATGCCGTCAGAGAAGGAGTAGGGTATGCCGTCTCTATCGCATTACCTGGTACTGGCCGCGATCCTGTTCGCCATAGGCGTCGTCGGAATCTTCCTCAATCGCAAGAACCTGATCGTGCTGCTGATGGCCATCGAGTTGATGCTGCTCGCCGTCAATACCAATTTTGTCGCCTTTTCGCATTACCTGGGAGACGTTGCCGGACAGCTGTTCGTCTTCTTCATTCTGACGGTGGCGGCGGCAGAGTCGGCGATCGGTCTGGCGATCCTGGTGATCCTGTTCCGCAACCTTGCCACGATAGACGTCGACGATCTCGATCGTCTCAAGGGATAGAACGAAGATGGATATGCACACGCTCTACCTCATCGTGCCGCTGGCGCCGCTGGCCGGTTGCCTCTTGGCCGGCTTCTTCGGCAAGTCGATCGGCCGCGCCGGCGCCCACACGGTCACCATCCTCGGCGTGGCCATCGCCTTCGTCGCCTCCGTGCTCATTTACCAGGACGTGCAGGCCGGCCACGTATTCAACGGCACCATCTACAAATGGATGGACAGTGGTGGCCTCCGGCTGGAGGTGGGTTTCCTCATCGATCCACTGACCACGCTGATGATGCTGGTGGTGACCTTCGTCTCCCTGATGGTGCACATCTACACCATCGGCTACATGGCCGACGATCCGGGCTACCAGCGCTTCTTCAGCTACATATCGCTGTTCACCTTCTCCATGCTGATGCTGGTGATGGCCAACAACTTCGTGCAACTGTTCTTCGGCTGGGAAGCCGTCGGCCTGGTCTCCTACCTCTTGATCGGTTTCTGGTATACGCGGCCGACGGCGATCCATGCCAACCTCAAGGCCTTCCTGGTCAATCGCGTCGGCGACTTCGGCTTCCTCCTGGGCATCGGCCTGATCGCCGCCAACTGCGGCTCGCTCGACTATGCGACGGTGTTCGCCCAGGCGCCGAAGCTGGCGTCGATGAACATCGAGTTGATCAACGGCTCGCCCTGGATGCTGCTCTCCGTGGTCTGCATCTGCCTCTTCATCGGCGCCATGGGCAAGTCGGCGCAGTTCCCGCTGCACGTCTGGCTGCCCGATTCCATGGAAGGCCCGACCCCGATCTCGGCCTTGATCCACGCCGCCACCATGGTCACCGCCGGCATCTTCATGGTCTCGCGCATGTCGCCGCTGTTCGAACTATCCGAGGCGGCCCTCTCCGTGGTCCTGGTGATCGGCGCCATCACGGCGCTGTTCATGGGCTTCCTGGGCGTGGTGCAAAACGACATCAAGCGCGTCGTCGCCTACTCGACCCTGTCGCAGTTGGGCTACATGACCGTCGCCCTGGGCGCCTCGGCTTATTCGGTGGGCATCTTCCACCTGATGACCCACGCCTTCTTCAAGGCTCTGCTGTTCCTCGGTGCGGGCTCGGTGATCATCGGCTGCCACCACAACCAGGACATACGCTACATGGGCGGCCTGAGAAAGTACATGCCCATCACCTGGATCACTTCGCTGATAGGTTCGCTGGCGCTGATCGGATTCCCATTCTTCTCCGGATTTTTCTCCAAGGACACGATCATCGAGGCGGTGCAGCTGTCGCGCACGCCGGGCGCCGGCATCGCCTACTTCGCGGTGATCCTCGGCGTCTTCGTCACCGCCTTCTATTCCTTCCGCATGTACTTCCTGGTATTCCACGGGCCAGAGCGCTACGACCAGGTGCCGCATCACGGCCACGGTCACGATGAGCACCATCACGCCGGCAAACCGCACGAGTCGCCGGCCGTGGTCTGGCTGCCGCTGGTGCTGCTGGCCATACCGTCGCTGGTAATCGGCTATATGACCATAGGGCCGCTGCTGTTCGGCGACTATTTCGGCGCCTCCATCTTCATCGCCCCGGAACACCATGGCCTGGCGCACCTGAAAGAGGAGTTCCATGGCGCTGCGGCCATGGCGCTGCACGGCTTCAGCCAACTGCCCTTCTGGCTGGCCATGGCTGGCGTCGTGCTCTCCTGGTTCCTCTACCTGAAGCGTCCTGACTTGCCGGTAGCGATCGCGAGAGCGTTCAGGCCCATCTATCGGCTGCTCGAGAACAAGTACTACCTGGATAGGTTCAACGAGTGGTTCTTCGCCGGCGGCGCTCGCCTGCTCGGTCGCGGCCTGTGGAAGGGCGGCGACCAGGGATTGATCGACGGCGTCGCGGTCGATGGCTCGGCCAAGCTGGTCGGCTGGATCTCCGCCTTGGTGCGCCTGTACCAGAGCGGCCAGATCTACCGCTATGCTTTTTCGATGATCATCGGTGTCTTCGTGCTGCTGACGCTCTGGATCAATCGGGTCTGACAGGAATATCACGCGATGAATGCTTCTTCCTCCCTGCTCAGCCTGGCGATCTGGCTGCCCATCGTCGGTGCCCTGGTTGTCCTGGCCATAGGCTCCGACAAGAATCCAAATCCGGCACGGGTCCTGGCGCTGCTCATCGCGCTGGCCGGCTTCCTGGTCACGGTGCCGCTATATACCGGGTTCGATGTGACCAAGAGCGCCATGCAGTTCGTCGAGATGGCGCCCTGGATCCCCAGCTACAACATTACCTACTATCTGGGTGTTGATGGCATTTCGGTGCTGTTCATCCTGTTGAACAGCTTCATCACGCTGATCGTGGTGATCGCCGGCTGGGTGGTGATCGACAAGCGGGTCGGCCAGTACATGGCCGCTTTCCTGATGATGTCGGGGCTGATGAACGGCATCTTCGCCGCCTTGGACGCGATGCTCTTTTACGTCTTCTTCGAGACCTCGCTGATCCCGATGTATCTGATCATCGGCGTCTGGGGCGGGCCCAACCGGGTATACGCGGCCTTCAAGTTCTTCCTCTACACGCTGCTCGGTTCGCTGCTGATGCTGATCGCGCTGCTCTACCTGTTCCTGCAGGCCGGTGGCAGCTTCAACATCCTCGACTGGCACGCGCTGCCCCTGCCCTTGCCCGCCCAGATCCTGCTCTTCCTGGCCTTCCTGGTGGCCTTCGCGGTCAAGGTGCCGATGTGGCCGGTGCATACCTGGTTGCCCGACGCCCACGTCGAAGCACCGACCGGCGGTTCCGTGGTCCTGGCCTCGATCATGCTGAAGCTGGGCGCCTACGGTTTTGTCCGATTCTCGTTGCCCATCGCCCCGGACGCCAGCCACGTCCTGGCGCCGATGATGATCACCCTGTCGCTGATCGCCGTGGTCTACATCGGCTTCGTGGCACTGGTGCAGACCGACATGAAGAAGTTGATCGCCTATTCGTCGATTTCGCACATGGGTTTCGTCACCCTGGGCTTCTTCATCTTCAACCAACTGGGCATCGAAGGAGGCCTGGTGCAGATGATCTCGCACGGCTTCGTCGCCGGCGCCATGTTCCTCTGCGTCGGCGTCATGTACGATCGCGTGCACAGCCGGCAGATCGCCGACTACGGCGGGGTGGTGAACACCATGCCGAAGTTCGCCGCCTTCTTCGTCTTTTTCGCCATGGCCAACGCCGGCCTGCCGGCGACCTCCGGCTTCGTCGGCGAGTTCATGGTCATCCTCGGCGCGGTCAAGTTCAACTTCTGGACCGGCTTCACCGCGGCGCTGACGCTGATCCTCGGCGCCGCCTACACCCTGTGGATGATCAAGCGCGTGGTGTTCGGCGCCATCGGCAATGACAAGGTGGCGAAGCTCGCCGACCTCAGCGGCCGCGAATTTCTCTTCCTCGCCGTCCTCGCGCTGTGTGTGCTCGGCATGGGCCTCTATCCCTTCCCCTTCACCGACGTCATGCACGCGTCGGTCGACCACCTGCTCGAGCAATTGAGGGTGGGCAAACTCCACTAGGACCACGACGACCATGAACTTCGTCATGCCTGATCTGTTCCCGGCGCTAGCGGAAATCTTCCTGCTCGTCATGGCCTGCGTCATCCTGCTGGTGGACCTGGCGGTCTCGGGATCGCAGCGCTGGCTGATCGCCATGCTGACCCAGGCGACCCTGGTCGGCTGCGCCGCCCTGACGGTATTCACCGCCGACGGTCAGGTGGTGCTGACCTTCAGCAATATGTTCGTCGATGACCTGCTCGCCGATTTCCTCAAGCTGCTGGTCTATGTGTCGGTGTCGATGATGCTCATCTACAGCCGCGGCTACCTGGTGGTGCGCGGCCTGGACAAGGCCGAGTTCTACCTGCTGACCCTGTTTGCCACGCTGGGCATGATGGTAATGATCTCGGCGGCGCACTTCCTGACCATCTACCTCGGCCTGGAGCTGATGTCGCTGTCGCTCTACGCATTGGTGGCGCTCGACCGTGATTCGTCACGCGCCACCGAGGCGGCGATGAAGTATTTCGTGCTCGGCGCCATGGCCTCGGGCTTCCTGCTCTACGGCATGTCGATGATCTACGGCGCCACCGGCAGCCTGGAGATCGGTGGCGTGGCCCAAGCCATATACAACGGCGTGGCCAACGAGACGGTGCTGGTCTTCGGCCTGGTGTTCGTCGTCTCCGGCCTGGCCTTCAAGCTCGGTGTGGTGCCCTTCCACATGTGGATCCCCGACGTTTACCAGGGGGCGCCGACGCCCATCACCCTGTTCATCGGCTCGGCGCCGAAGCTGGCTGCCTTCGCCATGACCATGCGGCTGCTCGTCTACGGCATGTTCGAGGTGGCGGAGCAGTGGCAGCTGATGCTGATGATCATGGCGGTGCTGTCGATGGCGCTGGGCAACTTTGTCGCCATCGCCCAGACCAATCTCAAGCGCATGCTCGCCTATTCGACCATCTCCCACATGGGCTACATGCTGCTCGGCCTGATCAGCGGCGTTGCCGCCGGCGACAAGCACTTCGCCCTCAACGCCTACAGCGCCGCGATGTACTACACGGTCGCTTATGTCATGATGAGCCTGGGTACCTTCGGTACCATCCTGCTCCTGTCGCGTGCCGGCTTCGAAGCCGAACACCTCGACGACTTCAAGGGACTCAACCAGCGCAGTCCCTGGTTCGCGGCGATCATGGGCATCCTGATGTTCTCCATGGCCGGCGTTCCCTTCTTCATCGGCTTCTTTGCCAAGTTCTCGGTGCTGCTCGCGGTGGTCGACGCCGGCAACGTCTGGCTGGCCGTGGCCGCGGTGTTCTTCGCCCTGATCGGCGCCTACTATTATCTGCGCGTGGTCAAGCTGATGTACTTCGATGCGCCCACCGACACGGCGCCGATCAAGGCCTCGTTCGATATGCGCCTGCTGCTCTCCGCCAACGGTCTGGCGGTGGCTTTGCTGGGCATCTTCCCGCAGACGGTGATGGGCCTTTGCAGCTTCGCGCTGCTGCGCTCCTTATAGGCCCAGGCCTTGCCGGACGAGCAGCAGACGGCGGGCGGGGAGGGACCCGACGACGCGCAGCTGGTCGAAGCGCCGTTGTCGAGCGAGGACGTGTTCACCGGCAAGCTGCTCCACGTCAAGCGCGACCTGGTCAGCCTGCCCAACGGGCATCAGGCGGAGCGCGAGTACATCCTGCATCCCGGCGCCGTGGTAGTGATCGCGCCGCTGGACAACGGCAAGCTGCTTTTCGAGCGCCAGTACCGCTACCCCCTGCAGCAGGTCTTTCTCGAACTTCCCGCTGGCAAGATCGACCCGGGTGAACCGATATTGGATACGGCCAGGCGCGAGCTGCGCGAGGAGACCGGCTACAAGGCGAAGACCTGGCGCCACCTGGCCACCATGCATCCCTGCATCGGCTATTCGAACGAGAAGATAGAGATCTTCCTCGCCCGCGGCCTGTCCTATGTCGGCCACGAGCGCGACCACGAGGAGTTTCTCGAAGTGCTGGAAGTTTCGCTCGCCGACGCCATGCTCGCGGTGCGCGACGGCGAGATCAGCGACGGCAAGACCATCGCCGCCCTGCTCTGGGCGGAGAAGGTTCTCAGCGGCGCCTGGCCGCTTCCCTCCTAGCAAGCTGCGTTATAATTCCTCGGTTTCCGCACCGGTGCTCGACCGAGCCGGTGCCTGGTTCACTCCCTACGCGAGCGAGACTCTGGCCATTCCCCGATGCGCATTCTGTTGAGCAACGACGACGGCTACTTTGCGCCGGGCATCGAGATCCTCGCCAGGACGCTCGCCGACATCGCCGAGGTGACTGTCGTGGCGCCCGAGCGCGACCACAGCGGCGCCTCCAATTCGCTCACCCTCGACCGGCCGATGATGCTGCGTCGCGCGGCCAACGGCTACTATTTCGTCAATGGCACGCCGACCGATTGTGTTCATTTGGCCGTCACCGGCATGCTCGACGCGCAGCCGGACATGGTCGTCTCGGGTATCAATCTGGGCGCCAACATGGGCGATGACACCATCTATTCCGGTACCGTGGCGGCGGCCACCGAGGGCTATCTGCTCGGGGTGCCGTCCCTGGCCATCTCGCTCACCAGCAAGCGTGGCGAGCACTTCGAGGCGGCGGCGCGCGTCGGGCGCGAACTGGTGGAGCGCTTCCAGGAAGAGGGCTTCGCCGAACCGGTGCTGCTCAACGTCAACGTACCGGACATCCCCTACGCCGAGTTGAAGGGCCTGCGCGTCACCCGCCTGGGCAGGCGGCACAAGGCGGAGCCGGCGGTGAAGCAGACGACGCCACGCGGTCAGACCGTGTATTGGGTCGGTGCCGCAGGTCCGGCCCAGGACGCCGGCGAGGACACGGATTTTGGCGCCGTCGAGGCCGGCTACGTTTCCCTGACGCCGCTGCAGATGGATCTCACGCACAACGGGCAGATCGACAGCGTGCGGCGCTGGCTGCTGCGATGAAATCCGCCCTGCACGGCATCGGCATGACCTCACAGCGCACGCGCACGCGCATGATAGAGCGGCTGCGCGAGCAAGGCATCAGCGACGAGCGTGTGCTCGCCGCAATGGCGGCGGTGCCGCGCCACATCTTTGTCGAGGAGGCACTCGCTTCGCGCGCCTACGACGACACCGCCCTGCCCCTGGGCTTTCAGCAGACCATCTCGCAACCCTACGTGGTGGCGCGCATGATAGAGCTGCTGAGCCAGGGGCGCGAACTGGGCAAGACGCTGGAAGTGGGCGCCGGATGCGGCTATCAGACCGCGGTGCTGGCGATGCTGACGCGCCAGGTCTTCGCCGTCGAGCGCATCGACGCCCTGCTGGCGCGGGCCCGCAAGAACCTGGCCCAGCTGCGCCTGGGTTATGTGCGCCTGAAGCACGCGGATGGGAGCTTCGGGCTGCCGGAGGCGGCACCATTTGATACCATTGTCGTCGCTGCGGCGGCGACATCGGTGCCGCAAGCGCTGCTCGAGCAACTGGCGCCGGGGGGCCGCATGCTGCTGCCTCTGGGTCCGTCTCGGAGCGACGGGCAGACGCTGTGCCTGTTCGAGCGCGGTGACGCTGGGATAGTCGAGACGCGCTATGATGCGGTGCGCTTCGTACCTTTGGTGGCGGGAGTCGAATGAACCTGTTTGATCGTTGCGCGTATCTCGGCATCGTCGTCCTGGTCGCCGGCTGCGCCAGCAAGCAACCGGCGCCGGTCGCCGAACGGCGGGCGCCTCCGATCGTGGTGGAGACGCCGGTGGCGAGCCCGGCTGCGCCCGCGGCCACCGCTGCAGCGGCGGCCGCAGCGATTCCGGCCGAGTCGCGCGCCGGTGCCTATACGGTGAAGAAGGGCGACACCCTCTACTCGATAGCGCTCGATCACGGCCAGTCCTATCGCGATCTCGCCGCCTGGAACGGTTTGGAGGATCCGAACAAGATACTCGTCGGTCAGCAATTGCGCGTGCTGCCGCCTGAGGCCCCGGCACCTGTGGCAGTGACCAGGCCGGTTACCTCCCCCAGCCCCGTGGAAGTTCGTCCGCTGACCCCGTCAGGGCAAGCCCCGCTGGTGCCGCAGGCCAATACCGCTGCGCTGAAACGCGAGCCGCGCGCACTCAAGCGACCCTATTCCGAGGAGGCTCTGGCGGCGCTGCGCAAGGCCGATGGCGTTTACGCGGCGCCGGCGCCAAGCCCTGCGACCGAACCGGCCGGCGACGAGCCCAAGGTGGAGGCGAAGGTCGAAGCGAAGCCGGTCTCCGATGATGCGGTCGACTGGGGCTGGCCGTCCGGCGGCAAGCTGCTCAATGGTTTCGTCGAAGGCGGCAACAAGGGCATAGACATCGCCGTCAAGGCCGGTGAGCCGGTATTGGCGGCGGCGTCCGGCAAGGTCGTCTATTCCGGCAGCGGCCTGCGCGGCTACGGCAAGTTGGTGATCGTCAAACACAACGCGACCTACCTCTCTGCCTACGCGCACAACAGCCTGCTCCTGGTCAAGGAGGGGCAGAGCGTGCAGAAGGCGCAGAAGATCGCCGAGGCGGGATCGACCGATGCAGATCAGCCCATGCTGCATTTCGAGATCCGGCGCCAGGGCAAGCCGGTCGATCCGGTCAAACAGCTGCCGAGTCGCTGAGCATGGCCGACGACACTTTTCCTGCCGAGGACGCGCCAGCGCGCGATGCCGAGAGCGAGATCGAACTGGCGGAAGCGGCTGACAGTCCCAAGAACGAGTTCCTCAGCGATGTCACGCAGATCTATCTGAACGAAATCGGCGTCCATCCCTTGCTCACGGCCGAGCAGGAACTGGCCCTGGCGCGGCGGGTGGCAGCCGGAGACTTTGCCGCCCGGCAGAAGATGATCGAGTCCAACCTGCGGCTCGTGGTCAGCATCGCCAAGCGTTATCTGAATCGCGGCATCCCCATCGCGGATCTGATCGAAGAGGGCAATCTCGGCCTGATTCACGCGCTGGAGAAGTTCGATCCGGAACGCGGCTTTCGCTTTTCCACCTACGCCACCTGGTGGATAAGGCAGAACATAGAACGCGCCATCATGAACCAGTCGCGCACCATCCGCCTGCCGGTGCATGTGGTCAAGGAGTTGAATCTGGTCCTGCGCGCCCTGCGCCACCTGGAGAACACCAACGAACCGCTGCCGCATGGCGGTGCCCACGAGGTGGCGCGGCGGCTCGACAAGACGGTGGAGGAAGTGCGGGAGATATTGGCCTACAACGAGCACACCACGTCGCTCGATGCGCCGCTGGAGATTGACAACGAACTGTCGGTGGCCGATGGCATAGCCGACGAGAATCAGGACGGACCGCAAGACAGCCTGGAGCAGGCTCAGGTCGGCAATCGCGTGGTCGAATGGATGGGGCAGTTGTCGGCCAATCAGCGCTATGTCATCGAGCGCCGCTATGGTCTGAACGGCTGCGAGGTGGACACCCTGGAACGCATTTCCGCCGACTTGGGCCTGACCCGCGAGCGAGTCAGGCAGATCCAGATCGAGGCCCTGTCCAAGCTCAGGCGCCAGTTGTCGCGCGAGGGCCTGACCAAGGAATCACTGCTCTAAGCTCTGTTGGTGACGGTGGCGCAGCTCCTCCGCCAGGTCGGCTACCGCCGTCGCGTAGAAGCTGCTGCGGTTGTAGCGGGTCAGGGCGTAGAAGTTGCGGTAGCCTAAGCGGTACTCGGTCGGTTGCTGCGGCGTCACCAGGTCGATCAGGGCGGCGGGCAGCTCCGGCGCGCCTTCACTGACCACTCCCCAGGCGGCGAGTTCGGCCGGGGTCCGCTGCGGGGCGATGCCCTCGGCCAGCAGTTCGGCGAGTTGTCCGGCGTCTGCCTGCGCCGCTGCCGTGATCGGACCCCCTGCCTGCCAGCCGTGTACCACGAGGAAGTTGGCCACGGAACTGATCGCGTCGGCGGCGCTATTGACCAGATCGATGCGCCCGTCGCCGTCACCGTCTACGGCGTAGCGACGCACGCTGCTGGGCAGAAATTGCGGCAAGCCGAGGGCACCGGCGTAGGAACCGCTGTAGGACATCGGATTGCGCTGCGCTTCGCGCGCCAGCAGGAGGAGTTCCTCCAGTTCGTGGCGGAACAACTCGGCGCGCGGCGGATAGGCGAAGGCCAGCGTCGCCAGTGCCGCGAAGGTATTGAAACGGCCGCGGTGGCGACCGTAGATGGTCTCCACGCCGATGATGGCGACGATGATCTCCGGCGGAACGCTGTAGCGGGCCTGCGCCTTGGCCAATTCCAGGCGGTGCTGGCGCCAGAAATCCAGCCCGAGGGAGATGCGTTTGGCCTCCACGTAGCGCGACCGGTAGGCCTGCCAGGAACGAATGCCGGGATCGGCCGGCGGCTGGATCGCCTTGATGACCGCGGCGATAGGCTTGACGCGGCTGAAGCGACGGGTCAGGAGGCGCGCGTCGAAGCCATGCTTGGCCTGCATCTCGGCGATGAAGGCGTGAACTTCGGCCATCTGCGCGAAGCTGCTGCCGGTCGCGGCGAAGCCGCTCGGTGACAGTGCGGCGAACAGGCCCAGCAAACAGAGCAGCGCGATCTTCACGTTTTGAATCTTGCCACGCGGGTGACCAGTTGATCCACTGTTCCCGGTGCTGCGGTCGGCGCATAGCGCAAGTTCTGGTAGAGGCTGGCGATGACGTCCAACTCGGCGGCGCGCCCAGGCAAGGATGCACCGACCCGGGTGGCATAATCCGCGGCCCCTTCCCAATGTCTTCGCGCCAGGCCGCGGCCGGCCAATTTGTGCGACAGCAGGCGCCAGGCGCGCTCGGCGGGATCCAGGCGCGGCCTGTTGATGAGCGCCCAGGCGGCCAACGCGGTCAACACCAAGGCGCAGAGCACGCTCAAGGCCAGAGTCATGCTCCTCCAGTCCGGGGACTGCATCCCCAGCTTGATCAGGAGGTCGCGCTGACGCAGCGGATTGTAGCCGAGTACGCCCTGGTTCCAGGCGTTGCCCAGGGCATCCCAGCGGTAGCGCAATTCGTGTAGCCAGAAAAAGGCCGGCCGCGCCAGCAGTGGCAGCGGTTCGCCGGCAGGCAGCGCTGCCGCCAGGTTGGCCTCGATGCGCTCCGGAGCGATCGTCGCGGTGGGATCGATCCGTTGCCAGCCGCGATCCTTGAACCAGACCTCGGCCCAGGCGTGCGCATCCGACTGGCGCACGATCAGCGTGTTATCGACGGGATTCTGCTCGCCGCCTTGATAGCCGGTGACGACGCGTGCAGGGACCCCTGCCGCACGCATCATGAAGACGAAGCTGGCGGCGTAGTGTTCGCAAAAGCCGCGCCGTCTGGTGAAGAGGAAGTCGTCCATGGCCTGCTCCCCGAGCAGGGGCGGCATCAGGGTGTAGCTGAAGGGCTGCTCGCGGTAATAGGCCAGCATGCGGCGGACTATGGCCGCGCTGTCGCCGCCTGACTCGGCTCGCCACGCCGCTGCCAGCGCGCGGGAGCGCGGATTGCCCACGGCAGGCAGTTCCAGTGCTTCGGCGAGCCGCGCCTGTTCCTCATGAACGCCGGCAGCGATATTCGGGTAGGAGCGCATGTCGTAGCGCAGCCGAGCGCGCACCGGCATCTTGGCCAGCAGCTGGTAATCCGCGCTGATGAAGGCATCGCCGGGCAGCACGGCCGGCAGTTCGATGGCGAACAGCCAGGGCCTGCCGTGCGCTTCCAGAGTCACGCTGTAGTCGATCGCCGCCCCGCCTCCCGTCGCGTAGGGCAGGGTCTTCTGCGCCATGCCGCGCCCCGTTGTCCAGGTTTCGCCGTCGAAGCTCGCCAGCACCGGACCGCGCCAGTAGAGCACGGCCTGCGGCGGCTGGGGCCCGATGAAATGGACGCGGAAGGCGATCGCGTCCGAGCGGCTGAGAGCGCTGATCGAACCCGGCGTCATGGTCTCCGACAGCCCGGTGAGTCCGGCGTGTGCATCGACGGGCAGGCCCCAGAGTGGGCTGGAGACCCGCGGAAAGAGCAGGAAGAGGAACAGCATGAAGGGCGTCGCCTGGGCCAGCATCAGCGCGCTCTGCCTGGCCGCGGCGACGCGGTCCACCTGGCGCTGGTTCATGATCAGGAGCGCCATGGCACTGAGCGCAACGGCGAACAGGGAGAGGGCGGCGCTGACCATGCTCTGGGTGTAGAAGAACTGGCTCAGGACGAGAAAGAAATTGAGCAGCACCACGGCGTAAGCGTCGCGCAGGGTGCGCATTTCCAGCAGCTTCAGGGCGAAGAGCAGGACCAGCAGGGCGACCCCGGGATTGCGGCCGAACAGAGTCTGGTAATGCAGCATGACGGCGCCTGCGCCTGCCAGGGCGAGAGCCGACACCAGCCAGCGCGGCGGCTGCTGGGCCAGGTGGCGCAACAGCGCTGCGTGCCAGAGCAGCACCAGCGCAACGGCCAGGCTTAGCCACTGCGGCAGGTGCAGGGCCATCGGCACGAAACCGGCCGCTGCTGCGACCAGCAGCCACAGCGACTGGCGCCGGCTGAGCGCCTCGGCTTTACTTGTCTCGCGGTCGGCGCGGCGGTCGTTCATGCGCCGCTCGTCGGACGGCCATACAGGGCGAGCGCGGTGAGGCAGGCGTGGTAATGATCTTCGCCCCTGGCCGGTTCCAGGGTCTGCTCGGGCAGCCGCAGTCCCCAGTTGACGCCGCCCGCCGCCGCATCGCAGACGCCCCGGGCGAGCATCGACAGCCGTGTTTCGAGGTCGGTTGCGCCAGGCAGGGCGTCGAAATCCAGCCAGACGGTTTGCACTTCGCCGCCGTCGAAGAGTTTGGTGAGCAAAGGTCCCTGCTCGGAACGTGCCGCCGCTTTCCAGGCGACATGGCGCAGCGGGTCGGCAGGGTGATGCAGGCGCAGTCCGGAAAAATCTTCCAATCCCGCACCGCGGCCCCCCGCCGTTCCGCTCTCCAAGGTGGGCGTCGCGGCCAGCGGCGGCGCATGGAAGTAGGGCCTTGGATAGACCAGACAAGTCAAATGCGGAGCAGCGTAGGCCCAGGCGCGAATCATGCCCAGGGGATAGGTGGTCGCCAGGCGCAGCCGCGGCATGGTGAGCCAGCCGCGCTGCTGCGCCGGCAGTTTGAGTGTGACCTCGGTCTGACCCAAGGCCGGTACATCGGCCTCAACTTCGGCCTGCCCCGGCAGATTGAGGCGCAGGGCGGGACGAGCCCGGTTGACCGGATCGCGCAGAATCAGGGAGAAGTGGGCCTCGCCGCCGGCAAAGACGGGCGGCGTTCGCCCCGGCGCGATGCTGAGTTGCGCCAGGTTGCGAAAGCTGTGGAAAATGCAGACGATGCCGAGGCCGGCAAGGAGGAATACCTGGGCGTAGGCCAGGGAGAGGTCGTAGTTGATCGCCGCGATCAACATGACCAGCAGCAAGACGCAGAAGCTGAGTCCGAAGCGCGTCGGCAAGACGAAGATGCGCTTGCGCGTCAGCCGCACCGGTGTGGCTTCCGGCGTCGGTCCGCGCAGCGCCCAGCGGAAAAACTTCTGTTGCAGCGGAGCGGCGAGGTTCAAGGCAGCGGCACGGCCTCGATCAGCGCGGCGGCGATTTCCTCGGCGCTCGCCTGGACCGGGCTCGCGGGCTGCAAACGGTGCGGGGCCACCGCCGGCAGAACGGCCTGGACGTCCTCGGGCAGGGCGTGGTCGCGGCCGGAGATCATGGCCCAGGCCCGCGTTGCCGCGAGCAGCGCCAGGGCGGCGCGCGGCGACAGGCCGAAACGGTAGTCGGGAGAGGCGCGCGTGTGCGCCACCAGCGCCTGGATATAGTCGATCAGCGGTTCGGCGATGTGCACCGCGCTCGCCGCTTGCTGCAATCGCTGCAGCTCTTCGGGCGGCAGGCAGGGCTGGAGATGGGCGATCATTTCGCGTCGGTCGGCACCGCGCAAGAGTTCCCTTTCGGCGTCGCGGTCCGGATAACCGAGGGCGATCTTCATCAGGAAACGGTCGAGCTGTGACTCGGGCAGCGGAAAGGTACCGATCTGGTGCGACGGATTCTGTGTCGCGATCACGAAGAAAGGTGCGGGCAGCGGGCGGGTCATGCCCTCGGCGGTGACCTGTCGTTCCTCCATGGCCTCGAGCAGGGCGCTCTGAGTCTTCGGCGTGGCGCGATTGACTTCGTCGGCCAGGACCAGTTGGGCAAATATGGGGCCGGGATGGAAGACGAAGCTGCTCGCCCCGCGGTCGAAGACCGAGACGCCGACGATGTCGGCCGGCAGCATGTCGCTGGTGAACTGGATGCGCTGGAAACGCAGTCCAAGCAATTGCGCCAGCAGGTGGGCGAGCGTGGTCTTGCCGACGCCGGGGAGATCCTCGATCAGCAGGTGGCCGCCTGCAAGCAGGCAGGTAAGCGCCAGACGGATCTGCCTCTCCTTGCCGAGTATGATGCCCCCGGCCTGCTGGAACAGCCCGACTAACGACGGCTGCGGGGTCGGGGAGCGCATGGTGACGAGGTTTGCGACGAGTCGGGGAAAGGGAGGATAATTGAAACCATTGCCGGATTATATGATTATTCACTGCGCATGACGATCGCCTTCATTACCCATCCCGACTGCTGGAAGCACGATATGGGCAGTCATCATCCCGAGTGTCCTGACCGCCTCGGGGCAATCCAGGACCGGCTGATTGCCGCGGGACTCGACATCTACCTCTCCTACCACGACGCGCCGCTGGTGACGATGGAACAGCTGTTGCGCGCCCACACACGCGCCCACGTCGATACCATTGAAAGCACGGCGCCGAGGCATGGCATCGCCCACGTCGACCCTGATACGGCGATGAGCCCTGGCACCTGGGCCGCCGCACTGCGCGCCGCCGGTGCCGGCGTCATGGCGACCGACTTGGTGATGAAGGGTGAGGCCACGTCCGCCTTCTGCGCCGTTCGTCCTCCCGGGCACCACGCCGAGCGCTCACGGGCCATGGGTTTCTGTTTCTTCAACAACATCGCGGTCGCGGTTCTGCACGCGGTCGAGGTCTGGGGCGTTTCCCGCGTCGCCATCGTCGACTTCGATGTCCATCACGGCAACGGCACCGAGAACATCCTCGGCGGCAATTCCAAGGTGCTGATGGTAGGAAGCTTCCAACATCCTTTCTATCCCTACTCGGGGGTGGACCATCCGGCCGCCAATATGTGCAACGTTCCGCTGCCGGCCGGCACGCGCGGCGAAGATTTTCGTCAGATGGTCACGGATATCTGGCTGCCTCGCCTGCGCCAGTTCGCCCCCGAAATCCTCTTCGTATCCGCCGGCTTCGACGCCCACTATGAGGACGACATGGCCTCGCTGGGTCTGGTGGATGCCGACTACGCCTGGGTGACGCAGAAGATCAAGGAAGTGGCGGACGAGAACGCGCAGGGGCGGGTCGTTTCCATGCTGGAGGGCGGCTACGCACTATCGGCGCTGGCGCGAGGCGTTTGCGCGCACATCAAGGTGCTCTCCGGACTATGAGCAGCGACGAGAGCCGCCCCAATTAAGGTATATTGGCAATTTTTTTCGAGCGGCATCGATGATTAGAGGATCTCTTCCGGCGATCGTTACGCCTATGCACGCGGATGGCAGGCTGGATTTCGCCTGCCTGCGCCGCCTGGTCGACTGGCACGTAGATGAGGGCAGCGACGGTCTGGTCGTGGTCGGCACCACCGGCGAATCGCCGACGGTGAATGTCGCCGAGCATTGCGAGTTGATCGGCACCGTCGTCGAGCAGGCGCGCGGCCGCATTCCGGTGATCGCCGGCACCGGCGCCAACGCCACCGAAGAGGCCGTGCAACTGGCTGCCTTCGCCAAGACCGCCGGGGCGGCGGCGCACCTTTCGGTGGTGCCTTACTACAACAAGCCGACGCAGGAAGGTCTGTACCGCCACTTTGCGGCGATAGCCGCCGCGGTGGACCTGCCGATGATCGTGTACAACGTCCCCGGCCGCACCGCGGCCGACCTCTCCAATGAAACGATGCTGCGCCTGGCGGCTTTGCCCAACATCGTCGGCATCAAGGACGCGACCGGCAACATCGAGCGCGGCAGCGATCTCCTGCAGCGCGCCCCGAAGACCCTGGCCATTTATAGTGGCGATGACGCGACGTCGCTGGCGCTGATGCTGCTCGGCGGCCATGGCGCCATCTCGGTCACCGCCAACGTGGTGCCGCGCCTGATGCACGAGATGTGCGCCGCGGCATTCGCGGGGGAACTGGCGCGGGCGCGTGACATCAATTTCCGTTTGCTCGGCCTGCATCGCAAGCTGTTTCTCGAAGCCAATCCGATCCCGGTCAAGTGGGCGATGGCGCAGATGGGGCTGATTCCCGATGGCCTGCGCTTGCCGCTGACGCCCTTGGCGCCGGCCTGTCACGAGCCGCTGCGCGCCGCCATGCGCCAAGCCGGCATCCAGTTATGAACCAACGTAGAGGGCGCATGAAGCGACATATACTGCTGTTGTTGTTACCGGCGATCTTGCTGGCCGGCTGCGGCTCCTTTGGCGACGCGCGGAAGATAGAGTACAAGTCGGCCGGCAAGCTGCCGCCACTGGAGGTTCCACCCGACCTGACGACGCCGGCTCGTGACGACCGTTACGCCATGCCGGACAGCGCCAAGTCCGGGACAACCTTCTCCAGCTATGCCGGCGAGCGCAGCGGCGAGCTGCGACCCAGCGGTGGTGCGCAGCTGTTGCGGCAGCCGGACAAGATGCGCATCGAACGCGCGGGGACGCAACGCTGGCTGGTGGTTGCCGGCACGACGCCGGAGAAGCTGTGGACCAGCATCAAGACCTTCTGGCAGGACAGCGGTTTCACTCTCAATCTCGAGTCGCCGCAGACCGGCATCATGGAAACCGATTGGGCCGAGAACCGCGCCAAGATTCCGCAGGGCTATATCCGCGACGTGCTGGGCAAGGTGTTGAATTCGCTCTATTCAACCCCCGAGCGCGACAAGTTCCGCACCCGCCTGGAAATGGGCAAGGACCCGGGTAGCACGGAGATCTATATCAGCCACCGCGGCATGTACGAGATCTACGTCACCGAGGGCAGGGGTGAGACGCGCTGGCAACCGCGGCCGGCCGATTCCGAGCTCGAGGCCGAAATGCTGCGCCGCCTGATGGTGCGACTGGGCGCCGGCGAAGAGCAGGCGAAGGAGCTGATCGCCAGCGAGGCCAAGACCGAGCGTGCCAGACTGGTCGGTGACGGCAAGAGTTCGCTGCGCCTGGACGAAAGCTTTGACCGCGCCTGGCGCCGTGTCGGCCTGGCCCTCGACCGCGTCGGCTTTACCGTTGAGGACCGCGACCGCAACCAGGGCATCTACTTCGTGCGCTATGTGGATCCGGAGCCCGATCCGAAGAAGCAGAGCAAGGGATTTCTCGACCGCTTGAAATTCTGGCAGGGCAGCAGCGCTGATGATGCCTTGAAGAACGCCCAGTTCCGTATTTACGTCAAGGCCCAGGGCGAGGCGAGTGAGGTGACGGTGCTGACACGCGAGGGTGGCCTCGATCAATCGGAGACCTCGACCAAGATTCTCGGCCTGCTCCTCAGCCAGCTGAGATAGGCGCAGGCGGGAGCCCGCGCGGTGCGCTTCGCTTCGCTCGGCAGCGGCAGTCGCGGCAACGCGCTGGTGGTCGAGGCCGAGGCTGGCGGCAGGTGCACCCGCGTGCTGCTCGATTGCGGCTTTGGCCCGCGCGAACTGGCGCAGCGCCTGGCCCGTCTGGGTTTGGCCGCGAATGATCTGGACGCCATCGTGCTGACCCATGAGCACAGCGATCACAGCGCCGGAGTTCATGCCTGCGCACGTCGTCAGCAGCTGGACGTCTTTCTCACCCACGGCACGCTCGGCGCATTGACGAGTTCGGGAAGCGGCGAGATCGCGGCGTTGAGCACGCTCAGGGTGATCGCCAGCGATGCCGCCTTCAGCGTCGGCGACCTGCAGATCATGCCCTTCCCCGTGCCGCACGACGCGCGTGAACCGGTGCAATACGTCTTCAGCGACGGCAGCCATCGCCTCGGCGTGCTCACCGATGCCGGGGTGGCGACGCCGCACATGCGCGCCATGCTCGATGGCTGCGATGCGCTGGTGCTCGAATGCAATCACGATCAACAGTTGTTGGCGCGCGGTACTTATCCCCGGCCGCTCAAGCAGCGCATCGCCGGACCCTACGGGCATCTCGAGAACGCTGCCGCGGCGTCGTTGCTGGCCACCCTCGATCGCTCCCGCCTGCGGCATCTGGTGGCGGCACACCTGTCGCAGCAGAACAATACGCCGCTGCTGGCCCGTGCCGCCCTGGCTGCGGCCGGCGGCTATCACCCGAATTGGATCGTGGTGGCGAGCCAGGAAGAAGGTTTTTCCTGGCTGGAACTGGACTAGAAACAAAAAAGCCAGCCCCCGGGGGCTGGCTTCTTGCAGGCAGAAACCCAGTTACTTCTTGGGCTCTTCCTTCTTCGGCTCTGCCGCGGGGGCAGCAGCGGGCGCAGCGGCGCCAGGAGCAGCGGCCGGGGCGGCGGCGTCAGCGGGCTTTGCCGCGTCGGCGGCGGGGGCCGGAGCGGGTGCCGGGGCCATGGCCGGGGCGGGAGCAGGAGCGGGCTTCGGTTCTTCTTTCTTGCCGCAGCCGGTGAGGGCCAGGGCGACGAGCGCAGCGAGGAGGAGTGACTGTTTCATTTTATGTGTCCCTTTATCGATAAGGTGTATTGCGAAAAACAACGTGCCAAGAGCTCTCCGGGCTGGGATAGATTCCAACCAGCGGCAAATTATATCACCCGAAAATGACAAGAATCCAGTACTACAGAATATGCGGTCGGAATGGGAGCCCGGCTGCCAGGCTCTGCCGCAATTCCTAGGCTTGCAGCAGCATGTCGCTGAACAGGCCGAGATGATGATCGGCGTCGCCGAAGCTGGCGTTGATCATGGTCAGGCGCTTGAAGCAGTGGGCGACCTTGAGTTCATCGACGACGCCCATGCCGCCGTGCAACTGCACCGCCTGCTGGCCTACGGCGCGTCCCTGCTGGCCGATGTAGGCCTTGGCGGCGCTTACGCTGCGGCGGCGTTCTCGCGGGTCGCGGCTGTCCGCACGCACTGCCGCCAGCGTGGCCATGGAGCGCGCCTGTTCGGTGGCGATCACCATGTCCACCATGCTATGTTGCAGCGCCTGGAAGCGACCTATGGGTTGGCCGAACTGCTGGCGCGTCTTCAGGTATTCGAGCGTTGCCTCGTTGACAGCGCCCATGATGCCGACCGCTTCGGCGCAGAGGGCGGCGATGGCATAGTCGAAGGCGCGTTCCAGCGCCGGCAGCGCCGCGTCGACATCTCCGAGCAGGGCTGATGCATCGACCCGGACACCGTCCAGCCTTAGTTCGGCCGCACGGCTGCCGTCCTGTGTCGCGTAAGGATTCAGCGTCACCCCGGGCAACTTGCGCTCGACCAGGAAGAGGGAGATGCCTTGGCTGCTGCTTACCGCACCCGAAGTGCGAGCCGAGACGATCAGTCTGTCGGCCGAGTTGCCGCCCAGCACCACGCCCTTGGCCCCATTCAGCAGCCAGTGGTCGCCCTCGCGGCGGGCTGTGCTGGCGACCTCGTTCAGCTCATAGCGGCTGCCGGCTTCATGGTGTGCCAGGGCGAGCAGCGCTTCACCGCCGGCGACGGCGGAAAGCAACTCCTTCTTCTGTGCCGCGGAGCCCAAATCGCGTACCAGGCTGCCACAGAGCACGACCGTCGTCAGGTAGGGTTCGAGCACCAGGCCGCGACCGAGTTGCTCCATCACCAGCATGGTGTCCACGGCGTTGCCGCCGAGGCCGCCGAATTCCTCGGCGAAGGGCAGGGCGAGGATACCGATGTCGGCAAGGGATCGCCAGTGGTCGCGGCTGAAACCGAGCTCGGAGCTGGCCAGGGCGCGTCGCTGTTCGAAGCCGTAGTTCTTGGCGATGAAGCGGCGCAGGGTGTCCTGCAAGCCAAGCTGTTCTTCGCTGTACTTGAAGTCCATTATTCCTGCCTCACAGTCCCAGTATCATCTGGGCGATGATGTTCTTCTGGATTTCGTTGGAACCACCGTAGATGGTCGTCTTGCGGTAATTGAAGTAGCGGCCGGATAGCGGCGGCCCGCAGGCGGGGCCGGCGACCTCGCCGGCCCAAGCGGAATCGAGCGCCTGTGGCTGCCAGGGCAGGGCATAGTGGCCGAGCGCCTGCATCATCAGTTCGGCGATCGCCTGTTGTATCTCCGAACCCTTGATTTTCAGGATGGAGGCCTCCGGTCCGGGTCCACGCTTCTCTCCTTCACTCGAGAGCACGCGCATGTTGGTGATTTCCAGCGCCATCAGCTCCAGTTCGACCTGGGCGATACGGTCGCGGAAACGCTGGTCCTCGATCAGCGGCCTGCCCCGGGCCACCTGGCTGCAGGCGATCGTCTTGAGCTGAGCGAGCGCCGCCTTGGAACGGCCTACACCGGCGATGCCGGTGCGTTCGTGCCCGAGCAGGAACTTGGCGTAGGTCCAGCCCTTGTTTTCCTCGCCGATCAGGTTGTGCGCGGGAACCCGCACATCATCGAACCAGACTTCGTTCACCTCGTGCTCGCCGTCGAGCATGATGATAGGACGCACCGTGACGCCTGGCGTCTTCATGTCGATGAGCAGAAAGGAGATGCCCTCCTGCGGCCTGCCCTCGGTGGCGCTGCGCACCAGGCAGAAGATCCAGTCCGCGTGCTGGCCCAGGGTGGTCCAGGTCTTCTGGCCATTGACCAGGTAGTAGTCGCCGTCGGCAGAGCTCCTGCGCTCGGCGCGCGTCTTGAGCGAGGCCAGGTCCGAGCCGGCGCCGGGTTCCGAATAGCCCTGGCACCACCAGTCCTGACCCGAGGCGATGCGCGGCAGAAAGCGTTGCTGCTGCTCCTGGTTGCCGAAGGCCATGATCACCGGTCCTACCATCTTCAGCCCGAAGGGTAGCTGCAGGGGCGTTCCCGCGGCGGCGCACTCCTCGTCGAAGATGTGCCGTTGCACGGCATTCCAACCGGTGCCGCCGAATTTCTCCGGCCACATGGTCGCCCCCCAACCTCGCTCGTGCAAGATCTTCTGCCAGCGGACGATGTCGTCCTTGACCAGGCGTTTGCCGTTCTTTACCTTGTCGGCGAGTTCGGCGGGCAGCCTGTCCTGCAGGAAGCGTCGTACCTCGGCGCGGTGCGCCTCTTCTTCCGCGGTGAAATTGAGATCCATGGGCATCCCCGGTGGTGGTATTTTGCAGAGCGAAACATGGTTTTGCAAAAGCTGGTTAGAATACGGCAATTGTCTTGTAGCGGCAATCGCAGGCGCCGCGCCGAGATCCGACCATCAAAGAACAAGACCCAGCCATGTCGCAACTGCAGCGCGGCCTGTTCGCCATCATCATCACCGTGCTCTGTTGGGTCGGCTTCTTCCTGGTCGGCAAGTCCGCTCTGGCGACGATCGATTCCTACTACCTGACGGTCATCCGCTACGGCATCGCCTCCGCCATTCTGCTCGCTATTCTCAGGCTGCGCGAGGGCAAGCAGGTTCTGGCCGAGCTGCGCTGTGATCCGCGACGCGGTTGGTTGCTGCTCTATGGGGTCCTCGGTTTTGCCGGAGCCGGCTTGCTGCTGTTCGAGGGCCTGCGCCTCACCAGTCCGGGACAGGCGTCGGTAATCGTCGCCATGCAGCCGCTGACGATGGCGCTGGTCGTCTGGGCGCTGCGTGGGGCACGCCCGCCGCGAATGACGCTGATCTGCATCGTCGTGGCTCTTCTCGGCAGCACGCTGGTGGTGAGCAAGGGCGATCTGGCCGCCCTGGGCAGCGGCGGCCATGTCGGAGGCGGCTTGCTGGTTTTCATCGCCACCATCTGCTGGGTGAGCTATACGCTGGGTGCAGAGCGCTTTGCTGATTGGTCGCCGTTGCGTTATACCGCGCTGTCCTGCAGCTTCGGTACTCTGGGGGTGTTCTTTTTTTCCGCGCTCGCCACCTGGCTCGGCCGGGCCCATGTGCCGAGTCCGGCGCAGATGGCCAGCATCGCCTGGGAACTGGCTTTTCTGGTGGTGATGACCGCGGTGGTAGCGGTGATGCTCTGGAACGTGTCGGTCAGATGCCTGGGTCCGCTCAACGCGACGCTGTTCCTCAACTTCATCCCGGTGCTGGTCTTCGCCATCGCCGCACTGCACGGACAGCCGAGCGTGCCGGCCGAGTACCTGGGCGGTGCCATCGTCCTCGTCGCCTTGGTGAGCAACAACCTCTTCGCGCGCCGGCAGTTGCGCCGCTCGCTAGGGACCGGCGGTCTATAATCGGCAGACAGAGCCTAGGAGAAGACATGAAACTCTGCGCGGAAGCCGGGGCCTGCGCCCTTGCCAGGGTGAGGAAGCACCGATTGCCGATTTCGCGAACCGTCGTGCGCTGCTGTGGCGTGGGGCGCAACGTTTCCATCGATATGCCTGAATAGGAGCGAGCATGAGCAGCAGCGCTTATCAAATGCGCGGCGGCATCGCCGTGATTACCCTCGACAACCCACCGGTCAATGGCCTCGGGCTTGAACTGCGCCGCGCCATCGTTGCCGGCCTGGACGCGGCACAGAGCGACGCCGCGGTGCAGGCCGTGGTACTGATCGGCGCCGGTGGCGTCTTCTCCGGCGGCGCCGACATCCGCGAGTTCGGCACGGCGCAAGCTTTTGCCGCACCCGATCACCGCACTCTGATCGGCATCATCGAGACGAGCAGCAAGCCGGTGATCGCCGCCATCGGCGGCGTGGCCATGGGCGGTGGGCTCGAAACGGCGCTCGCCTGCCACTTTCGCGTGGCGATCGCCGGTGCGCAGATCGCGCTGCCCGAGGTCAAGCTGGGCATATTGCCGGGTGCCGGCGGTACCCAGCGCCTGCCGCGCCTGCTCGGCGTCGAGACGGCGCTCAACATGATCGTCTCGGGAACGCCGGTACTCTCGGAACAGTTGAAGGATACGCCGCTGTTCGACGAGTTCATCAGCGGCGATCTGCTCGAAGGTGCGCTGGCCTTTGCCAACAAGGTGGTTGCCGAGAAGAGGCCGCTCAAGCTGGTGCGCGAGATCAAGATCGATTACCCGAATCACGAGGCCTTCTTCCAGTTCGCGCGCAGCAGCGTCGCCGCCGCGGCGAAGAACTACCCGGCGCCGAAGAAGTGCGTCGAGGCTGTCCATGCGGCTGTCACCAAGCCTTTCGATGAAGGCGTCAAGATCGAGAGCGATATCTTTGCCTATCTGGTCGACACGCCGGAGTCGCGCGCCCTGCGCCACGCCTTCTTCGGCGAGCGCGCCTGCTCGAAGATCTCCGACGTGCCAGCCAACACGCCGACGCGCAAGGTGGAGCGGGTCGCGGTGATCGGCGCCGGCACCATGGGCGGCGGCATCACCATGGTCTTCCTCGACGCCGGGATTCCGGTGACGATGCTGGAGATGAAGCAGGAGGCGCTCGATCGCGGCATCAGTACCATACGCAAGAATTACGAGATCACGATGAAGAAGGGCAAGCTCAAGCCCGAGCAACTGGACAAGCGCATGGGGCTGCTCAGCGGCACGCTGAATTACGACGACGTGAAGGACGCCGACCTGGTGATCGAGGCGGTGTTCGAAGAGATGGGCGTCAAGGAGACGGTGTTCAAGAAGCTCGATTCGCTGATGAAACCTGGAGCGATAATGGCCTCGAACACCTCGACCCTGGATGTGAACAAGATCGCCGGTTTCACCAGGCGGCCGCAGGACGTGGTCGGCATGCACTTCTTCAGCCCGGCCAACGTCATGAGGCTGCTCGAGGTGATCCGCGGCGAGGCCACCGCCAAGGACGTGCTGGCGACGGTGATGCAACTGGCCAAGAAGATCAGGAAGACGGCCGTGGTCTCGCTCGTCTGCGACGGCTTCATCGGCAACCGCATGATCGAGCACTACATGCGCACCGCCGGTTTCCTGGTCGAGGAAGGCGCGAGCGCGCAGCAGGTGGACCGGGCGCTGGAAAAGTGGGGCATGGCCATGGGACCGTTCCGCATGGCCGACCTGGTCGGCCTCGACGTCAGTTGGCTGATACGCAAGCGCCGCTACATCGAAAAGCCTGAAATACTCTATCCGCGCTCCGGCGACCTGATTTGCGAGAAGGGCCGCTACGGGCAGAAGACCGGCTCCGGCTGGTACCTCTACCGGGCGGGCAGCCGCGAGGCCATCCCCGACCCCGAGGTCGAGCAGATGATCGCCGACTACCGCAAGGAGAAGGGCATCAAGCCACGCAAGATCAGCGACGCCGAGATCATCGAGCGCTGCATCTTCGCCCTGGTCAATGAGGCGGCGCATCTGCTCGAAGAAGGCATCGCCCAGCGCGCCTCCGACGTGGACATGGTCTACCTGTCCGGTTACGGTTTCCCTGCCCATCGCGGCGGACCGCTGCTCTACGCCGACGAAGTGGGCCTCTACAACGTCAAGCGGGCGATGCAGAAATTTGTGCTCAGCACCGGCGACAAGTTCTGGGAGCCGGCACCGCTCCTTGAGCGGCTTGTCGCAGCGGGCAAGACTTTCAATTGAATTCTGGAGCAAATCATGGCTGACGCAGTCATCGTTTCCACCGCCCGCACCGGACTGGCGAAGTCCTGGCGCGGCTCTTTCAACATGACCCATGGGGCGACCCTGGGCGGGCACGTGGTCAAGGCCGCGGTCGAACGCGCCGGCGTCGACCCGGCAGAGGTCGAGGACGTGATCATGGGCTGCGCCGGACCCGAAGGCGCCACCGGTTCCAACATCGCGCGGCAGATCGCCTTGCGCGCCGGGCTGCCGGTGACCACCGCCGGCATCACCGTCAACCGCTTCTGCTCCTCGGGCCTGCAAGCCATCGCCATAGCGGCACAGCGGGTCATCGTCGATCAGGTGCCGGTGCTGGTCGCCGGTGGCGTCGAGTCCATCTCCTGCGTGCAGAACGAGTCGAACCAACACATGGTGCAGGAAGTCTGGCTGCAGCAAAACAAGCCGGAGGTCTACTGGCCCATGTTGCAGACCGCCGAGCAGGTCGCCAAGCGCTACAAGATCCCGCGCGAGCCGCAGGACCAGTACGGCGTGCTGAGCCAGTTGCGCGCCGCAGCCGCTGCGGCCGCGGGCAGGTTCAAGGACGAGATCGTGCCCATGACCACCACCATGGGCATGGTCGACAAGGCGAGCGGCCGTATATATACGAAGGAAGTGACCATCGCCGCCGACGAGGGCATACGCGCCGACACGACGCTGGAAGGCGTCGCCAAGATCAAGCCGGCGTATCCGGGCGGGGTGGTCGCCGCCGGCAATGCCAGCCAGTTCTCCGATGGCGCCTCCGCCTGCGTGGTGATGAACGCCAAGCTGGCGGAGAAGCGCGGCATCAAGCCTCTGGGCATCTTCCGCGGCTTCGCCGTCGCCGGCTGCGAGCCGGACGAGATGGGCATCGGCCCGGTGTTCGCCATTCCGCGCCTGCTCGAACGCGCCGGCCTGAAAGTCGATGACATCGGCCTGTGGGAGCTCAACGAAGCCTTCGCCGTGCAGGTGATCTATTGCCGCGACAAGCTGGGCATAGACAACGAGCGCTTGAACGTCAACGGCGGTGCCATTGCCGTTGGTCATCCCTACGGCGTCTCCGGCTCGCGCCTGACCGGGCACGCGCTGATCGAGGGCAAGCGGCGCGGCGTCAAGTACGTGGTGGTGACCATGTGCATCGGCGGTGGCCAGGGCGCCGCCGGTCTATTCGAAGTGGCTTGAGGAGCGACCATGAGTGTGAAGAAGCTGTTCGACCTCTCGGGGAAGATCGCCCTGATCACCGGCGGCTCGCGTGGCCTGGGCCTGCAGATGGCCGAGGCGCTGGGCGAGATGGGATGCAAGCTGGCGATCACGGCGCGCAAGCAGGGCGAACTCGACGAGGCCTCCGCCCACCTCAAGCAGATGGGTATCGAGGTGCTGACCATCGCCGGCGACTTGTCGAAATTCGACACCATCCCGAGCATGGTGGATGCCGTGCTGGCCAAGTACGGCACCATCGACATCCTGGTCAATAACGCCGGAGCCAGCTGGGGTGCACCGGCAGAGGATCATCCGCTCGATGCGTGGAACAAGGTGATGAACCTCAACATCACGGCCATGTTCGTGATGAGCCAGTACGTCGGCAAGCACGTCATGATTCCGCGCAAATCGGGCAAGATCATCAACATTTCGTCGTCGGCCGGGCTGTCCGGCAACCCTTCTCCGGAAATGACCACGGTGGCCTACAACACCAGCAAGGCGGCGGTGCTCAACTTCACGCGCGCCCTGGCCTGCGAATGGGGCAAGCACAACATCAACGTCAATGCGATCTGCCCCGGTTTCTTCTACACCAAGATTTCGCAAGGCCTGCTCGATGTCATCGGCGAAGCGGAGATCGGCAGGACTCCCCTCGGGCGCCTGGGAGGTGAAGAAGATCTCAAGGGTACGGTGGTGCTCCTGGCATCGGAGGCTGGGCGGCACATCGCCGGGGCGCAGATCGTCGTCGATGGCGGCGTGACCATTGCCTGAGGATGCGGGTCGATATGAGCGAAAAATTTACCGGCACCCGCCCACTGGCCCCTCAGTACGCCTTCGACGGCGCCCGCCTCGAAGCCTGGATGGCGCGGCAGGTGGCGGGTTTCCAGGGGCCGTTGACAGTAGAGCAGTTCAAGGGCGGCCAGTCCAACCCCACCTTCCTGCTGCGCACGCCGCGACAGGCTTACGTGTTGAGGCGCAAGCCGGCCGGCAACCTGCTGCCGTCGGCACACGCCGTCGATCGCGAGTACCGGGTGATCAGCGCGCTGGCGCAGACCGATGTGCCGGTGGCGAAGAGCTACGCCCTGTGCGAAGACACCGAGGTCATCGGTTCCGCCTTCTACATCATGGACTACGTCGAAGGCCGCATCATCTGGGATCCTTCGCTGCCGGGCATGTCGCGGCAAGAGCGTGCCGCCATCTTCGACGAGATGAACCGTGTCATCGCCGCGCTGCATTCGGTCGATTACCAGGCCGTCGGACTCGCTGACTACGGCCGGCCGGGCAACTACATCGAGCGCCAGGTGGCGCGCTGGACCAAGCAGTACCGAGCCTCGGAGACGGAGAAGATCGAGGCCATGGACAATCTTATCGCCTGGTTGCCCGAACACATCCCGGCCGGCGACGAGACGCGCATCGTGCATGGCGACTATCGCCTCGACAACGTCATCTTCCATCCGAGCGAACCGCGCATCCTCGCCGTGCTCGACTGGGAGTTGTCCACCCTCGGCCATCCGTTGGTCGACTTCGCCTACAACTGCATGGCCTGGCGCCTGTCGCCGGGGCAGTTCCGCGGCCTGGTCGGCACCGATATCGCGAACCTGGGAATCCCCAGCGAGTCCGACTACGTGGCCGCCTATTGCCGGCGCACCGGCCGTGCCGCGATTGCAGCAAAGGATTGGGAGTACTACATCGCCTTCAACATGTTCCGCCTGGCCGGCATCATACAAGGCATCATGGCGCGCGCCCTGCAGGGCAACGCCTCGAGCGCGGAGGCGATAGAGTCGGGCAAGCGCGCGCGGCCGCTGGCGGAACAAGCCTGGCGTCAGGTCGAAAGCATCATGAAACAGAACTAAGTAGAGCCAATTTACCGAGAGAGGACACACCATGGATTTTGCGTATTCAGAAAAAGTCATCGCGTTGCAGAAGAAACTCACCGCCTTCATGGACGAGAACATCTATCCGAACGAGGCCGAGTACTACACCGAGATTCAGGGCAACCGCGACAAGGGTAACCCCTGGGTGCCGTTGCAGATCATAGATGCGTTGAAGGTGAAGGCGCGCGCCGCCGGCCTGTGGAATCTCTTCCTGCCGCACTCTGAGCACGGCGCCGGCCTGACCAACCTCGAGTACGCGCCGCTGTGCGAGATCATGGGGCGCTCGCCCATGGCGCCCGAGGTGTTCAACTGCAGCGCGCCCGATACCGGCAACATGGAAACCATAGAGCGCTACGGCAACGAGGCGCAGAAGAAGCAGTGGCTGGTGCCCTTGCTCGAGGGCAAGATCCGCTCCTGCTTTTCCATGACCGAACCGGGCGTGGCCTCCTCGGACGCCACCAACATCCAGTCGCGCATCGTGCGCGACGGCGACCATTACGTGATCAACGGCCGCAAGTGGTGGTCCTCAGGCGCCCCCGATCCGCGCTGCAAGATCAGCATCTTCATGGGCAAGACCGATCCGGATAACGCCAACCGGCATAAGCAGCAGTCTATGATCCTGATACCCATGGATACGCCGGGGGTGAAGATTCTGCGCCATCAACCGGTGTTCGGCTACGACAGTGCGCCGCACGGCCACGCGGAGGTCGTCTTCCAGGACGTGCGCGTGCCGGTGGAGAACATCCTGCTGGGCGAGGGCAGGGGCTTCGAGATCGCCCAGGGCCGCCTGGGACCGGGCCGCATCCACCACTGCATGCGCCTCATCGGTGTGGCCGAGCGCGCTCTGGAAAAGATGTGCCGCCGCGCCTTGAAGCGCGTCGCCTTCGGCAAGCCGGTCTCCGACCAGGGCGTGACGCGCGAGCGCATCGCCAACGCGCGCATACTCATCGATCAGGCGCGCCTGCTGACCTTCCACGCCGCCTACATGATGGACACGGTGGGCAACAAGGTGGCGAAGAAGGAGATCGCCATGATCAAGGTGGTGGCGCCGAACATGGCGCTGCAGGTGATCGACTGGGCCATGCAGGTGCACGGCGGTGGTGGCGTCAGCGACGATTTCGGTCTGGCTGCGGCCTACGCCCAGGCGCGCACCCTGCGCTTCGCCGACGGTCCCGACGAGGTGCACCGGAACCAGATAGGCAAGCTCGAACTAGCCAGATATCTCTAGCGGCGAATCGTGCCGGCTTACCAGAACTTCCACCAGGAGGTCTGGTTGGCCGGTGCGAGGCCCAGATAGGCGCTCTGCGGAAAATTCTTGCGCATGATGCGCTCGCTATCGTTCTTCAGGTCGGCCAGCCCGAGCGCGTCGTAGGCCCTGATCATGATGAACAGCGCTTCCTCGTTGCTCGGCGTGCCGGGGAAACTCTTGAGCGCCGCCTGGGCGCGATTCGCCGCGGCGACGTAGGCGCTGCGCTTGAGATAGTAGCGGGCGACATGCACCTCGTGGGCGCCGAGGGCATTGACCAGATAGGCCATGCGCGCCGTGGCATCGGCGGTGTACCTGCTGTCGGGAAACTTGGTCGCCAATTCCTTGAAGGTGTCGAAAGACTCGCGCGCTGCCTTGGGGTCGCGCTCGGACAGGTCCTCATTGCTCAGATAGCCGATCAGGCCCAGATCTTCGTTGAAGGTGACCAGACCCTTGAGATAGTAGGCGTAGTCGACGTTGGGATGGTTGGGGTGCAGCTTGATGAAGCGGTCGCAGGCGCTGATCGCCGAGGCCGGCTCGGATTGCCGATAATAGGCATAGGCGACCTCGAGCTGCGCCTGTTGCGCGTAACGGCCGTAGGGATAGCGCGACTCCAGCTTCTCGAAGAGCTTGACCGCCCGGTCGTAGCCGCCGTCGTCCATCGACTCCTTGGCATCTGTGTACAGCTTTTCCGCGCTCCAGCTGGCAGTTTCGTCCGCGACTTCGGGAAGCAGGCCGCAGCCGGAAAACAGCAGGGAGAGAAGCAGCGCGATGATTGCTACACTACGCATGATGAGCTTTCCACAGAGGAACGTGCCCGATTATAGCGCGCCGGATTCTGGCGCAAGCGATCCGTCCCCCACGGCGGACTCGCTGCGTCTGCTGGTGCCCGAGGACTGCGCTGGCCTGCGCCTGGACCAGGCCTTGGCGCGCCTGCTGCCCGAGCATTCGCGCAGCCGCCTGCAGGCCTGGATGCGCCAGGGGCGCGTGCGCTTGGACGGTGTGGTCGTCGGCGAAAACAAACGCAAACTGTTCGGCGGTGAGCGCATCCTCATCGCGCCAGCGCCCGACCCGCAGCAGCAGACGGCCAAACCGGAAGCCATAGCGCTCGCCATCGTGTTCGAGGACGAGGACATCCTGGTGCTGAACAAGCCGGCGGGCCTGGTCGTGCATCCAGGCAGTGGCAATCACGCCGGCACCCTGCTCAATGCGCTGCTGCATCATGCGCCGCATCTGGCTCGGCTTGCGCGCGCCGGCATCGTGCATCGCCTGGACAAGGAGACCAGCGGGCTGCTGGTGGTGGCCAAGACCGAGCTTGCGCAGACCGACCTGGTGCGCCAGCTGCAGGCGCGCAGCGTCAGACGCCACTACCTGGCCCTGGTGCATGGCGATCTGGCGCGTGGTGGCAAGGTGGATGCGCCCATCGGGCGGCATCCTACGCAGCGCGTCAAGATGGCCGTGGTCGGCGGCGGCCGCGAAGCGCGCACGCACTACGAGGTGCGCAGTCGCTTCGGCGTCGCCACGCTGCTCGAATGCCGTCTGGAGACCGGGCGCACGCACCAGATCCGCGTGCATATGGCGAGCATCGGCCATCCCTTGGTCGGCGATCCGACCTATGGCAAGCGCAACGCTGCCACCCCGCTGCTCGCCGCGTTTCGCCGCCAGGCGCTGCACGCCTGGCAGCTGCAGCTCGTGCATCCGCGGCTGCGCCAGGAGCTGGCCTGGGAGGCGCCGCTGCCCGAGGATTTCGCACAGTTGCTGCAGACGCTGCAGGCAAAATGACGCTGACTTGGATACATCCTGACTGGGATGCGCCGGCCAGCGTGGGGGCGCTGGCGAGCACCCGCGCAGGCGGCGTCAGCGAAGGCGTGTACGCGGGACTGAATCTCGCGGCCCACGTCGGCGACGCGCCGTCGCTGGTCGCCGCCAATCGCCGCCTGATCGCTGCTGATCTGCCGGGCGAGCCGCTGTGGCTGAGCCAGGTGCATGGCACTCGGGTCGCCATCGCCGAGTCCGCCGCGACTGATGTCACCGCCGATGCCTGCGTGGCGCGAACGCCGGGGCTGGTTCTGGCCGTGCTGCACGCCGATTGCCTGCCGGTGCTGGTCTGCGATGACGCCGCTCGCGTCGTGGCGGTGGTCCACGCCGGCTGGCGTGGCCTGGCGGCCGGGGTCTTGGAGCAGACGGTGGCGGCGATGGAAGTGCCGGGGGCGCGCCTCTGCGCCTGGCTGGGGGTGGCGATCAGCCAGCGCGCCTATGAAGTCGGGCCCGAGGTACGGGCGGCGTTCGTTGATCTGGATCGCAACGCTGCTGCGGCATTCGCGCCCGGCGCGGCGGACCATTGGCAGTGCGATCTCCAGGCGCTGGCGCGGCTTCGGCTCGCCCGCCTCGGTGTCAGTCGCGTCTTCGGCGGGGAATTGTGCAGCTACAGCGATGCCCAACGTTTCTACTCGCACCGTCGCGACGGGGTCACCGGCCGCATGGCGACGCTGATCTGGCTGCGCTCCTAGCTGGCTAGCCAGCCACGCAAGACCTGGGACAAGCGCACCTTGACACCTTTAATGCTGCAGTGCAAAATCGCCCCGATTTGGTCGAGGCGCTTTGCGGCCGGCTCAATGCGGGATCCGCGAGGATCCGGCCACAGGAGGCGTGGATGTCGGCAGTAGAGGATCCCTTGGCGCTTGCCATGCAGACGATGTTCCAGGCCGCTCTTCAGGGCACTGGCGCATGGACGCAGGGGATCCGGGAGTGGCTGCAGCGGCTGGCTGATCAGCCCGGACTGGGCGTAGCGCCCGGGAAGCTCGCCCAATTGCAGCAGGAATTCAGCGCTCGCCACACCCGCCTGTGGCAGGCCGAAATGCAGCGCCAGCGCGGCGAACCGGCCCCGGCGGTGGCGGCAGCAGAGCCCGGCGATCGGCGTTTTTCCTCGCAAGCGTGGAGCGAGAGCCCGGTCTACGACTATCTGCGCCAGAGCTATCTGATCAACGCCGATTTCAGCGCCAAGTTGATCGAGATTGTGCCTGCCGAGAACGATCATGCCCGCGCCCGGATGCGCTTCTTCACGCGACAGATGGTCGATGCGCTGGCGCCGTCGAACTTCGCCGCGACCAACCCCGATTTCATCAAGACGGCCCTGGCGACGGAGGGCAAGAGCATCACGGCCGGCTTGCAGAATCTGCTCGAGGACATCGCCAAGGGGGCGATTTCCATGACCGACGCCGCGGCCTTCGAGCTTGGCCGCAACCTGGCGGTGACGCCCGGCGCGGTCGTTTTCGAAAACGACTTGATGCAGTTGATCCAGTATTCGCCCTGCACCGATCGGGTCGCCCAGCGGCCTCTGGTCATGGTGCCGCCCTGCATCAACAAGTATTACATCCTCGACTTGCAGGCGGAGAATTCGCTGGTGCGCTACACCCTGGAGCAGGGCAACACGGTGTTCATGGTGTCCTGGGTCAACCCCAAGGCCGAGCACGGCCAGCTTAGCTGGGACGATTACATAGAACGCGGCGCCTTGACGGCGCTCAGGGTGGCTGCCGAGATCTGCTCGGTGCCGCAGGTCAACGCCCTCGGCTTTTGCGTCGGCGGCACCATACTCGCCTCGGCCCTGGCCGTCGCCCGCGCGCGCGGCGAGGACCCGGCAGCGTCATTGACCCTGCTCACCACGCTGCTCGACTACAGCGAAACGGGCGACCTCGCCTGCTTCATTGACGAGGCATCGGTGGCGCAGCGCGAGGCCAGCATCGGCAAAGGCGGCCTGCTGCGCGGTGTCGAACTGGCCTCGGTGTTCTCCAGCCTGCGCGCCAACGACCTGATCTGGCAGTACGTCGTCGGCAACTACCTGAAGGGCGGCAAGCCGCCGGCCTTCGACCTGCTCTTTTGGAATGCCGACAGCACCGGCCTGCCCGGGCCGTTTGCGGCCTGGTACCTGCGCAACCTCTATCTGGAGAACAATCTGCGTACACCCGGTCGCCTCAAGATGTGTGGCGCCAGCGTGGACCTGGGCAGCCTGCGCATGCCGGCCTTTCTCTACGCTTCGCGCGAAGACCACATCGTCCCTTGGACGACGTCCTATCTGTCGCGCCAGTTGCTGGGCGGACCGAGCACGTTCGTGCTCGGCGCCAGCGGCCACATCGCCGGTGTGATCAACCATCCGGCCAAGAACAAGCGCAGCCACTGGGCGAGCGAGAGCACAACCAGGGATGCGGCCGAGTGGCTGGCCGGCGCGCGCGAGCAGCAGGGCAGTTGGTGGCCGCGCTGGGCGGAGTGGCTTGCCGCGCACGGCGGCAAGCAGCGTAGCGCGCGCGTGGCGCTCGGCAACCGGCGCTACAAGCGCATCGAAGCGGCTCCCGGACGCTATGTCCGCGAGCGCGCGGCTTAGGAGCGGTAGAACGATGACGAAAAAAAGGAGGCAGGACATGCAAAGAGTGGCGTTGGTGACCGGCGGCATGGGTGGTTTGGGCGAGGCCATCTGCATCAAGCTGGCTGCGCTTGGCTACAAGGTGGTGACCACCTTCAGTCCCAGCAATACCAAGGCGAAGGATTGGTTGAAGACGATGAACAATATGGGCTTCGGCTTCATGGCCTATCCTTGCGACGTGGGTGACTACGAGTCGTGCAAGAAATGCATCGCCGAGATCGTCAGGGAGGTGGGCGAGGTGGATGTGCTGGTGAACAATGCCGGCGTCACCCGCGACATGACCTTCAAGAAGATGAGCAAGGCCGACTGGGACGTGGTGCTGCACACCAACCTCGATTCCGTGTTCAACATGACCAAGCAGGTGATGGACGGCATGATGGAGCGCAACTGGGGCCGCGTCATCAACATCTCCTCGGTCAACGGCCAGAAGGGCGCCTTCGGGCAGACCAACTACGCCGCGGCCAAGGCCGGCATGCACGGCTTCACCAAGTCGCTGGCGCTGGAAGTGGCCAAGAAGGGCGTCACGGTGAACACCATCTCGCCCGGCTACATCGGCACCAAGATGGTCACGGCCATTCCGCAGGAAGTGCTGGATTCGAAGATATTGCCGCAGATACCCGTATCCCGTTTGGGCAAGCCGGAGGAGGTGGCCGGACTGGTGGCCTATCTGTCTTCCGACGAAGCGGCCTTCGTGACCGGGGCCAACATATCGATCAACGGCGGCCAACACATGTTCTGAGCGCGCCAACAGTTTCTTGTCAGTGGCAGAGGGTGGAAAGATGTCGAAAAGAATTGCGTTGATTACCGGCGGCATGGGCGGTTTGGGCACGGCCATTTGCCGGGCGCTGGCCGAAGACGGCTGCGTCGTCGTGGCCAACTGTCTGCCCGGCTTTCCGCAGATGGCCGAGTGGCTGGCGAAGACCAAGGCGGAGGGCTACAACTTTCATGCCGCGGAGGGCGACGTCTCGGACTACGATTCCTGCGCCAACATGGTGGCGCAGATCGAAGCCGGCATCGGTCCGGTGGATATCCTGGTGAACAACGCCGGCATCACGCGCGACGGCATGTTTCGCAAGATGGGGAAGAGCGATTGGGATGCCGTGCTGGCGACCAACCTCGACTCGGTGTTCAACGTCACCCACCAGTGTCTGGCCGGCATGGCCGAACGGGGCTGGGGCCGGGTCATCAACATGTCCTCGGTCAATGGCATCAAGGGGCAGTTCGGCCAGGCCAACTATTCGGCGGCGAAGGCGGGCATCCTCGGCTTCACCCGGGCCATCGCCCAGGAAGTGGTGAAGAAGGGCGTCACCGTCAACGCCATCGCGCCCGGCTACATCGGCACCGACATGGTGATGGCGATCAGGTCCGACGTGCGCGACCAGATCGTCGCCACCATTCCCATGGGCCGCCTCGGCAAACCCGAGGAGATCGGCCATCTGGTGCGCTACCTGGCTTCCGAACTGGCCGGGTTCATGACCGGCGCCACGCTGAACATCAACGGCGGCCTGCATATGTACTGAGACGCGACAGGAGCGCAGTTTACTGGCAATATATCCACCTGCTGGGCAAGCTGCGCCTCGCTTGCTGCGTACACGGAGGACGGTGGCAATGGTCGAGAAGTCGAGACTCATCAAGAAATACCCGAATCGTCGCCTGTACGATACCAAGACCAGCACCTACATCACGCTGGTCGACGTCAAGGCCCTGGTATTGCAGCACGAGGAGTTTCAGGTGATCGATGCCAAGAGCGGCGAAGACCTGACGCGCAGCATACTAATGCAAATCATCCTGGAAGAGGAGGCCGGCGGATCGCCGATGTTCACCAGCGATCTCTTGTCGCAGATGATCCGCTTTTACGGCAACGCCATGCAGAGCATGATGGGCAAGTACCTGGAAGGCAACATCAAGGCCTTCAACGATATGCAGGCCAAGCTCAAGGATCAGGCGCGTTCCCTGAACAGCGAAAATGCTCCTTCGAGCAACGACCTCTGGGCGCAGTTCCTGGGCTTCCAGGGACCGGCGATGCAGAGCATGATGACGGCCTACATGGAACAGAGCCAGGCCCTGTTCCAGCAGATGCAGGGACAGTTGCAGGGGCAGACGCGCAACATCTTCGGCGGCTTCCCGTTCGCCAACGGCAAAGCCGCTGCGGCGGATGCCAAGGCGACCGAGAAGAAGTAAGCCCGGCGCGGCCATTCAACCCGCCTCCTCAACAGCGACGCCGAGCGCGCGTCGTGCCGATATGAAGAGCAAGCGAGCAGTTCCCACCGT
>Ga0172380_10000761_pt1 | contig 58861 bp, 56 predicted proteins | sample Leawe162metaG_FD_119747 | JGI IMG/M metagenome (GOLD analysis project Ga0172380, IMG submission 119747) | Leachate microbial communities from a municipal landfill in Southern Ontario, Canada - Leachate well 162 metaG | ecosystem: Engineered > Solid waste > Landfill > Unclassified | place... | reverse complement strand
GGAGTCGACCTCGGTCATACGGACCCACTTGCGCAGGGTCTCCGGCGTCATCCCGCACTTCGTCGCGATCGAGGTGATCGCCGCCCACTGCGATGGGTACTCGCCCTCGTGCTCGCGCACGAGCCGGACCGCCCGCTCCCGTATTTCTGCTGGGTATCGACCTGGTCGTGTCATCGCTCCATCCTCTCAAGGATTGGAGCCTCCAACATTCCCGGGGCGATTCAAACTGAGCTCGCAGCCCGGCCACTCCGCTCGTTCGTTTCACTCCACTATGGATGTTATTGGTTGTCGTGAAGATGACACCGGGATGCGCCAGTACTTCGGGGTCGAAGGAAAGCACCACCCACCAGATGTCATCTTTCCCGGTGTGCTGTCGCTGAGAGTACGGAAGGAAGCTGGTGTTGACCCGCGAAATGCTCATCGAGATGTACCCGATCCAGACAGGATCCTTCCGCGTCTCGACATTGCTCTGAAAGATGTGTTCGAGGTAGTCATCCTCATCGAGGAGGCTACGCGCCTTCAAGCTACGCGATGCAAGAGTGCCGATCAGTCCACGGTTCGTCGTGAAGTGCAGTACTTCCGTGATCGCCCGCCGCTGCACTTCCTCGAGGATCTCTGAATCTCTCGCCACCGTCATACGCGGACTCGTTCATAAGTTGCGGGCTGGAGGAATTGCACAAGCGTTGATGCTTCCTCAGGCTTGTAGGCGATCGTCACCGAATGTCGAGCCCGACAGATCGCCATCGCAAGGAGTCGGCGGTAGTTCTCAACCGCCGTCGTGTTATCAGCGGGAGTATCGCCCACTGGGGCGACCTCCTCGTTCAGCCCGATCACGTACACGTGGTCGAATTCCAGGCCCTTGGCCGAGTGCATGGTTGAGAGCCCAACTTGCTCCGGCCCCTTCGGCCACTCGCGGAGTCGTGAGAGATCGACGTATGGAATCCGCGCGTGCTTGAGTCGGGCCTCAACGTCACTGAACCAGCCTCCACCCAGCGCATGCAGGACCGCGATGGACTCCTCGGCAGGGAGTGAGCGAATCGTAGCAATGAGGTCGTCGACCTGCTTTGTGAACCGGCCTTCAACTACTCTCGGCAGCGGGCCGGCGCGGCGACAAGAATCCAGATCGGGAAGCGTTCCATCGTCCGCGATCTCGATTCCTTCGAGGAGGGGGCGCGCGAATGCTGCGATCTGCCGCGTGTTCCGGTAGTTCCGCGCTAAGCGGTATGACCGTCGAACGCCGATCCCTGCCTCGCGCCAGGTGAACTCACGGGGATAGATACGTTGTGCGGCGTCGATCACGTAGGTCGCGGAATGATCGTCGTGCAGGTACTGGCTAATCGCCCGGATCTGGTTCGCGGAGAAATCCTGCGCTTCGTCGACCAACAGCACGTGGTAGGTTGGCACCGCGGGCCCCAGAGCCACGGCCGTGGCGATATCGTCCCAATCACGCAGCCCGCGGGCCCGCTTGTCAGCTTCGTAGGGTTCGATCACGCTGGCGAACAGCGCCTCCCGTTGTGATCGATCCATCCGGGGCGTGATTCCTCGACCCTCCCGACGAACGGTCAGATACTGACTGCGGTCTGAAGGCAAGAACCGACCGGTGACATACGTCGCTTCATCCTTTACGAACTGCTGCGGAAGTGGAAGGGCGTGCGCGAACTTCGTGAGCGCCGACGTCGCCTCAACTATCGTTCCGCCTGCACCGGCGCGCTTCCGGGCCCAGCTCCCAAAAGTGTTCAGTTCGAGATCGACCGTGGAGTCCAGGCGCCCCGCCGCCAACTCTTCGATGTAGCCGCGCAGCGTTCGATTGAAGGTCAAGGCAAGAACACGTACCGGCCCGTCGATCCGCCCGTCACTCGCGAGTCGCCGCCAGTAGGCAGTGGTTTGTCGGAGGCGCAGCAGCGCAGTCGTAGTCTTTCCGCTGCCCGCGGCCCCCCGGACGACAACGGCGCCGGGGCGCGGATCGGTGATGACCGTAAGTTGCTCGGGGGTGGGCTTGACGTCCAGCAAGACACGCATGGCCGGCCCTAACTGCCAACGAGGCGCGGCTAATCTAACAGCCCGGTGCGCGACGGTGTGATTGGACGTCCTGTGACCCGGGGCGGTGGCGCGAAGACCTGTTTCCATGTCTGACGTGCGTCAGTCTTCGTTGTCCATCGCTCAACGCCTCGGCGAACACGCGGCCTCCTAGGCAACTGCTCCGTCGGTCACTACGACACGTGGCCCGGGGCTCGCGCGAACGTTGACCGGCGGCTTCCACGCAGTTCTTCCTAGCGGTCAGATAGCGGTCAGACCCCACGACACCGTGGCGCCCAACTCCTACCTCCGCGGCCAATTGCGGATGCCTGCCCGGTTGGACTCCCGACCCAGGTGGTCAGTATTTGATCACTTGCGTATGCACATTGGATCGAGTAACCCGGCTTCTCGATATACGCTACAATGCTTGTGGTCCGTGGAGTCTCTTGGCGGCGTCTCCACCTTACAAGAACACAAAGAAGGCCCACCTGCCCGGGGTCGATTCCAAAGCAGGCGAGCCGGGATGAGGGAAACCCTCGCGGCTTAGCATCTCCGACGGAGATCGGGCATACAAGTCCGGCTGCCCTGCGCGAGCGGTTTTCCTTGAACAAGTTGTGCGGCGTTATCCGCACCCTAGAGGAGACCGCGGTGGGTTCGATCAGAGCAAATGCATTCCAGTTCGCGGAGTTCGCGGGCGCCCCGCCGGATCAGAAGTTGGCGATCGCACGTCTTCGTGCGCGCCCGGGCGGCGGGTTTGATCCATACGCCGCCTTGCGGCATGCGATTACCCAGCTCCACCGGGATGGCTTCCCTGCAGACGTACTCCGCGCCAAATTGCGCACCACGAACGTACGCAACGTCGATCTCGTGTACTCGTTCGACAAATACCTGAGTTGGCTGGGGTCTCGCCCGTTCAAATGGCTAGAGAACGAGTCGCCGCGAGCTTGGTCCAGCCCCAATGTCACTGTGCCGATTACGGCGGACGTGACGCTGTCGCTTCGAGGGAAGACATACGTGATCAAGCCCTACTTCAAGGTCAATGCGCTGGACTCGCGCACAGCGGATAACGTCCTCCACATGCTCGGCACTGCATACGCCGCTGAAGCTGCCGCGGGCGCGCGCCTCTTGGTCCTGGACATCGGACGCGAGTTGCCCTTCTTCAACCCCCACACTGTCAGCGCGGCGTCCATCGTCTTCCTCGAGGCAGAGGCCGCGTCGTTTGAATTCATGGTCCGCGGGCTTCAGGCCCAGGCGAAGCGCATCGCGTAGATCCGACCTTGCATAGGCAACCGATGGACAGGACGCGCTCTTCGTGCGGATCTTCAACTTAGCAGCAGGTGGGCGGAACATTGTGCAAGGCCTTCATATCGTTGGTCTGAACATGACCAACGGCTCGCGCGAACGTTGACCAACGGACTTCATGCCGCTGGTCTAAACCAGACCTCGGGCTCGTGCAACGCTCGATCTCTGCAAGGCGCTCGCTCCCGAGCTCTCCGACGCCGCCAAATCTCGCGCGATAGATCAGCACTCTGACTATATCGCGAAAGGTCAGGGCGAACGGCAAGCCGCTTCGGAGACCTTCTTTCAGGAACTCGGCGCGCTAGCGCTCCTCGGTGACGCGGAGAAGCATGCGATCTTCTCCAAGGCAGTTCAGGCGTTGATGTCCGTCCACCAAGGATGGGACAACTTCCACAACGAGCCCCCCTTCGCGGAACGGCTCCTCAGCCTGACCGAGCAAATGGCGGTTCCGCCGACTTCCCAAGAGCAGTTCGTCGATGCCGTGTTGACCTGCGCGAGCGGCAATGCCTTCGGCGTTGGCTGGGCCGCAACTCCGAGCTACGAGAAGATCATCCGCAACTTCTCGCCCCGGGAGGTGAGGCTAATGCTCCAGGCCGACCAGCGGCAGACGACCCTACGCCAACGGCTCGCGGCCTATCCGAACTGCCAGCGTCGGTTCGCCCGTTTGGTCCGCCTTATCGACCCAGCATCCGTGAGCGTCGCTGATCAACCTGCTTACCAACATTGGCTTGCAGTTGCATGACGGTCAGCGAGGTCAACCGGCCATCGCGAGGCGGAACCGCACACCACTTGTGAAGGAACGTCCGTGCTTGAAAGACCTGATGGACTTAGCGATCCTCAGTGGGACGCCATCGAGGAAAGTTGGAACCGCCTGCAGCGGGCACGAGAGTCGGCCGATCTCGCGTTGATTGTTGGATGCTCGAAAGAACTCTGCGAGACGATCGCCAAGATCGTGCTGACCGAGCGCGGTGAGCTGCCACGATCGAACGACCACTTCCCAGATCTCATTAGTCGGTGTCACCGGCTCCTCGACGCGCAGCCGGGGCGCGGGCTCGCAGTGGACGGTCCCGCCGGGCAAATTGCGCAGGGCCTGAGGTCACTACTCATAGGCCTCGGCGTCAGATTTCCGGGTCAAGACCACGGGCATGGGGCGCAATTGAGCCTCGGTCGCTGTCCCGCGTCGACTTCCACTGCCGGAGCGTCTCCGGCATCATTCCGCACTCGCCGAGATCGAGGTGATCGCTGCCCACTGGGAGGCATACTTGCCCTCGTGCCGCCGCACCAGGCGACTCGTGCCGCCGCACCAGGCGAACCGTCCGCTCCCGTGCCTCCACTGGATACCGGCCTCGGTGTGTCATCGCTCCATCCGCTCAAGGATTGGAGCTGCCAGCATTCCCGGAGCGATTCATCTGCCCTCTCAGCTTCGGGTCGAGCATGTCGCGCAACGAGTCTCCAAGTAGATTCAAGGCAAGCACCACGACCGTCAGCGCGGCTCCCGGTGCGATCGCCATCCAGGGTGCGCGCACCATGTTGGACAGTCCCGCGCCGCTCAGCATGTTCCCCCAAGTCGGGACATTTATCGGAACACCGAGCCCGAGATAACTGAGGGATGCCTCAACGATCATCGCCGATCCGAGCTGCAACGAGGCGACGACAATAACAGGAGCCATGATATTCGGCAGAATGTGGTGCCAGATCAGACGCGGTGGTCGTATCCCGAGCGAATGGGCGGCCTCGATGTAAGGCAACGCGCTCACTGCGAGAGTGCTCGCACGCACGACTCGGATCGTACGCGGGGCGATCCCGATCGCGATCGCGATCGTGACGTTCTGTGGGCCCGCCCCGAACGCCGCCACAATGGTCAGGGCCATTAGCAAGCCCGGGACGGCCATCAGGATGTCAACAATCCGCTGTAATACCATGTCCGTCGCGCCGCCGGCGTAGCCCGATATGGTTCCGGCTAGGACACCGAAACCCGTACCGAGGAATACCGCAGCGAAGCCGATGCCCAGTGAGATCCGACCGCCGTACAGCACGCGAGTGAGAACGTCCCGGCCGATGTTGTCGGTTCCGAACCAGTTCTGAAGGGTTGGCGGCGCAGCGAAGCGCGGCGTCGATTCATCGGGACCATAGGGCATCACGACTGGCACGAGTAGAACCGCCACGCCGATCACCGTTAGAATCCCCAGGCTTTCCAGCGCGAGTGGGTTCCGGCGCAACGCCTTCACCACTGAGGCGAAGCGATCGCGAGACCCAGCTTGCTCCACCGTACCCTTCCGCGCTGATTGCACGACCGCCGATACTCTAGCATCGGGATTATTCGATACTGACATTTTGGCTATTCCTTCTGACGATTCAGCGGCGGAGGTCGGCGCTCACTTCATCACCGGTAAGAAATCCTCGGATCCAGCCATGTATAGGCCAAATCGGTCAGCAGGTTCACAAGAAGAATGAACGTGCCGAACGCCAGCACCACGCCCTGCACAACGGGGTAGTCTCGGCGGTTGATCGCCTCGATGACGAGTCTCCCCATTCCCGGCAGGTTGAAGATGCTCTCGAGAATCACCGTGCCACCAACGATCGTGGCCGCTTGAATTCCGAACAGCGTGACGACTGGTATGAGCGCATTCTTCAGCATGTGTCGTCGCACGACGGCGGCCGGGCTCAAGCCCTTCGATCGTGCGGTACGGATGTAGTCCTCGCGCGTGACTTCGAGCGTCGACGAGCGCATCATACGTGTTAGTGATGCGGCCACTCCGGCGCCGAGGATGACGATAGGTATGGCGCACTGCTGGAAGTTGCGCCAGGGATCCTCGAACGGCGAGGCGTAACCCACCGGTGGGATCCAGCCGAACAAGCGCGATCCGAACACAATCACCATGGTCCCGAGCCAGAAATGCGGGACTGCGATTCCCGTGATAGCCACCACTCGAATGGCCTGATCGGGCAAACGATCCGCTTTGATAGCTGAAACGATTCCCGCAGGCAAAGCGATGACCGTAGCGAGCAGGAGTGACAACGCTCCAAGCTCGACTGAGACTGGTAGCCGCACGAGAAGAGTGTGAGTGATGGTCTCGTGTGTGAATAATGACCGACCGAGGTCTCCCCGAAGGGCCTTACCCAACCAGCGCGCGTACTGAACGGGAAGTGGATCGTTGAGATGCAGCTCGGCGCGCATCCGTTGCACGGTCGCCGCCGACGCGTCCTCACCCGCTAGGAGTCCGGCGGCGTCGCCAGGTATCACCTGCAGCAAGACGAAGGCCACCACCGTGAGGCCCAAGAGACTCACAACAAGCAACATCAAACGGTCGACCAAATAGCGACGCATAAGGATCAGCTCCGGCTTAACGCGCCCCCTTGTTGCGCGGTGGAGCGCAACAAGGGGGCGCTGGATTGCTCGAAGAACCCGACAATTACCGCTCGAGCGCCTCAGGAGCCCGTTGCACCGCATAACCCGGTGACTCCTCCTGCGACTCCGTCAAGCTCCGCTAGGCCTATGCGTTATCCAACCACGCGGAACGGAATTCCTCAGCGTGCGCGTGGGAGCCGTGATAGTGATAGTCGTGCACCCGGTTCTGAACGAACACTTTCCCAGTCCCGTTCATGCGGTACGCGTAGTACGCCCCCTTCGCCTCCATGTTCTGGATTTCGTGGATCGTCTGGCTACGGGCGCTCGGGTCGACCTGCGTCTGCTGCTTCTCGAGGAGCGCAGTCAACGCCGGGTCGTTGACCCGACTCTGGTTCGAAATCCCATTAGGGTGCAGCCAGAGAAGCATGTATGAATTGGGATCCGCGTAGAGGGTCTTCTGCGTACCCCACAGCATGTCTTTGAAATTGAACGGCGGCCGATAGACGCCTGGTGGGCCGATCCACTTCGCGTAGTCGATCGAAATCGGCGTGGCTGTGACGCCGATCTGCTTGAGGTTGCCGACGTACAACTGCAGCGAATCACCGTAGGACGGGTCGGAGTTGTACTGGGGGGTCCATACGATCTCGGGCTGGAAATCGGCTCCGACTCCAGCCGCAGTCAGGAGATCCTTGGCCTGCTTCGGGTCATACTTGATGTTGGCAGCCAGATCCGGCACCTTCTCGGGTGGCAAGCCGAACGGCGTCGGCAGCAGGCCAGTGAGCCTTGCCGACCCGCAGAAGAGAGATTGCGTCTGGGCGTCTCGGTTCATGGCCAGCGACAGCGCTCGCCTCACTCGGACGTCGCCAAATGGAGCCTGCGTCATGTTGAAGGCGATGAAGGGACTGTTCCGAGGGCTGGTCTGAGTGGTAGCGAAGTTCTTGACTTTGGCCCAGAGTTCGTCTTCCTGATGACAGGTGCCAGCTGAGCTGAGGATATCGATCTGCTTGGTCAGGAACGCCCCGTTCGCGGTTTCGTTGTCGGGCATGATCAGGTAGTGCATCTCGTCCACATAGGGGACGTTGGGAGCCCAGTAGTCCGGGTTCCTCTTGAACACGATCTTGCTCGCCTGGTCATACTGCGCGCGGATGAACGGGCCGGTCCCGATCACATTGGTCTTCTCGAGATCGGTCCCCAAGAGTTCCTTCGGGAACACCCTGTAACCGAAAAAGCTGGACGAATTGTTGAGCAGCGCGGCGTCGGGGCGGCTCGTCTTGACGACGACTGTCTTCGCGTCCGGCGTCGTGACGCTGCTGACCGACGCGTAGTCGGCCTTCCACAAGTTGTGCTTGGTGATGGTATCGATCGAAAACTTGACGTCCTCAACCGTGAGCGGTCGGCCGTTGACCGGAGCGACGTTCTGAAACTTCACACCCTCGTGCAGGGTGTAGACGTACGTCTGGCCATCCGGCTGCTCCGGCATCGCGACCGCAAGTTCCGCGTGGAGATCGGTGGACCAGGGATCAGATCCGGGCGTGTGGGCCGTCAGTCTCTCGTACGCGAAGCTGGTCATGGTGTATGTGGTCCCACCGGTGCCGAAGAGGCTCCAGCTGGCCGGGTCGGCGTTTATGTCCTCCTTCAGGACGCCGCCCTTGCGCGGTTTCTGTGCTGTTGCACCACCCGGCGCTGTGGTGGCTTGGCTCGCGGCCGGAGGGGGTCCGGCGGTGCAACCGAGAAGCGCAGCGGCGGCGAGACTGGTGCTGCCCAGAACCGTCGAACGCAGCACCGCGCGACGACTCCAGCGGCGCGAGTTGAGCCCCGCCGGATCACGCGTTGATTCAGAATTTCTAGGATTCACAAGCCTTCCCCCCTCTGGAGTTCTTCACGATCTCCGCCCACTTGGGTGACACCTCCGCGCGAAGTCTCCGGCAAGCCGCGCCGAACCCGCTCTCCAAGCTCCGCGCCCGAGCCCCCAACCATTTCGTTATTGCGAAGCACACTTAATATGCGTTATATTCCGGCGGTACCGCTCCCCGCGGCACGATGCCTCGACAATTTTCGCGGTTGTTAACGCCGCGGTAAGCCGAGATGAAATATGCTGCCCGACGCTGCACAGGACGCGTTCAGCGAACTCGACGCGATGATGTTTGGACGACGAGTCCGAGAGCTGCGCCGTGAGCGTTACCTGACGCTAGCCCAACTCGGGGCGAAGGTCGGGAAGCACGCTTCGTACCTGTCATTAGTTGAGAATGGAAGGCGCGAGCCGACCCTCAAGGTCGTCCAGGCGCTGGCCACCGCCTTCCAGGTTTCGCTCCCTGTGTTGCTCTCCGTCAACTCTCTGACCCGCCGCTCTTCACTAGAGCTGGAACTGGAGGGAATCCAGCGAGATCCGCTCTACGGAGGATTGGGGTTAGGCCACCTGAGCCCCACAGCTCGAACACCCGACGACACGCTCGAACACATCGTTGCGTTGTTCCGCGAGGTGAAGCGTCTGGCAACCACGCGAGCTGAAACGGCCGCCGGAGTTCGACTGAGCAACGCTCTACTGCGTGAGACGTTGCGCGGAGCCGGCAACTACCTGGGACACGTCGAGAAAGTCGCTGCGGAAGCACTAGGGGCTGTTGGGTACCTAGACGGAGTTGTCATCCCCGAACGTGTTGTCGCAGACTTGGCCGCCCATTTCGGTTTCACGCTGCACACCGCTCAGGATTTGCCGCAAAGCGTCGATTCGCTCGCAGATCTCCGCGCACACAGGATCTATCTCCCGCCAAAGGGTCGAGTAGGCCCCCACCCGGTTCGGTCGCTGGTCCTGCGGATGGTCAGCCATTTCGCCCTGGGGCATCGACAACCGGATTCATTCGACGAGTTTCTGAGGCAGCGAGCAGAGGCAAACTACTTCGCCGCCGCAATTCTGCTCCCAGAGACGGCGGTTGTTGCCTTCCTGATGAAGGCCAAGGATGGGCGCGATATCTCGATCGAGGATCTGCGAGCAGCCTTCAGTGTCTCGTACCCGATGGCGGCACATCGATTCGCCAGTGTCGCCACCCACCACCTGCAGCTCTGCACCCATCTGATTCACTCGGACATCAACGGTACCGCCATCATGACGTACCAGAATGACGGACTGCCGTTCCCCGCGGATGGTGAAGGCGCGGTCGAAGGCGGCCTACTTTGCCGCGAGTGGGGCGCACGGCGTGTATTCGGGTCAGCCGACAGGTTTGAGACCCACTACCAGTGGACGAATACACCGAGCGGGATGTACTGGTCGGCCTCTCACATCGAACCTAACGAGCCCGAACAGGCAATCACGATAGGGACCACATTCGAGGGTGCCCGCTATTTCCGCGGGCGAAACACGAACATTCGGGCGACTTCCAAGTGCCCCGACCAGCCCTGCTGCCGCCATCCGGAGCGATCGCTCGCAGGCAAGTGGGATGGGCTCGTGTGGCCATCGCAGACACGACGAAACGGCGTATTCCATGCGATTCCTGCGACGTTCCCCGAAATCGACATGCAATCCGTGTACGAGTTCCTCGAGTCGCGCGAGGGTTAACGAGCGTCCGTCGCCAGTTCTGCGTTCACCAGTGAGCGCCCTCGTGCTCGTGCACGAGTCCCACCGCGCGGTCCGTACTTCCGCTGGGTACCTGCCTCGGTGTGTCATCTCCATGCTCTCAAGGATTGGAGCCTCCAACATCCCCAGGGCTATTCAGGGGCGAAAATGGGGTGCTCAGACAGCGGCATATGTCGTTGATTGCAGGGCGCCGAGCGCATCGATGTGAATGAGTCGAACTCCCTCCCGCGTGCTCGCGACTGTGGGCGAGTAGCTCACAATCGTGGTCACGCCGGAGGTGACGAGGGTGTCGATCACCCCCCTCGCGTACTGTGGTGGCACGGCGACAATCGCGGCGTCCGGCTTGGATGACGCGATCGCTGAGGAGAGTTCGTCGACAGGCCGTATCACCAGACCTTCTAGGTGCTGCCCGATCTGACGAGCGTCCGCATCAAATGCCTCAACAATCCTGAAGCCAGAATCGGCGAGTTCTGGGATGGCGACCGTCGCTCTGCCCAGGCGTCCGGTGCCAACCAGGGCGATTCGGTGTTCACGAGCGGTGCCGAGCTCCCTGAAAAACGCCGCCAACAGGGCTTTCGGCCCGACATCCGCCTTTACCAGACGGCCCTCTTCCACCAGGAAATGCAAGTGCGCAGATGCTTCCCACATCGCCATCGTCCTGGTTTCAGGGCGCATTTCGGGCCATGTACCGACGTTCCAGGAGATCTGTGAAGTCACCTCCTCCGCGCTCATCGGACCGTTTTCGATGACCGTCATAATCTCATTGGCGCGCTCGTCGTGATGCTGAATGATCTCCCGAACTCGCTTCGCCAAGTCGTCGAAGGATTGCTCATGCGCGGGATGAACCCTCACAACATCGAGTTCGGCGAGGGCGAGATGGGATTCGATAAAGTCCCGTAGCGGGTTGCCCTGATCGCTCGGATACCGGCTAACGTTCGGTGTAGTTATGGGTAGGACATGATCGCCTGAGAACAACAGCTTCCGATTGCGGTCATGAATGCAGATGTGCCCGGGCGTGTGTCCCGGCGTCCAGATCGTCCACAAGCCCGAATCCGGAAGGAGTTCTTCACCGCCCTCAAGCAAGACATCCACGCTGGGCGGCGCAGAGCGAGGATCGAAGGGGAAGACGTAAGGATTCTCCGCGTCGAGTCGGTGAAGCGCGAGTGCGGCCCCTGTCAGCTGTCGGATCTTATCTGCGAGACCAAAGTGGTCATAGTGACCATGCGTCATCGCGACGAGTGCGATATCACGAAGCGGAATGCCCGCGAATGAGAGCTGCTGCGTCAAAGCATCGAGGCCAGCATCGCTGTCAACCCCGGTATCAATCATGATCCAGGCATCGGCGGTCTGGATAGCGTACACGAGAGTGTAGCGCTCCCGCCCTCCCGGTCTCCTTGGATCTGCGGGTATCGGTACCTTGAATTGCTCGACCCCAAGGGCCACTTGCATCGCGGTCCCCCAATCACCGAACGAATGCGCCAAGAAGATTATCCGGGTGGGGCCAGTGTCCCGCGAAGAACTCGATAATCCGGGAGATCAGTAGATGACTTCATCGTTGACCATGCGTCTCCGTTCCGCTTCTGGGATCCCGAGGAGTTCGCCAAGCACATAGTCGTTGTCCTCCCCGAGTAACGGCGCCGGATCCACTGCGGCAACCGGATCTTCGTCCATAGGACGAAACACAAAACCAGGCAGGAGCATGTCTCCTAGCAGAGGATGCGTGGTCGGTACCAGGGTTTCTCGCTGGATGGAGTAGTCGTCGACCGTCCGGTCTACCGAGTTCAAGAGAGGTGTCGCGGCAACACCGGCAGCTTGAAGCCGCCCCACAAGCGCCTCGCTGCCCTGTTCTCGAGTCCACGCTGCGACCAGGCGATCAAGGGCCTCAAGATTTGCCAAGCGCCCACGATGATCGAGAAACCGCTGGTCGTCGAGCCATTCCTCGTGGTCGGCGACGTGACAGAGGCTTGCCCATTCGTCCGGGGTGCGCACAGCGATCGCTATCCAGCGGCCATCGCGGGCTGGATAGATGTTGTGGGGCGCCATCAACGGATGGAAGTTCCCGTGCGGCTCCACCATGCGACGATTCATGACATAGTCCAGATACGGAAGGCCCATAAGCGCCGCTGACGCTTCCAGTTGAGACGATTCGATGTACTGGCCTTCGCCCGTTCTTTCACGGTGGTAGAGCGCCGTGATCGCGGCCATCCCGCCCGAAAGGGCGTTCACCACATCGCCCCATGCCAGGGGAAGCGCGCCAATCAGCCGATCCCTGTCGTAGCCCATCAATCCGGCCATCCCCGAGAGGGCTCCTGCCGTCGGTGCGTAGCTCAGGTAATCGCGCAGCGGTCCGGTGTCGCCCATCCCGGGCATCGAGACAACAATGATGTCTGCCTTCACCGCGATGAGCGACTCGTAGTCGAGCCCCCTTCGGCGAAGCACACCGGGGGAGTAGTTGTTCATCACGACGTCACTGAGAGCAATCAGTCGCCTAACGAGCTCCAAACCCTCTGCCTTGTTCATGTTCAGCGCAACGCTGCGCTTCCCTCGGTTAGCGCCGTGGAATATCCCTTGCAGTTCCGGCCACATCGATTCGTCTGCGCGAATCGGCTCGCTCCCGATCGTCGGCCTGCCGCGTCGGAAGCCGTCGAGACTGACGCGGCTCTCGATCTTGATCACCTCGGCACCCAGGTCTGCGAGTAGACGAGGTGACAGGCCACCCACCAGCGCGGTCCCGAAGTCTACTACTCGATATCCGGTCAGCGGCAGCACAGCAGCTTCTCCTCGGGCTCGGCTCCACAGAGACGGTCGGCTCAGATGACACCATTCTCTCGGAGCCTCGCGAGCCGATCGTCAGTTAGTTGCAATTGCTCCCCGAACACGGTGTCGTTGTGCTCTCCAAGTAGCGGAGCGCGACGACGATACCGCATCGGCGTGGCGGACATTCGGAATTGGAACCCCGGGTAAGTGAGGGGGCCGGCAACAGGGTGGTCTCGGTCGTCGAAGAATCGGCGATCCAGCAGATGTGCGCTCTCCAGCACTTCTTTCGCGTTCAAGAGTGGGGCACTAGGAACACGGTGCTGCAGGAACAGCGCCAAGAGCTCCAACTTCGTATGCGCTCTCAGCCACTCTGACACGTGCGCGTCGGACTCTTCGGGATACTCTTGAGACATCGCGCGGCGATTGCGGAAGCGCCGCTCCTTGGTCCAGTCAGGCTCCCCCATCGCCGCCACAAGACCGAGCCACTGCTGGATTTGGGGGGCAAAGAGGTACACGTAACCATCGCTGCAAGGAAGTACGTGATTCGGATAGAGTCCACGAGCGGGAGCTGCGATACGCATCTGAGCGGCGGCGGCACGGGGTGCGTGACCCGGCGCTCCTCCGGCCTGCGTTCCGATGAGTTGCGCCTGCGCAAAGTCGATAATCTGTCCTTGGCCGTGCCTCGCACGACTGAGTAACGCCGCCATCGTTGAGAATGCCGCACCCAACCCCGCCAACATTTCAACCTGCAGCGTCGGCATCATCAGCGGTTCACGATCGGTGAAGGTGGCGTTCGAGGTCGCCCCGGCAATGGAGGACACGTTAATGTCATACGCAGCGTAATCCGAGTATCGCCCGACCAGTCCGAAGGGCGTAATCGCTACCACGATCAAGTTCGGATGGGATTGGTGCATTCGCTGCAGGTCGTCCAGCGTGAAGTGGTTCTTCCCTGAGAGATCCGAATCCAGCACGACGATGTCGGTGTCATCAAGCAGCGCCTCGAGCAGTTCCCGGCCGGCCTGTGAGCGCCAGTTCAGTGTCACGCTCGCCTTGTTCGAGTTCAGGTACAAGAACAGCCCACTCGCTTCGGCGTCTGGTATGTCATTTCTGAACGGGCCGTATCGACGGGCTGAATCGCCATCAAGCGACTCGACCTTGACCACCTCCGCCCCTAGATCCCCCAGCAATCTGGCGCAGAACGGGGCGGAGACGAAGTCCCCGAGATCCAAAACACGGATCCCATCGAGCGCGGTCCTCGGCATCATGCATACCCGTTCTGAAGTGTTGCCGCATTGCGGACATCTGCTAGAGGACATCACCTGGTCGGCGGGCATGAGCCGAGCGCGGCAGCAGCGACCCAACCGACCTAGCCTCGATCGGCACTAGGCTTGGTCTGCAGACAACGCACCCGCTAGAGCCAGATCGTCCAGGCGGAAGCCAAGCAGATCTTGAAGGACTTCCTCGTTGTGCTGACCGAGGGTCGGCGCGTTGCAAGGTGCCGCGGGGATCGATTCGGATGCGCGGAAAGGAGCTCCGGGGTAGCGCAAGTGCCCTGCTTCCGGATGATCCATTTCGATCCAATAGTCGCGGTAGGCCAACTGGGGGCAGCGGTCGAGATCTGCGATATCTTGGACTACCCCGAAGATCAGACCAAGTGCCTGCGCACCGTGAAACAACTCGTACCGGCTCCGCCTCGAAAACCGGTCATGGAGAATCGCGTCGACCTCGTCGGCTAGACGGAATCGCTGGTTATCCCCGAGGAATCTCTCCTCAAGCAACTTCGGCGCGTCTAGGAAGGCTGCGAGCATTTCCCACTCTTGGCGTGCGATCGGAACGATATATCCGTCCGCGCAAGCCATAAGGTGGTTCAGACCCGGATGGGGCGGCGTTCGGCCGACGATACCACCGGCATAGGAGTATGCAGACATATCGGCTACGGACTGCGTCATCGCGAGACAGTCCATTATCGAGACGTCGACGTGCTGTCCCTCGCCAGTCTCCTCGGAATACAGGAGCCCTGCAATTGCTCCATTCGCCGCGTTAATCGCCGCGATGTACTCGCCCTGCGGCACACCGTGCACCAACGGCTCATCGTTGTACTCGCCGATGTGGTACATCAACCCCGAGATCGCGTACTCGACGATCGAGGTCGACTGATAGTCCCGGTACGGACCGAACTTACCAAAGCTGCTGATGGAGACCATCACGACGCTCGGGTTGACTTGTGAAATCCGCTCGTAGGTGAGCCCCAGTGCCTCAGCGGTCGCGGGCTGGTAGCTTTCGACCACGATGTCCGCCCACCTCACCAAGGCCTCGAACGGGGACCTTGCCTCGGGCGCCTTTAGGTTTAGGGTGATGCTTCGCTTGTTCCCATTGAGATAGAGGAAATCCAGGGAACGATCAGGGCCAGGTTGATCCGCGACGAACGGGGGCCAACTTCGCGCAGCATCGCCGTCGACGGGTCGCTCGATCTTAATGACGTCCGCTCCCCAGTCAGCGAGCAATTTTGTGCACGCGGGCCCAGCACTTCCCTGTGTGAGGTCCAGGACTCGTACTTCATCGAGGAAGCCGGTCATCGCAGCGGCCTTTCGATACGGCACCGCGCCTGCGCTGCGCGCGGGTGGTTTGCCGGCTACTCCTCGCGTTCGTGAGGGGTAGCCGGCAAGGAGACGTTCGATCTACTGTCTATCTACTCTGATGCGCGCTCGGGGATCTTCCAGCCCTGGCTTTCCATCATGTCGCGGATCCGATCGTTGATGTCTTTAATGCCCTCTCTTTGCAGCCGCTCATCCCATGCCGCCTCGGTGGCCGCTGCACGCGCCAATCGCTCCGGCTCTCTGCCGCTCTGGTTGAGTGCTCTCCTCCACGCCTCGCGGTCATCCCGGACCAGGCCACGCTGCAACGCCTCGATGACCGGTTCCGGCACTTCCCGTCCTTGCGACAGGTAGTACTGCGCAAGGTTGTAGTAGGCCACAGGCGAACGCGCCATGCCGCGGCCCTCGAACCGCTCGGCATGACCAGACGCCGCTCCCGATCGCCACGCGTCGGCCCACGGCTTCAGATCGTCGTAGTACACGCCGGAGTAGCCTTGGGCGTCCAGCGTCCGCAAGTATGTCTGCTTTGCGTTCAGGCCGCCTCCATTGGCGGCGACGCGCTCGGCGAAAGCAAGAGTCTCCCGCTCGAGTGTTTCGAAGTCGGGGAAGACCCGATTCACCAGACGTGACTCGAGCGCCTCACGGGCGGTCATGTACCGATGCTCGTACGCGAGCTCCAGCGCCTTGCGTGGCCCCATGTCCCACATGGACCTCAACTGACGGGCACCGAGGAACATCGCGTCCTCGGAGCAGAACAAGATGTCGAGAGACGTCGCATGCAGCATCGCACCCATGATGCAGTAGCCATGGATCATTCCCACCGTGGGCTTAGGGACGCGCAGCAACTTCTGATTCAGCCACCAGGAGATGAAGTAGTCGTGTTCGATGTTGTACTGATTCCAGAGCGCCGATTCGGAGGGGAACCGCTCGAGCAGTTCCTCACGCGTTTCATCGGTGGTCAAGCATGGCGCCGACTCCGGTGTGAGGCCGTTCGTATCATCACCGGCCGAGAAGCAGCGCCCCTCGCCCGAAACCACGATGACTCTGCACTCTGGATCTTGCGAGGCCCGATCGTAGGCGTCCTCGAGCTCCCCGAGCATCGCATGGCTCTGGGCGTTGAGGTATCGCGGTCGATTCATCTTGATCCGGGTGATCCGCCCGGGCTCGTAAATGATCCGCTTGTACTCTTTGTACGGGAACATCGAGTTCTTAAAGAACCTAGCCTGTGTTCCGAAGTCGTGTGCCATGAATTCTCCTTACGCACCCGGCTTCGGTGGTACCGAGTGCGTTCTGCGCGCGATCACCAGAACGCGCGACGCCAGCCGTCAAGTTCCCTCAGCCCTCTCCGCTCAAGTGACCCTCTCCCCTACCTCCCACGACGTCGCGACGACGCGGTAAACGTGGAGCTTCCTCGAGAAGGGTCTGGCCCAGAAGAACCGCGCTAGCGTTATATCCCCGAGCCTGGCCTGTCGATGGGGATCCAATGAGACAATTTCGACGGTTCTTCTCATTTTCTGTAATCCAAGGTGCATTGTGGCGCACGCGCGGTCGCCGGCTGTAGCGAACCAATGCGGGCTAGTCCGTGTCATCGAATCTCAAGCCAGAGGAATCAACAAGCAGGATTCCTTGGAAGCGATATCGGCATCATTCATTCAGCAGAAGCTCGTGGAGCCGACAACAATCGCAGAACTTGTCGGCCGCGATTGAACTTGGGGACCGGGTGCCAGGAATATAACGCGAACGAGTGCTCTCTCCGATGAGTCTACCGACACGACCAACGGGAACCGTGCTACTCAGTTCCGAACTCGTTCGAAGGGAGACCGCGTTTTGGCTTCGGATACGCTGGCACTGGCGGGACTGTCGATCATCGAGACCGGGCATTCTGTTTCGGCTGCGTACGCGACGAAGCTCCTTGCGGACCTAGGTGCCGACGTGGTCAAGGTCGAGGATCCCGGTGGCCAGGGCGACGAAACGCGCCGAATTGGGCCGTTTCCAGAGGACGAGCCACATCTGGAGAAGAGCGGGCTCTTTCTCTACCTGAACGCGAACAAGCGTGGAGTGACACTCGACATCACGAAAGCCGCTGGGCGTTCGATCTTCGACCGGCTCGTCCGTTCGGCCGACGTTGTGGTTTACGACTATCCCCCCTCAGTCGCCGAAGAACTGGAACTGAATCATTCGAAACTGAGCGAGTTCAACGCCAGAGTAATCTCACTGTCGTTGACGCCGTACGGAGAGACAGGTCCGTATCGCGATCTCAACGCGTACGAGCTCAATACCGCCTCGCTGGCCGGTGTGCCGCTCAGCCTTGGATCGGCAGACCGCGAGCCACTCTATCCCGCGAACTTCTTCGGTCAGTTTCAGTGCGGGCTGGTCGGGGCGCTTGGGATCATGCTCGCGGTCACCCGCCGCTCCGTGAGCGGGATCGGACAGCACATCGACGTTAGCGAAGCAGACACGTGGGCGACGTTTCACACCGGGGGGGGGATCGTGAGCTGGCTGTTCAGCGGGCGTCGGACGCTCCGGCGTGGGCAGCGCTCGCCCGGTGTCGGGTATCCTTTCACCATTCTGCCCTGTAAGGATGGGTACTTCCGCCTGCTTGCAATGACCAAGCGCGAGTGGCGCCGTGCCCTAGTCGCAATGGGCAGTCCAGCGTGGGGGGATGACCCCCGTTTCCAAGACCGACTCAAGATGAACGAGCTATATGCCGACGAACTGGATGCGCTACTAGAACCATGGCTGATGTCGCACACAAAAGCTGAGCTCTTCAGGATCTGCTACGAGCATGGCGTCCCGTTTGCCCCAATCAACAACGTCCACGACGTTGTGGACGGTCCCAGGATGACCGCGGACGAGTTCTTCATCGACATCGATCACCCTGAAGCTGGCACTTTCAAGTACCCGCGGCCTCCGTTCACATTTTCGCAGACACCTTGGCAAATCCGGCGGCCTGCACCGCTGCTGGGTCAGCACAACGATGAAGTATTCGGCAGCCTTCCTGGCTATTCAGACGAGCGAGACGGCCTGGCGACTGCGGGCATCATCTAGTGTTATGGGAGGTGACGCATGTCTGCACTCGGAGGACTGCGAGTTGTCGATATGGGCTGGGTTCTGGCGGGCAACATCGTTGGCGGGATCCTTGCGGACTTTGGTGCCGAAGTCATTAAGGTCGAGTCACACACACATCTCGATCCGGCTCGAGAGGGCAGGCCGATCATTGGTGACGAACTCGATCCGGAACAAAGCCCGATGTTCCACAACGCCGCGCGAGGAAAGCGCAGCATGTTGGTGGACATCAAGCGGGAGGCCGGCCGGGAACTCGTCCGGCGGCTCGTGGCGGTCAGCGACATCTTTATCGAGAACATGACTCCGCACGCGCTCAACGATGCGGAGTTGAGTTATGAGCATCTCCGGAAGGTCAACCCCCGAATCATCATGATTTCGTTTCCGATGGCCCCACGAAACGGTCCATTCGAGGACCTACGGGGATATGGGCCAACGGCAGGTTCGCTCGTCGGCCTTGACAGCTTAGCTGGCTACGCCGACGAGCCGAAGCCCCTGGGATTTGGATTTCCACTGGGCGATCCTAATGCCGCGTTGCACGGCGTGCTCGCGTTGCTGGCGGCGGTTGAGCACAGGAGGGTAACTGGGGAAGGCCAGTACATTCAGACTTCGATGTGGGAAACGCTCGTTACCCAGCTTGCCTATCCGCTCATGGACTACACGATGAACAAGCGGGTCGCCAAACCGAACGGGAACGGTCATCCGACACTGGTTCCTCATGGGATCTATCCCTGCGTCGCCGACGGCGAGATGGACAAATGGATCTCGATCGCGGTGGGCACGGACGCGGAGTGGAGCTCCCTCTGCGAAGTCCTCGGCGATCGGGTACTTGCCGCCGATCGACGATTCGCAACGGCCGGGGGGCGTCGCGCGAACGAAGATGAATTGAACGCCGCCATCGGTCTCTGGACATCGAAGCGCACTCAAGCAGAGGCCGCGGAGGCACTGCAGCAGGCAGGTGTGGCGGCGATGCCATGTCTCGACCAGGAAGGTCGCTTCTTCAACGAGCATCTCGCTGCGCGAGAGTGCTTTGTGTACGTAGATCATCCCGTCCTTGGGAGCGAGCCCTTGTACAACACTCCGATCAAACTCAGCGAGAGCCCCGGGGGTGTCCAAGGTCCCGCTCCCCGCATGGGACAAGACACTGAGTCAGTGTGCAGAGAAATCCTCGGCCTGTCTCGGCAGGAGGTTGACGAACTGATGAGCTCGAAGGTCCTCTTCTGATTCAGAATCAGATCGACGTTGTATCGGGCGACTGAGACGACCGAAAGCTCCCTAATCCAGGCGGTGGGCAATTGACCGATTCAAGTCCTGATCAACGATCACGTGGTGTCCTGGCTGGCCTGCGCATTCTCGACGCTGCAACGGTATGGGCGATGCCGTTGGCGGCAGCCATGCTCGCGGACATGGGGGCCGAGGTCATCAAAGTCGAGAGCCCGGATCGGCCCGATATGCGGGGCTCGGAGCCGTTCGAGAACAACGAGATCAAGGATGACTTCTACAACCGGAGCGGCGCCTACGGCGCCCTGAATCGTGGGAAGAAATCCCTCACGCTCAACATCAAGAAGCCCCGCGGGATGGAATTGTACAAACAGCTCATTAGCCAGAGCGATGTGCTATTCGAAAACAATCGTCCCGGCGTGATGAAGCGACTCGGGCTCGACTACTCTGTCCTCTCGGCGCTGAACCCTCGGCTGATCCAGATCTCGAATAGTGGGTACGGGCAAACCGGCCCCTGGGCGCAGTATGGCGCCATCGCTCGGGGACTAGAGCCAACAACCGGCGTTAGCTCACTGACCGGCTATCGCGGGGGTCCTCCAGAATCCGCCCATCTGACAGACTACCCCACAGCGATGATGGGCGTGTTCGCCACCCTTGCCGCTCTTCGGAGTCGCCGGCGCACTGGTAGGGGCCAACGCATCGATCTCTGCATGTACGAGATCGGAGTTTCGCTGTTGGGGTCGACAATGATGGAGTACACGGTGAACGGTCGTGTCCCCGCGCGAAACGGGAACCGCCATCGAGTCTTCGCACCACAGGGCTGCTATCGTTGCGACGGCGACGATCGATGGGTCGTGCTGTCGATCCGAAATGACGACGAGTGGCTTGCGCTCTGCAGTGCCATAGGGCGTCCTGACCTTGCTCGGGATGAGCGATTCCGGTCGGTGTCGGGGCGACACGAGCACCATGATGCCATCGATCAAATCATCACGTCGTGGACAGAGTCTCGCCAGCCGCGTCAGGTTATGGACTTGCTCCAGGCAGCCGGGATCCCGGCTGCGGCCGTGCTTGATCCGCGCGACATATACCAAGATCCCCAGCTTCACAGGCGACGCTTCTGGCAGTTGGTCGGCGACGATGAGAGTTCGGTCGGCTCGAAACCATACGCGCTCGGAGGTTGGCGGATGAGCGCGACACCGCCGCGCATTCCCCTTCCGCCCGCCAACATGGGCCAACACAACACCGAAATCCTCACGAGTCTCCTCAGTGTGCATCCCGATGAGTTTTCGGCCCTCGAGGCAGATGGCGTGATCGGGATCCAACCGGCTCAGCGAGGATATCGTCCTCGTCTCTTCTCCACGGTGGAGCAGGTCAAAGAAGGGCGATGGCACGCTCACGACCCCGGATTCTCGGAGCATCTCGAGGATGCCTTCCGCGAAGAAGCGGCGGAGGGCTAGGATTTTCGCCGCGGCGGACAATGGGCTCGATGGGCGAAGCAGATGTTGGAACACAGCGCACGACCCCGCATCCAACGGGGGCTCGCGCGAGACGCGATGGACAGGAAGCCGGACGAATGGGTAAACGGAGGTTCGTGGAGCATTCACACGATGTGCCCGAACATGGCGAGTATCCGAGGCTGAGGTACGAGGCAGACGCCGTAACGCGCATTATCCTGAACAGACCGCAGTACCATGATGCTACTGAGTCACCCCCTGCTTTCCGAGCTGGAAGGCGCGTTCGATCGAGCCGCGGCGGATCCCGGGTGCCTGGCGCGCAGGCTTGTCGCGACGCCCACCCTACGGGAGTCCTCTGCCTAACACACACCGGACGGGCCCGCAGACTGGCGATGGTTCGCCAGCGACTGCGAGATTGACACACGGATGAGGGGGCGGGCTTGAAAGCAATCTTGGTCGACGAGACGAATCCTCGACCCGAAGGTCGGGTGCGCTACGCAGACGTACCTGATCCAGAGTTGGGCCCGCGTCGCGTGCTCATCCGCATCCACGCGGTGTCGGTGAATCGCACTGACCTCACATACGTCGCCGGGCGGTACGGCGCCGCCCGACCGCTGATCATCCCGGGCGAGGATGTCGCGGGGGTGGTAGAGGCCGTTGGTTCCGAAGTGGAGAATGTGAGACCCGGCGACAAGGTGATCGCACTCCTGCCGGGTGGAGGGTATGCCCAGCGTGTCTCAGCACACATGCTCTCCGTGTTCCCAAAGCCCACGAACCTCTCGTATGACGAGGCCTGCACTATTCCTGTGGTGTACTTGACCTCCTGGATCAGTCTTCTCCGGCGGGCCGAGCTGAAGGCAGGTGAGGTCGCACTGATTCAAGCTGCCGGCAGTGGATGTGGTGTTGCCGGAATTTCCATCGCCAAATGGGCCGGAGCCACGGTGATCACAACGGCCGGCACGGACCAGAAGGTTGCGCGTGCCCGGGAGCTTGGCGCGGACCACGCGATTAACTACGCGACAGGTGATTTCGCCTCGGAAGTTATCCGAATTACGAACGGTGCCGGAGTAGACGTGTGCCTTGAATCGGTAGGAGGCGACGTCTACAACAATAGTGTGAAGGTTCTCAAAGACGGTGGCCGCTTGGTCTCCGTTGGCCGGTCAGCAGAACAGAGTGACGCCAGCCCACGGGGTGAGGCCGATCCCGCGGAAGTGTCACGCCGCGCTCTGGTTGTTGAGAGCTTTGCGCTCCCAACGGCGGTCCAGACCGGTGAGGCGCGTCGTGAGATTGCCGTCATCACCGAGCTCCTTGAGCAAGGAAAACTCCGAACGGTCGTCGATCAGATCTATCCAATGAGCCGAGCGCGCGATGCAATGGCCTACCTAGATGGACGGAAGAACTTCGGCAAGGTTGTCTTGCACCCGTGGGAGTAAGTCACCTCAAGGCATTCACCTCGACATGCGGCGAACGCTGCCCGATCCGACTAGGACGAGCAAGGATTTCAACGTATGGCGTGCAGTCTGCGAGCTTCCGATGAACATCTTTTTTGACGTCGACTACACCATTATCGAGACCGACGATGGAACCATTCGACCCGGTGTTTTGGAGGTCTTCGAAAAGCTGGGTGCGGACGGCCATGCCGTCTACGTCTGGTCAGGTATGGGAGCCCGGACAGAGGAAGTGAGTGCCTTGGGCCTCGGACACCTTGTGAGCGGGGTGTTCCAGAAGCCTTGGGAGAATTACGAGAGAAATGTCGCAGGAATGCTGGAGAGAGGGGAGATTCCCGTCTCACCGGATCTCGTCGTGGATGATACGGCCGCCGTTGTGAGAGCGTTGGGCGGAATCCTGGTCCAGCAGTACGGGTCCAAGTCACCTGTTGGAGACGAATGGATGGAACGGGTCTATCGGATCATTCGTGAATACCACACAGGCGGCTCGTCTCCTGACCCGGCGTTTCGGCCGGTGAATCGCCCCGGCACGTTCCTATAGATGTCAAGGTGCCCGCGGGGTAAGGAGGTCGGCGCACAGAGTGTGTTTCGACCTGCCTCACAATGACCGGGACTTTACCAGAACCGGATAGTCCTCGTATGAGTTCGCGGCGACCTGACGTTTCTACCGAAGAGACACAAACCGCCGCGGTCTTGATGGGAGACTGAGCCTGACCTGACGGGTCCTGCCCCGGTTCTCCGGACAGTGCGTGTGAGGCGATCATGATGCCGCATCGGCCGAGGGAGCGTGTGCTCGCTCGTAGTCGACGGGGCTGAGATCGCTGATCGACGTGTGGCGACGGTGCGGGTTGTACCAGGCCTCGATCCACTCGAAGATCGCCGCTGCGAGTTCCGCTCGACTCGCCCACTGGCGGCGACGGTTGAGCAGCTCCCGCTGCATCGTCGCCCAGAACGACTCCATCATCGAGTTGTCGACGGCGGAGGCGACGCGCCACATCGAGCCGAGCACGCGGGAGCACAGGCGCAGTTGGTGACAGCGGATAGTCGGCAGCAATCAGCGCACAGCCGATCATCAGGTAGTAGCCGAGGAGTGCGGTGAGTTCGATCACCCCGCGATCGCCCAGCTCTTGCTGCGCCTCCGCGAACAGGCCGTCCGTCATCGTGTGACGCCCGACGAGCTCTCGGGAGAATCGCGCGATTACAGCCCAACGGGCAGCGATGTCCCCCGGCAGCCCGTCTCCACTCGCTATCGCATCGATGAGCGTTTGCGGAACGCCGGCTTCCGCTGCACGTCGCGCATGGGCCGACCACACGTAGGCGATGTCGAACTCGCGCGCCGCGACGATGATCGCCAACTCGACGTCCGCGTCAGACATGGAAGACCCGAAGCGAAGTGCGTCGTTCATCGCCGTCGCGAGCGCGGACACCTCCGGCAGGTGCATCAAGATCGACTGAGGAGCATTGATGCTGCCGCGGGAGGCGATGACGCGGTCGAAGGCGTCTTCTCCGCCTGGCGGCACTTCCTCGCGCTGCGTGATCAGGTTGATGCGGGCCATCAGGGGCTCCTCAGGGCGCACTCCGCTTCCACCGTGGGGACGGGAGCATATATCAAGTCGCGGCGCCACGTGGGCCGCCCTTCCGGCTTCGGTCGCCTGGAGACTCAGCCATGTACCTGGCGGCCCGGCATGTTCCTCCTGTGCGCTGTCGACCTGGTTCGCGCTGTCGACCTGGTTGGGGCGCCTTGCCTGCGATACCCTTCGCTCGTGCCAACGCAGTAGGTTGGGCTGCCCGTCGCGCTGGTCGTTGGCGCGGTCCATTGCTTTCCGGGTCTATCGGAGGAACAGGATGCCGCGAATCCCCGTCGATGGAATCAACCTCTACTTCGAAGAGCACGGACAGGGCACGCCGCTGATCTTCGTTCACGAGTTCGCTGGGGACAGCAGGTCGTGGCACCTGCAAATGCGCCATTTTGCGAGGCGGTACCGTTGCATCGCCTATAACGCTCGAGGCTACCCGCCTTCTGACGTGCCCGAGGACGTGAGCTCCTACTCTCAGGACCACGCAGTGAGCGACTTGCTGGGCGTGATGGATGGCCTCGGCATCGACCGCGCGCACGTCGTCGGCCTGTCGATGGGCGCCTACGCGACGCTGCATTTCGGCATGCGGCATCCCGAACGTGCGCTGTCCCTCGTCGTTGCGGGCGCCGGTTATGGCAGCGGCACCGCTGACCGGGAGACCTACGTCCGCGATATCGAGGCGACAGCCGATCGCTTCGCGCGCGACGGCATGGTAGTGATGTCCGAGATCTACACGCGCGGACCGACGCGTGTGCAGTTCATCGACAAGGACCCGCTGGGCTGGGAGGAGTTCAGGGATCAGTTCGCCGCGCAATCCGCGCTCGGCCACGCGCTCACACTGCGAGGCGTGCAGCTCACACGACCCACGATCTTCGAACTCGAGGACCGCATGAAATCACTGGAGATCCCGACCCTGATCGTGATGGGCGATGAGGATGAACCCTGCCTAGAGCCCGGTTTGTTCATGAAGCGGCACATCCACTCTTCCGGTCTGGTCGTGCTGCCGCGCACGGGACACACGATTAACCTTGAGGAGGGCGATGCCTTCAACCACGCGGTGGACGAATTCCTCGTTACGGTAGAGACGGGACGGTGGACTCTGCGCAACCCCGCTTCGCTCGGATCGTCACAAATCTTGCCAGGGGAGTCGGCGAGCGGCGGCTTGCGATGACCTGACGGCTTAGGCGAGCAGGGCCTTGAGGGGCGCGGTCAAGAGGCAGGGGGTTGCAACACCCGAGCCCGCTAATTCCCTCAATCGGCAATTGTCGGACATGCTCAGCGGTGGCATCGACGGCTCGAAGCATGCCGGGCATGAGCCGCCGCTATCCGAGAGCGCCAGTTGTCCTGAGTGTGCGGATCTCGTCCGGACTGTAACCTAGCTCCCGCAGCACGTCATCCGTATGTTCGCCCTTACGGGGCGCAGGCCTGCGCAGCCAGGGCCCATCGACCGTGGTCGACATTCTGAACGGCCGACCGACTGCCCTGACCTCACCAACTCCGGGTTGATCGAAGTGCGTCACCATGTCGTTGGCGATGACTTGTTCGTCGTCGAACACTTCGTCGATTTCCTTGACGATGCTGCTAGTGTGACCGGCCGCCTTGAATAACGCCTCCCACTCAGCCGCAGGCTTCGTGAGGAAGTGACGTGAGAGTATCTCAACGATCACGCCAGCGTTCGCGGTGCGGCGCTCCTCTGATTCGAACCGAGCGTCCCTGGTCAGTTCCTCGAGTTCAAGCGCCTCGCACAGGCTGTCCCATCTCGAGCCAGTGCTAATGTATTGGTTCAGGATGTAGCGCCCATCACGACAGCGGTAGATCTGCGGAACACCCCCTGGCGGTGCGGCATACCAACCGTCGAACCCCCCGACCCTCGTCATCTGCACCGCGTGAAGCGACAGCCCCGTCTGCAGGAGGCTTGTCTCGATCTTCTGGCCCCGTCCCGTTCCGTTCCTCTCTAATAATGCGAGCGCAACGGCGTAGGCCGTGAGCATCGATGTCGCCATATCGAAATGAAACAGTGAGGTGTGAGGAGGGGGCGGGTCGTCGGCCACGCGGCGCCCTGCGAGATCACCGATCCTGGCCTGCACGGTGATGTCCATACCCGGCAGGTTTGCGTCTGGACCCTCGTCGCCATACCCAGTGAGGGACACGTAGATTAGTCGCGGGTTAACTGCAGCCAGGTCTTCGTAGGTGAAGCCGCGGCGCGCGCGCGTATTGATACGCATGTTGATGATCAGAACATCTGCCCACTTGCACAGGCGGTATGCCGCCTCTCGGCCGGACGGTGTGGTGATGTCCAGAGTGATGGAACGTTTGTTGCGATTGAAGGCCAAGAAACCAATGCCCATATCTCGGGTGCTGGGTACAGGGACCAATTGCCGGGCACTATCGCCATCAGGTGACTCGAGCTTGATTACGTCGGCCCCCTGATCGGCCATCAACATTGCCGCAAATGGGCCTGAGAGCACCGTCGCGAAGTCAACGACTCGGATGTTCGACAGCGGCAGCGGCATCGCAGGCTCCTCACAGACCACGTCCCCTAGATAGATCGAGATTCTTGCAGGCCAGTCCAATTCCCCGCCGGGGGAGTGGACTGTGCGCGTCCTTAGGCGAACTTGGTCTGTGGTCACGAATGCAGAGCGATCGTGAGGCCCACTCCGTGCCAAGTGTGTTTGGCATTTGGTGGCGACCTCAACCCTGGGTCTGCCCCTTGAGCGTCCATTCTGACTACCGCTCCTACCGATCGAGCAGGACCGGGCGGGCGCTTTGCCCTGGTAACCGCACAGCGGCGCATCGCCATCGCAACACACCGCTGTGTGGCATCAAGTCCAAGTGCAGCATCTTCGGACGATCACGCGACGTTGAAGAAGGCGCCGGTACGGTGAAACGGCAACCCGGTCGACCACGGCCCCACCACTTGGTCGTACCCGCCGATGCCGGGCTGAAGCACGGCCTTCCCGGGCTCGACGTAAAGCGGAAGGATCGGCTGCCATTCGCTTTGGCACTTCTGCTGGAAGGTCGCGAGAAGTTCTTTGCGCGCGTTAGCGTTCAACTCGACAGTTGCCTTCTCGATGAGGGAGTCCGCTTCGGCGTTCGCGAAGACCCCGTAATTGCGGGCGCCCTTGCTGTGGTACAGCGAGTAAGCCTCCGTCGCGATGTCCGGCTGCGCCCTACTTGAGTAGGACATCATCTCGAAGTTCTTGGCTGCCTGGAGATTCGCAAACGCCGCACGATCGGGCATCTGCTTCATGACGACCCGCATCCCGGCGAACACCTTCTGCATCTGAGCCTGAAAGCGGAGGGCGTTCTGATTGTGGGCGCCAAACACTCCCACCCCCGTCGGCGTCATGATCTCGAAGGCGATCCCCTCGCCATTTGAATGACCAGCGGCCGCCAGCAGCTTCACCGCCTCGTCCCGATCCTTCGCCTTGGTGCTCGGGTTGAAGCCCGGCTGCGTCTTGAGTTTGTCTTGGTTCCATGCTTCCGGGTAGCCCGAGAATAGTGCATCTGTGTATGCCCACCCCGGACCGTAATACCCGTCACCGAGTTCCTGATAGTCAATCGCCAGCTGGAGGGCCTTGCGCACTCTGAAGTCCTTGAAGGCGGCAAACTTCGCACTTGGCCAGAGGTAGAGCCAGGAGTTGGTCGGAGTAGCGTAGGACAATGAGTCAGGTCGTGCCGCCCTGACAGTCTTCTCGTCCTGCGGAGTGAGACCCGAAAGGACGCTGAACTGCTTGCTGATAAATCCGGCGAGGGCCGCAGCCTGATCGGGCACCACCGTGCGCACGAGCTTGTCGAAATGCGGCTCGCCTGCACGGAAGTAGCCTGGGAACTTCGTGAAGGCCTCCCGAACGCCCGGAATGTACTCCGCCACCTGAAATGCGCCCATCCCGGCAAACTTCATGGGATCCTTGAAACCGACCTCTACGATGCCCTTCGGCATCATTACGTTCCGCCACTCAAGGAAGCCCAAGAGGAACGCGCTGGACGGGCGCGCCATCGTGACCCTCACGGTGTACTTGTCGACCGCGTCCACCTTCTCCATGCCGGCAAGTGAGTCCGCCCGCTGGAAGGCCGACTTCTGGAGCCCCTCGGCCGCCGCAGTGTTCCCAACGATCCGATTGATGTTAAACGCCAGGTCCTCGGCGTCGAATTCCCGCCCGCTCCATGGGGGCTTGTCGTGGAGTTTGACGCCTCGACGCACACGAAGCACGAAATGGGTCGAGTCCGGAAGCTCCCAGCTCTCGACGATGTTTGGGCGAGGCTCGCCCGTCCATGGGTCCGGATTTAGCGCGCGCTCACTGAGGCCGTGCCAGATGGACTGTGCGAGTGCTGTGTGCATGTCCTGCTGAGGGGATGTCTCTGTCACCGCCTCGGTCCACGTTCCGCCGTTCTTCGGAGTGCCCTTCACCACGGGGGCGCCGGCATGTTCCGGGCCCGCGGCGGTGCTTGCGGGTTGGGGTGCCTGCGCCGTCGCGGATGGCTTCGATGTCGAAGCGGAGCATCCCACCAATGCCGTGCCGGCTAGACCCACGCCAATTACGACCCCGCTCCTGAGTAGCCGCCTTCGGCCCACGGTGCTTGACAGCTTCGAATGAGATGAAGTCATCGGACCCTCCGGATCACGCGGACCAGCGATTACGCTCGTGATTACTATCGAAGGGTACGTTACTGAAATCAAGTCCGCGCTGCGTACGTGTGCGCGCGGACGATAGGCAAACGGCGACGCATCCGCGACGGTGATGCGGTGGCGGGTTCAGTCCAGCCAGCAGCTCGCTCGGGACAGCCGACCTAGCAAGAAGATCTGCGACCGGAGGTTGTCGCCGGACACGAGTCCGTGCTCTGCTTCTGCGACGAGTTCATCCAGGACAGGGGGCCCCGCTTCTGCTGCAGCATGCACTTTGGTCTCCCCGCGGTGATCGGCGGCCGGATCCGCGAGCACTGTACCGGCGATCAACTTGATGCCACTCTCGGCCTCTACGCAGGTTCGCTACCGACGTTTCAACTGGAAGAGTTCGGTATCATCGAACCCAACACTGTGTGAGACCCCCAGCGCCCCCACAGACGACCCTGATTTGCTTATGATCGGGGTCATGATGTCACGCCTCACGTCGCCCGTATTCGAGATCCCGCTCGAGGCACGTGCCGCAGCCCTGCGGGACGGCACTGTCGACTTGCACTCTCAGATCGACGCAGCGCTCGACCGCATCGAGCAGTTCGACGGGCGTGTCCGCGCCTTCCTGCCAGAGCCGGAACGTCGCGAGCGCGTGCACTCACAGGCGGATGCGCTCGCTGCACGATATCCCGACCCTGCCTCGCGGCCCTCGCTCTATGGCGTGCTAGTCGGCGTCAAGGACATCTTCGCGGTAGATCACCTCCTTACGCGGGCTGGTTCCGCGATCCCGCCCGAGGAATGGATGATGCCACAAGGCCCTGCGATCACACGACTCCTCAGCGCCGGAGCGCTGATCCTCGGCAAGACAGTTACCACCGAGTTCGCCTCCGCGGATCCCGGCGCCACGACCAATCCACACAATGGGCTCCACACCCCCGGAGGCTCCAGCAGCGGCTCGGCTGCGGCGGTCGCCTCCGGGTACGTCCCGCTCTCAATCGGCTCGCAGACAGTCGGTTCCGTGCAGCGTCCCGCGGGCTTCTGTGGCGTCGTCGGGTACAAGGGCTCTTACGATCGTGTTTCGACCGAAGGTGCCCTGGCGTACTCTCCGTCCGTCGATCATGTGGGATGGTTCACCGCGGACGCCGCCGGTGCACGGCTCGTGGCCTCGGTGATGTACAGCGACTGGCGCGGCCAGGCCGAGCCGCGGCTGCCTGTGCTCGGCGTGCCCGAGGGGCCGTACCTGGCGCAGGCTCAGCCCGAGGCTCTGGCTTCGTTCGAGGCGACACTGCAGGCTCTTGCAGCACGCGGCGTCAAAATTCGCCGTGTCCCATTCTTCGAGGACATCGCGGGAATCAACGCGAGGCACAGCGCGGTCACCACGGCCGAGTTCGGCGAGACACATGCGGCGCGGTTCCTGAAGTGGGGCTCGATGTTCCGCGGCGGGAGCGCGGCATTGTTCGACGCATCCCGTCTCGTCACACCGGCCGCACACGCAGAGGGCCTTGCGAGCCGCCTTGAGCTGCGGGGACGGATCGGCCTGGCGATGAAGGAACACGGGATCGACGTGTGGGCGAGCATGCCCGCGACCGGCCCCGCACCGCGCGGTCTCACCTTCACCGGCGACCGGGCGATGAATGTCCCGTGGACGCACTCAGGTGTTCCGTGCATTGCGCTCCCCTCCGGGACGGTTGACGGGCTCCCGGTCGGCCTCCAGCTCTCAAGCTCCTACGGGACCGACGAGGAGCTTCTCACGGCCGCGGAGGCGATCAAGGCCGTGCTCAGGTCCTGAACGGGGACCGCAATGCGGCACGGCAGACACGGCGCTGCGATCGACCGGCGATCACGACAAGGAGCGCCACGGTCCGCGGGCCGGGGCGCTCCCTGGGGCGATAGGTAGGGCGGCGTGCGGCCCTACTTCTTACTCCCGTGGCGCACTGTCTCGGTGACCGTAGTGGCAGGGGCTCGCGATACCAGGCGACCGTGCGGCGCAGAAACGCGCGGGACCTGCGGGTCAGCCAGCAGACGATCTACGCATGGCGCCAGCAGGGCCCAACTTCGCCTTCAGTGGGGCCTCGATTGGGCTCGTGCTGGGCCGCAGGTACCGACAGGCTGACGGCTCGGATGCGGCCCCCTGCCATGGGCCCCTCACGCTCAGTAGCACAGCCGTTCTGATACCTCTATGCTATTGCAGCTCAGGCCAGATCAGCGAGGGCTCTGGGTCCAAGCTGCCCACCGCCGGCGTTGGCTCCGAGCGCGCGACGTGGAGGCCGCCGCTCCCCTGGCAGGCTAGCGTCGATTGTCCGGGCTGCGGATAGACGCAGACGGTCTCTCGATATCAGTGGCACGGCTGACGTCACCCTGATAGGACGAAAGAAGGATTCCGATGACCTGGTGGCACTTCTATTCTGCGGCACGCGTTCTGTTCATCGCTCAGTCGCCTGACGTGCACCACGATTCAGTCCATCACTATCTCCAGGCGGCTCGGCGCATTGAACGCGGCGAATACGGTGAGTTCGATCACGTCGGACAGTCGATCTCAGTGCGGATCTCTGACGGCGATGGCTTTACTCCCGAGGCTCCGATCGCGTCGTGGAAGAGTCACATCCCTCCGCGCCTGTTCGCGACCATTGCCGCCTCACGGGACTTGCCCATGGCGCCATTCCGCACGGTGCCTTTCATGGGCGGCAACGTCTCAATCCACGTCCCCCAGATACTCGCGACGCCGCTCACCCTGCCGCCATCGGCCATCCTCGATGCGTTCACCGTCGGCATTGATTGGCGGTTGCTGTTTCCCGGCCCCCTGCTCGCGGAGGCAATTCCGCAGCGTCACCAATTGCGAACCGTAATCGCCATGGCCGCTTCCGACCTACCGCGCGCTCAATCGACCGCGGAGACAATGGTGCGCGAGCGAGTGCATGCAGTGCGCTGTCCGAACGAAGAACCCCTGTGGCGACTACTCGCGGCCGAAGACGAAAACGAAGCGCTTGCCAAAGCTCAAGACGAATTGGGTGTTAACGCGCGGTCATGGGACGAGCTACGGCACGATGCACGTTTCCGCGCGAGCATCGCGAAACCCCTATCCGCTCTCGTTGCAGCCGGTTGGCTGGGCGTGCTGTGGCTGCAGCTCTACGTCGACCTCAGGGGGCGTGCCGAGCGGGGTCCATGTCGTTACCCCGGTTGCGACCAACCGATCGGACTACTGGCCCGTCTGTACTGCGAGCACCACGCGGTGATTGCCAAACGGGAAGCGAGCGCGAAGCGTACCCGCCGCGCCCGAGGTCTCCAGTAGCGGCCACGAGCCCTCGTCACGCTTTGGCGTCACGCCTGCGCGAAACCCCAGTGAGCGTCACACGCTGGGGTCATGCGCCCGCCGACCCGACTCGCACAAGCTCTCTCTGGTCTGCCGCCGTATTCCGGTGGGAAGCGGAGGCTCTTGCCCGCGATCTTCGGGCTCGTCGAAACCGTCTGTCCGTACGCCGATTGGTCGGACATCCGCTTCGCTGACGGGTTCCTCGGTGCCGGTTCCGTCTCGCTCGCCGCCAAGGCGCTCGGATTCGCGGAAGTCCTCGCCAACGACATCGCGCAGCGCAGCGCGATGCTCGGGCGTGCCCTCGTCGCCAACTCGACCCACCGCATCACCCATCTGAATGCCTTGCGTCTGTTCGAGCAGGCACCCGCCGGCGACACCCCCCTGATTGCGGAGCACCTGCCCGAGCCGGCCGCTACCTTCGCAATCGACACGTTCCGCCACTTCCACGGTGGAACCTTCGAAGACGTGGACCGCGACCTCATCGGCACGCTGCTCATGGGCATCCTGTTGCGCTGTTTCCCGATGGGTCTTCCCGCCGCGAGCGATGCAACGCATGTCGCTGCAGGCGACTACGACCGTCTCACCGGTTCCCGCCTGGCTCACTACCTCCGGACGGCAATGCGCTTGACTACACCGCGATCCGTCATGCAGGCCGCCGACCTAATCAACATGGCTATCACCCCGGGCCGCGCCACCGTCTCGCAGGCGGATGTCTTCGTCTGGCTGCCGCAGATCGACGCCGAGGTCATCTACGTCGACCCGCCCTATGGACGCACGCAGGCGTACGAAACGGCATTCCGACTCATTGACGAGTTCCTCCGCTCGACACCATTGCCGTCGAGTTCGTTCTCCACTGCGACGCCTCCGCTCGACGAGTTGCTGGACGCCTGCAACCACATCCCGACCCTCGTGATGTCGATGGGGAACGCCGTCTTCAACGAGCACGAACTCACGGCACTCGTGGCTCGACATCGGCATATCGAGCGCGTCCTGAGCATCCCGTATCGCCATTTTGGGTCGGTGGCCACGGCCACCAAGAACACCGCTAACCGCGAGCTGTTGGTGCTCGCAACAAAGGGAAGAAACGCATGACTGCTGCCGCCCCCGAAGTTCGGCTTATCCCGATCGCGCAGCTCGAGGCACACTCGGCAAACCCGAACGTGCTCGTCGGCGAGCTACGGGCGAAGCTGACCGAACACCTGCGCGCCACGCGCCGATATCCGTTCGTGATCGTCCGCCCGTACAAGGGCCATTTTCAGATCATCGATGGCCATCAGCGCGTGCAGATTCTGGGGGAACTCGGGGAGACCGAGATCTGGTGCGTCATCTGGGACCTCACCGACCACGAGACCCTCATCGCGATGGCAACGATCAACACCGTGCACGGCGAAGAGATCCCGGCGCGCCGGGCCGACCTGCTCAGGACGCTTGCCAAGCACGAGTCGATTGCCGCGCTTGCCCGACTCTTGCCGGAGAGTGAAGCCGAACTCTCCGCAGCGATCGCCTTCCCGGCCTTTGACCTCGACACCTTCGTGGTCGACCTCGAGACCAGGACGCAGCGCCAGCGCATCACGGCGCCGAGGGTCTTCACGTTCGCCGTCGACCCGGACGACGCCACAACCGTTGAGGAGGCGTTGAGCCTCGCCACGAGCCGGCTGGCGGGACGAAATCGCACCGGCAGAGCACTCGTGATGCTCGCATGTGCCTACATCACCAGTGCCGGAGATCGCTCATGACCCGCCGCGCGCGCTCGGATGCCGCGTTCTCCGTCTACGCCGGCCTCGGACCTGGCCGCGGCCTTGAGAAGACCAGAGAAGTGATCGCCGCAGACCCGACCGCGTATGGCTTCGTCCGACCGCCATCGCGGCGCTCGATCGAGGGCTGGTCGACACGCGACCACTGGGTTGATCGCATTGCGGAGATCGATCGGCGCTCGCGGGAGGAGGAGGAGCGCGAACTCATCGAACAGGCGAAGGCGCACCGATCGCGCCTTCGCCAGGAGGGACTGCTCCTTCAGCAGAAGGGGGTGCAGTGGATGGCCGGAAAGGAGGCCGATGAGGTCAGAGCAGGAGACGCGATCCGCGCAATCGGGGAGGGGTTTCGCCTCGAGGCGCTCGGTCTCGGTGAACCCACGGAACGGATATCGATCGACAACAGGCTCATGGAGCCCCTGAAGGAACTCGCCAATGACGAACTTATCCGACTCATTGAGAATCTCCGACGCGATCATGACCGCGGCGCTGAAGCAATGGGCACAACGTAACCCGCAGAGCGCACTCGCCTGGGCGGAGTCCGAGCGAAGATTCGGTGGTCAGCCCATGCGGATTCCGCCGGCGCTGCACGCCATCTACGACGACAACCACCCATTCATCGTCGTGCAAAAGCCAGCGCAGATCGGCATGACAGAGTGCAACGTGAACGTCGCGTTCCACGCGGCGCTGACCATGCGTGGCGGTCGCGGCCACGTGGGCTACATCATGCCCACCCAGGAGAACGCAGACCGGCTCTCGCAGGACCGGATCGCGCGCGCCATTCGCGAATCGCGCAGCCTACAGTCGCTCATTAACGACCCCGCAGGTGGTGTCCGCGGTCCCCAGCGCATGCAGATGCGCCAGGTGGGAGACGGTCTGGTCTACCTCACCGGCGCCGACCAGCCGAGCCAGTACACCGGTCTCGATCTCGACCTCGTCATCCTTGACGAGTACGACCTCATGAAGGAAGACATCCTCCCTCAGGCAATCGGGCGCCTTCGCTCCAGCAAGCGGCCCCAGCTACGGGTCACCTCCACCCCGACCATTCCTGAGTTCGGCATCAACGGGCTGCTGGAGCAGTCTGACCTCAACCACTACGAGCTGCGCTGTGCGAACTGCGGTATTTGGCTGGAGCCCAGCTTCCCGGAACAGGTGGACTTCGAACGCAACCTCGTCGTCTGCAATTGCGGAGCAGAACTGTCGCCCTACCTACCGGGGCGCTGGGTTCCTCGCCGCCCGGATCGGAATGAGATCCGTGGGTACCAGCTGAACCGCCTGACGTTACCGGACCCACCGCTCGCCCAGATGCGTCTTGCGGCCAACGGAACGATCGGCATGCGAGCCGAGGAGTTCTGGCGGCTTGATCTCGGCGTTCCGTATGTCTCATCCGACTCGCGGATATCGATTGCGGACCTCGACCGCTGCCGCGTGGAGCCGCCTCCGCCGATACTGGCTGCGGCACCGGACGCCGTGGTGATGGGTATCGACGTCGGCGTGCACTGCTTCTGGGTCGTCATCCGGGGCTTCTTCAAGAAGCGCTCCTTCCTCCTGTTTGCTGGGCGCGTCGAGGGGGATTGGGACGGGCTCGTGGCCCTTGCAAAGCAATACAAGGTGACGTGGTGCGCGGTCGACGCGCTGCCCGACACACGCGGCGCGATGATGCTTCAACGGATGCTCCAAGACGCCGGCGCTTACGTATTCATCTGCTACTACAACCGCCAGCACGCCCACGATTATGACTGGGGCCCGCCCGCCACGATCAACGCAGCCCGCACCCTCGCCCTCGACGAGACCTTCGACGCGTTTCGGCGCCAGCATCATCTCCTCCCGGCGGACGCCCGCTCGCTCACTGGCGGCGCCTATTACGAGCACATGCAGGCGTTGGTACGGACGACCACACCGGACGACTTCGGGCAGCCGATTCCGACCTACCGTCACACCCGGCCTGACGATTTCGCTCACGCCGAGAACTACTTGACCCTGATCGCGAACATCTGGGGCCAATGGGGCGGCTGGTGGGAGTAGTGGGACGGGCTGTTCGCCGGAAGGAGGTTCTAGGAAGAAATTGCGGTGCCTGAGACAACGAAATGCACCGCAGTTTCACCGCAGTTTCACCGCAATCGCCGCAAAGCCTGACCGACTTGGTCACAAGGGAAATCGCGGGCCGCTCATCACCGCGAAATCCTCCGGCAGCCACGGATTTTGTTCCCGGCCCCAAACCGGGTACTGGGGCTAACAGACGTGGCAACTCATAAGCCGTTGGTCGCGAGTTCAAATCTCGCCCCTGCTACCAGCGAACACACAGAACGGGCGGCCAACTGGCCGCCCGTTCTGGTGTTCCGGGGGATCGACCGGTCGCCGGAGACATGCCCCTTGGGCCGCCCCAGCTACCCGTAATCGGTCAAGGACTAAAGGACTGGTAATCCGCTGCTCCGGAATCGGCCTGATCCGAGTTGCTTTCGGGGCCCGGCAGAGTGAGTGATGACGGCGAGAACGGAGCCGTCATATGGGATCAGTAGCCGAGCTCACGAAGGCCTACCTGGGAGCCTGCGAGGTCGAAGGGAAATCGCCCCGGACCATCCGCGGCTACCGCGAAACGCTCCGGCGCTTTGCTGAGATCGTCGCCAGCCACGAACTGCCCCCGGACGTCGAGACCTTCACCGTCCAGGACGTGTACGCCTACCTCGCCGCCCTCCGCGAACGGAATATCAGCCGCGCATACCAGCACCGACTGCATCGAGAAGTGAAGACCTTCTTCTCCTGGTGCAAGCGGCTGGACGTCATCAGCGACAACGTCTTCGCTCGGGTGCCGATCGTGAAGCTTGAGCAGCAGATCATCCAGCCGTTCTCGCCGGACGAAATCCGGGCGTTACTCGGGGCCATCAATCTGCGCCGGCGACCGGGCATCCGGAACTACGCGCTCGTGCTATTCCTCCTCGACACCGGGGTCCGGGCCTCAGAGTGCGTGTCGGTCCGCCTCGATGATGTCGACTGGGAGCACGGGCGCGTTCGCGTGTTGCATGGCAAGGGACAGAAGCAACGCTGGGTCGGGCTTGGTGAAGACGCGCAACGGGCCCTGCAGACATACATCGGCACGGTGCGAGGATCAGAGGAAGGACCGTTGTTCCTCTCGACGAAGTCAGGGCTCGGCATCCGATCATTGGTGTTGAATACGTTGCTCCGGCGGCTCGGCGCGGTTGCTGGCGTCGCCAAAGTCCACCCGCACCGATTCCGGCATACCTTCGCGACCTGGGCGATTCGATCGCAGGCCCGAGAGATTGACGTCCAGAGCCTCCTTGGCCATTCATCCTTGACGATGGTGCAGCGATACGCTCGCACCTATTCATCCGAGCAGGCCGTACTTGCCCACGGACAGTTCAGCCCAGTCGGACAGTTGGGGATCAGCTGAGCCCGACGGGAAACCGGGCATCCACGGAAGATGCCGGAACGGATGAGCCCAGTCCGTCGAGACCGGCGTCCAATGCGTCGGAGAGGTACTTGCCTACATCGGCTGGCGACGGCCAGATCCGAAGTACTCGGGTTTGTGGCATTCTCCCCGGGTGACCGAGCAATCTCCCCCATCGGAACCAGTGTTCGCGCTCTCAGATCTTCTGACGATCGCAGTCGATGCGACTGAAAACGGGATTCCGTATCTCCACGCCTCCCTCGATCTCGATCGGTACGACGATGTCGCGCAATTGCTGGCCGAAACGATCGCAGTTCGGCGAATCCGAAATCGCCGGCTCCTGCGAGTCTGGCGCGACCATGCGTTGGGGGGTGACGACAACCCAATCGATGCGCGGGACGAGCGCGTACTGCAGGAATCGCTACTGGAGAACGTCGGAACCCCAGACGCACCAGCCAGTGATGAGCACCTGCACGGATTCGTTGCTGAGTCGCTGTGGCTCGAAATTGTTGAGCATGTCCCTATGGGCCCCGGCACTCCCGTTCGAGTGGAGGGGCACGACTGGTCATCCACTGACCCGGGGGGAGACGGGCTGACCATCTACAGACAAGCGGAGGACTTGTCGTTTCGTCTTTGGGAGTCCAAGTACCACGGCGCTGACACACCTGTCCGGGACAGCGTCAATCTTGCATGTCGCCAAATCAACGAGCGCGCGCTGAAATATCTCGCGCGCTTCTCTCTGGTGGAGCAACAGATCACGGATGATCGGGTACTCGCGCTCTTCTATAGTCGGCTTCCGGAACTCTGGGCTAACCGCGACCCAGCCGCTGGGGTAGGGATCGCCGTGAGTGCTGCTGACGCCGACGGGAGCGTCTTCGATCGAGTTTCAAACTATTTCGAACTAGACGCCGCGCAACATCAGGGCCACCTCAGCGTGACGGGCGACTTTCCAGGGTTCGCATCGAAGGTCAAAGAATCTCTCTGGTCTGGTTGTGGTTCGTGGAACGCGCACTAAATCTTGACCTCCTAACGGGTGCCCTTGGCTATCACGCCCGGCTACCCTCGCCCACGGAGCTGCAGGGGCTCCTATCCCGGATCGAGGTTGGCCTGTTCACGCGCCAGGTCGAATTCGACCCCGCCCTGCTCGATGTCGGGTGGTATCTCCAGTCTGTCGCGGTCGCCCGAACTGACCTTCAGATATATGAACCGACGCGTCAGCGTCAGGCACACCAAGTGTCCGGCCACATCTTTGATGTCGCATTGCGATCCGAGTCCCTCTCAGAGCTGGAGCGACTCCAATACACGTTCGCCGCGCAAATCGCGTACCTCGGTGGCGGACTTACTCCAAACGCTGGAGCCCTCCTCCGTCGAATGGCGATCGACGTAGAGCCAGAACAGCTTGGTGATCCCGGCGTGGTCTCGCTCGAGGTTGGGATACTCCTTCTCGCACTCGATCGTCCCGGGCTCTATCCGCTACTCAGACGAAGAGCAACCCAGCTTGCGGACGTCGGTGTTACGTTCGGCTCTGTCACGGACTCACCGTGGGCGGTCGCCGAGGCAGTAGTCCGCGGAGTGCGAGCCCTCCTCGAGTTCATGACGTACGGGCGGTCAGCTTCGCTAGCACGGGGTCAACAGATCCTCAGCGCCGCTCTCGCGATCGACGGAGCTGACGGCGACCTCGAATCGCGATGGGTTGCAGCGCATCTGCTTCGTACCAGCGATGGCCTCGCGCAAGGGGCGGTTTGGACCGCGTTGCCGCCAGACGCTGCGAACGCTGCGCGGGCGATGACTCTGGGCGAGCCCCCGGTCCTGCAGCTGTGGCCTCCCCAGCTCTCGTTCCTCGCAGGTGATGCGGAACAGCCATCGCCGATGGATCCGGCTGTCAGGCGGGTGGTGCTCTCCTTCCCGACGAGCGCCGGCAAGAGTCTCCTCGCTCAGCTGCTGGTAACCGTGCATCTCTCGAATGGGCAGGGGGACGTCTGCGTTGTTGCCCCCACACACAGCCTTTGCCGCGAGTTGGGATTTGCCCTCCAACGACGGCTTCGGACACTCGGACTCCAGCTGCACCAGGACTCGTTGCTCGGATTCGATGTACCCCGGCCTGCCGCCGCGCGCGTGGTGATCATGACGCCTGAGAAGCTGGCCGGACGGCTGCGAAGCGATCCGGCCGGGGTCTTAGCGGATTTCGGAATGTTCGTAATCGACGAAGCGCACTTGGTGGCCGACTCCGAGAGAGGATGGCGCCTCGAGGAGACGCTATCGCTCCTTCACGAGCTCACTCGCGCCACCCACCACAGGCTCCTCATTCTTTCGGCAGCGCTCGGCAGCCAAGCGCACGTCATGGCGTGGCTGGATCCGGGAAGCGGAGTCATCGCTCGACACGAAGACTGGCGCGGGCCACGTCGACTCAGCGTGGTATACACGACCGCACCCGACTGGCCGAGCGCAGGCGACGAGCCCGCGATTGGCGCGCGTCTCCCACGGAGGGTTGTGCCGCTCTCCGGTGTCGTGCATCTACGGACCGGCATTGGGAACACCTCCGTCCGCGGGCAATTCCACGATCCCGTCGGCACTTTGGTCCTGCGCCAACAACGGGCCGGAAACTGGACGCGAGATGCCGAGCGCAGCAGTACCCAACGTCGCCAGCTGGTGCCACTCATCGAGCATGTCTCCACTGCTGGCTCTGTTCTGATCGTGGAGGCAACAAAGACTGAGGCGCAGCGGCTTGCGGAGGAGCTCGCCGCGACACGCCCTGAAGATCCAAATCTGTTTGCGTTGACGGATCTGGTTCGCGCGCGACTAGGTGATGAGCACCCCCTCGCCCGGATCATTTCGACAGGTATCGCATTTCACCACGCCGCTCTCCCAGTCGACATTCAGTCGGAGATCGAGGACGCCGTCCGAGCAGGTCGAATTCGAACGCTGGTCTCAACTTCCACCCTGATCGAGGGGGTAAATCTTCCATTCAAGAGTGTGATAGTCGCCCAGCGGGGCTACCGAGATGCAGAGGGTTATGTCGAAGTCATAGACGGCGCGCGCCTCCTGAACGCAGTCGGCCGTGCAGGAAGGGCCGGAAGAGAGACCGAGGGATGGTTGATTCTGGTCGAGCAGGATGCCTTCTCTGACACGATGTTCGAGCCTCTAGATCGCACCGGCCGTGATCTGGAGATGCGCTCGACCATGGCGACTGACGCGGCACTTGAGCAGTTGGCACTTCTCGAGGCCGCCGCGCGCGAGAGCGAGGATGCGATCTTCCAAACGTCAGTAGGGGCCGAAGCTGACGCGTTCGTGAGTTTCATTTGGTTCGCTGCGCAGGCACTGACGGAACTTCGAGACGAAGTGACCGAGGAAACGGTGCTGGCTGCAGTGCGCTCCACCTTGGCATGGCAACAACTTGATGCCGCTGGCCGCCAACGTTTGTCAGAAGTCACTTCACGCGCCTACGGGGCGTTTGTCCTCAGGCCCGACGAGCAGCGACGGCGGTGGGCGCGCTCCGGGATGTCGCTTCCAAGCGCGGCGTCAATTGAGACCGCCGCGGCAGAGTTGCTCGCCGCTGCGACGGAGGAGGTTGAATCCCTAACCCTCCCGATGGCTATCGCGTGGATCCTCGGAGAGGGCAGGCTCCAGACTCTGCTCTCGCTCCCCGAGAATCATCGGACTGGCTTCAAGCCGAGGCGAAATGCCCCGCGCACGGAAGCCATCCCGGTCGACGTCATGACCCTGCTTATTGACTGGGTGTCTGGAGCTGAACTCCAGACCCTTGGAGAGACGCACCTCATGGCTGTCGCCCACGAGGACTACCGGTACGAGCAGCTGGCGGAATTCATCGCGAGCGTCTTTGAGCACTCTCTCCCCTGGGCGCTCGGCATCATCGTCGCCTGGGTGAACGAAGCTTTGGACGGTCAAGATTCGGGCTTCCGCCTCCCAGAAGACTTGTCGGCAGCCGTCCATTTCGGCGTCGCGAGTCGCGACGCCCTGACACTCATGATCGGTGGCGTGCGATCACGACGGCTCGCGAATCGCGTGGCCGCCATCCGAGCTCAACAGCCGGCGGACGCGCGAGGAATCCGCGATTGGCTATCCAGCCAGAGCGTGGCCGCTTGGAGAGGTGACTTCGAGGCTTCGCCAACCGAGATTGCCGACTTGCTCGCATTCGCGCGAGATCCGAACGTGCAGCTTGTTGACCGCGTCCTTCAGGGCGAGGATTACGCTCTCCCGTACGTCCCGCGCATTCAACTGCTATTCGAATCCCCAGCCAGCCTCAGACGGGAGGATGGGCAGCCCGCCCCCGCGCCCTTCGCAATTCTTGTCGGTGATGAAGTTGTCGGAACAGTCAGCGTGGAGAATCACGACGACATCGAACTGCTCACCGGGATTGGCATCCCCCTTGATATCTCAGTGCGTCCAGGTATCCCACCAAACGTAGTGTTTCGTATATCGGCCGAAGCCCCTGATGGTTGATCGAGCGTCTCCTCCGAAGGGAATCGGGGGGGATCGCCTGAGCAACGGCTCGCGCGACCGTTGATCAGTGGGTGTGCTGGACAGTCGATTACACGCCATAGCGTAGGTGTCCGGAGAACCCGGTTAGGGACCCTACGACCACTTCTGTCCCCAAGTGGCGGGTGAGGTACTCGTCGATCGTGCCTCTCCGTTCTGGCGAATGTGGCAGGGCCGAACTCGATCGCATGGGACCGGCCGCGTCGATAGCCCTAATCGCCGACCTCGATTCGGCAGTATGCGAGTCGATATCCTCGGTCCCGGATCTCCTGAGCGCTGCGCCGGAGGTTCAAACGGCTGAAGAAGGGAAGAGCCTCGCGACGAGTCCTTCCCTTGACGTCATCGAGCAACACGAAGGCAACTTGGAGCGAGCGCGGGTCGAAGGGGCCGGGCTCGAACAACGGGTACGCGTTATTCCCGCAGATCCTGTCCACTTCTGCCTGAGCTGCTGACCGCAGGGCGGGAAGGGAGTTCAGTGCAAGTGCTGAAACCGCCCCTTGGGCGAACAGGTGACTGAGCTCTCGCGCGCCGGCCCGGCGCTTCACGTGAATCAGCGACCCGTCCTGCGTCAGGAGATCGCAGAGCTCGATGGGGCTCTCCCCGGGTAAATGCACGTTGCGTCGATCCAAGACCAAAGCTGGATCGCTTGGATCGAACGACATGTCGACGAGAACGATCCGATGGTCGGTCAACGACTAGTTGAACTGTAAGGACCGTTACCCGTGGTCAAATCCCACACCGAGGAGGTCGTATCTGCTGATTTCGAACTCAATGACGGTATGGGCGTGGATCGAACCGCCCCTCGTATTCGCCTCGATTCGCGATGAAGCGCGGTTTCTGATGGTTCCATGCGTCCTCAATCCAAGAACCGAAACGGAACGCCTCCTCCCGCTCGTGTCCGACAGGCCATGCGTCCAATTCACGGCGCAGCAGCACGTGTGGCTCGACGCACAATGGGAGGTCACGAGCCTCGAACCCGTTCCGGAACGGGTCTCGCCAGCCTTCGGCGAACCCACCGAGTGCAGCGCCGCCTGTCTCTCGCAACGCCAACACGATCTCGAACGGTCCCTGGATCTCGTACTTCTGACAGAACTCGGAATATCGCACCATCGCGGCCCACGTCCACCCGACGATCCTGATCAGATGAAAGGCCTTCTGCTTGTTGCCGTCTCGCGGTGCGTAGTTCTCCGGGAAGGTGAGGTCCAGAGTCCCGGAGCGATGCAGCGCGAAGTAGCTACTCGACGCTGCCGCCGACTGCCGCCAATCCGGGTCATAGAGCACTGCGCAGTCCGACAAGGAGCGCCTTTCTCGACCGAAGTCGGTGATGCCGCCCGTCACAGGATCAGGAGAAGGATTCGGGAAGTACTCCCAGAACTCCTGGTCGAACTCGATCAGCGAAAGCTCCGGGTCCGAGGGGAGAATGATGAGGCGGCCGGCGATCTCCTCCGCAACGGCAGGCACGCCTCCTAGCGCGAAGCGCTCAGCATCGATTGATTCAATGCCCCGTGCTCGCCGCCACCGCCGCCAGATGCGGCGCTGGAGCTCTCGATCCGCATTCATCGAGAGACTCGCATCCCTCGCCGGAGCAGCACCGTCAAGTCCTCAGCCAGGTCGTGGGGTTGGTGTTGGAGGGCCGCACGACGCCGCTGAGGCGGCGACAGCTGGACGACAACGTCGGCTTCGTTTCCTCGCATCGCCATGGCCCCCGGGCTGTGTTCGTGCTCCCGGCGGGTCCTCCACGGGGCGTATCCCGTTTCGATCAGACCGACGACGGGAACGACGTCAACGACTCGGTGCGTCGGGTCGAAACGGTTCAGCAGCCAGGCTGCGAAGAGAAGAGCGCGTTCAATGTCGCGCGAAACATCCTCCTCGATTACGGCCGAGAGAACGTGAGCGGTCCTGTCTCGTGGAAAGGCGGGCAAGGAGATCTTGATTCGTCCCGTCGCATCGAGCGCCACGGCTGCGTTGTCTTGCGCGAGGACGAGCCAATCGCTCTCCAACCGCGCCTCGGTACCCGCGCTTGCATCGAAAAGCGCGAATTCGCCGAAGAGCGCGGCCTGCTTCAGCTCCCGGTGCAGTGCCTCATCCTCCAACTGCGCCGGACGTAGCAGTGCCTGCGGCTCGATGGGCTCAATCGCGACCATCAACGCACCTCGCCGTCCCCGCCCTCCTCTCGGAGGCTTGATGAGAGCGCGTGCGCGCTCCAGCGCGACCATCGGGTCAGCCGCCGGCATGCGGGCAGTGCTCAACTCGAAGCGATGCAGCGCGCGAGTAACCTCGCGCGCCAGATCCTCGGGTGTTCGAAAGCTCGCTCCGAAGGTACCTCCAGCCCACCCCCGAACCTCCTGGGCGAACGCCTGCTGCAGCGCGTCAAGCTCGACACCTTCGTGCAGGAACGACAGCACGGGCTTGGTGTCGCGAGCCTCCCGGTATTCTTCGTGTGTGGCCGAGAGACCTGACGGTTGCGGAACGCCATAGCGTTCCGACAGGACAAGAAGCACGAGATCCGATTGGCGCACCCCGTCCAGGCAGGCCTGCTGTGGAGTACTCGGGGATGCGGGGAAGTCCTCCGCACGAATGGCGCCGTGATCCAGCGCCCGGATCGCGTGTGCCGCCGCGTCACGGTAGGGCTCCAACCCACGGATCAACGAGCTGATGAAGACCTTCATTGCGGAACCTCGCCATTAGCCCATCGGCGTATCGTTCCCCAGGACCGTTGTTCGGACGTGATCGCTGAGGAGGGTCAGTTGCACCGAGTATACGAGGACTCTTGGGACGCGTTGTCCAAGTGGATCAAGGGCACGCATTCCAGCGTGAGCGAACGGATGTTGGAGCTACTTGAACCGCTCACTACGACTACGCGACTAGTAGCGATGTACTGCGATCGCGACTCGCATGAGGAGCGGAGCTACTCCTGCGTGCTGGCAACGAACGGCTGGGTCCATGAGCTCGAGGCCTCGATTCCCGACGGCGCGGTGAAGTTGGAGTCGTGGCCGCTGAGCCACGTCGAGAACCTCAAAATAGAGATCTCGGGCGTCATCCGAGGCAGCGAGAAGTACTCCGTGGCCTTCTTGATCAAAGAGGGAAGGCAGTTCCAATGGGATGACGAGGTCAACCTAGAGACGGGGCCGGGCAGCCGGGAGCACGCGAAGAGTGCCCTTCGCTTCGTCACCTCGCTTCGCGGGATGCTGTCCCCGCTTTAGCCGTGAACGCTGAGATCGATGGGGGCTCTGCCGCAGGGAGGAGGGTCCTGACCCGGTTCTCCGGACACCTAGACTTGGGCGACGCGGTCGTCCGGGAAGGAGTCCGAGATGCCACAGGCCTCTCCAGCGGAGTTCAGGCAGCGGGCGGTGGAGCTGGCGCGGCAGCGTTCCCAGCCCATCGCGCGGATCGCGGCCGACCTCGGCATTGCACAGTCCTGCCTGCGGCGGTGGGTGAAGCAGGCGGATATCGACGCCGGTGAGCGTCCAGGGCTGACGACCGAGGAGCATCAGGAGCTCGTCCGCCTGCGCCGTGCCAACCGCGTGCTCGAGATGGAGAACCACATCCTCCGGCAGGCGGCGGCGTTCTTCGCGCGCGAGAACGTGCTCCCAAAATGAGCTTGCGGCTCGCCCAGGAACTCGCCGCCCAGGGGACGCCTGTCGCGGTGGCCTGTCGGATGCTCGGGGTGTCCACGTCCGGGTACTACGAGTGGCGGGGGCGTGAGCCGTCGCCGCGCGCCGTCGCGAACGCGGCACTCACCGCGCAGATCATCGAGATCCACACGATGTCGCGCGAGAGCTACGGCGTGCCCCGGATGCTCCAGGAACTCCGGCTCGGGCGGGGCATCCATTGCAGCCGCAAGCGGGTGGCCCGGCTCATGCGCGTGGCCCAGATCCGCGGCATCTACCGTCGCCGCGGGGAACGCCGGCACCCGGGGCCCGCCGTACACGACGACCTCGTCCGCCGTCGCTTCGTCGCCGACGCCCCGAACCGGCTGTGGCTGACCGACATCACGGAGCATCCGACCCGCGAGGGCAAGGTGTACTGCGCGGCCGTGCTGGACGTGTTCTCGCGGCGCATCGTCGGCTGGTCGATCGCCGACCACCTGCGCACCGAGCTCGTGGTGGACGCGCTGGAGATGGCGCGCTGGCGACGCCACCCGCGGGGCACGATCGTACATAGCGATCGCGGCACGCAATGCACAGCCTGGGCGTTCGGCCAACGGCTGCGCGCGGCGGGGCTGCTCGGCTCGATGGGGCGCGTCGCCTCGGCCGTCGACAATGCGATGATGGAGTCGTTCTGGGCGTCGATGCAGCGGGAGCTGCTCAACTGCCGCCGCCACTGGCAGAGCCGGTCAGAGCTGGCGGCCGCGATCTTCGAGTGGATCGAAGCCTCGTACAACCCGCAACGGCGGCACACATCAATCAGCGATCTCAGCCCCGTCGACTACGAGCGAGCACAGGCTCCCGCGCTCGATGCGGCATCATGATCGCCTCACACGCACTGTCCGGAGAACCGGGTCAGGACCCATCCGGCTCGCGCGACAGCGCCTCGTAGACTGGGGGGAACTCCCTTAGTCCGTCTCGGCTGCGAAGCGAAAACGCGTCCCCTCGACTTGAGTGGCTGTGAATGACCAGTACGCATTGGGTGCCCAAACGACGCGCGAATCAAGCTCGACTAACGCCCCACCCACCCGAAACGAAAGCGGTTCGCCCACCTTCACGCATGGATTCGCAACCGGCAGCAGTAAGTACCACGATCCCCTCCGGCTGAGATCACCGACTTCGACTAAAGCGCACGAACGGCCGCCAACAAGCACTTCCAATACAGCGCCCGGCGGGAGGCCATCGCCGACCAAGATAGCCGGCTCGACAGGCGCTCCCGGCGTAGGGTCCGGCAAGAGTCGGAAGCCGACATCCGGTCGGTTGGGCAACGCCGCGAGCAAAGCTCGCGCCGGGAACGACTGCTGTGACATGTCAGGCGCCAACCGCGCTCGGGCAGGATGCCCGTTGATCGTGAATGTCAGATCGACCTTCTGGTCTGGTCCCTTGGGACATGTAGCTCGTGTCATGTCCAGATGCCATGTCCCGTCCGGGGCGACTTGGGTGGTTCCACAGCTCGCGCCGTTAGTGAACATGGCAACTTGTTCACCGGCGTTCAACCCGAAGCCATACGTGTAGAGATGGGGTTCCTCTGCGGCAGTCGGCGATCGTAGCGGAGGGGATGTGGGTGCACTAACGGTAGGAGTCGAGGCCGTCGGACTTCGGCCACAACCGACCAGGACCCCGAGAATGACAACTCCGGTGAGAATCGCTGACCACGGCGGGCTTACCCGGACGGCGCCGAATTGCATCACTTGGCTCCGATGGGGAGTACCACATCAATCCCGTCGATCATCTTAATCGTCCTCGCGATGAAGCGAACCGGAGAAACGCCACCATAGTCCTGGCGCGTGTTCGTGAGCCACTGCGGGATTATCCGCTCCTGGTCGCGAAGCGGCATATTCTCCAGAACCGCAGGGTGCCCAGCATGCTGCAGGACCAACCAGAGATCCGTAGCAAAGGCCCACCATGCAGCTGCGATGTTTGGGACGCCGATTTCCAAGTTCTTTCGAGGGTCCAAGAGATCAGAGACCGGATGACTTCCTCCTTGTCCGGTTCCGCGCTCGAGCTGCAACAGGCCATATGCAGGCCCGCTCGGTGGGTCGGGATTCCCTCTCGATTCGTGAGCCACGAGCCCCACGAGCAGACCGAGCGGGATCCCGTAATTGGCCGCAAACTCCTCGCAGAGATCCCAAATCTCTTGCCCGCCCTCGACCTGGAATCCCGCAGGGAGAAGTCGGCTCGGATAGCGATTCGGGCCCACGGGAGGTGGCGGCCCCGGATTGTCACCCCAGTCTGCCTCCACGTCGCCGATCATGGCGACAAACGACTCGATGCTCAGAGGCGAGAACATCTTGCTGACGACGGCCCGCAAGAGCTTGATAACCACTGGCACCCCAAACTGATCGAGATCGCCGCCCAGCAACGCTTGGGACTCGACCGACAACGGTGCTTTCGTCGCCACAACCTTCCCCCTTCGTTCGACACACCTGAGCGGGAACCTGCAAACCAAAACCGCAGCAGTCACAGACCTTCAGTCACTCCGGGCGGCAGCGGGCCGTCGGAGGCTCCCCATACGCCTGCCCCCTGGATCAGTTGACCTTGGTAGTAGTAGTGCTTCCCAGCCTGCGCGGTCCGTCCGCTAAGCAGCCGTAGTTTCTGATCCAAGAGCCGCTTCCTCACCACTCCCGAGGCATCGCTGAGCGCCCTCGCCAGCTATGCGAACTTCCCAACCGCTGACGGCGACTTCGAGAGCAGCGACGGAGCGAGGCTCAGGTAATGGCTCGTCGGTGCCGCTCAGGGCAGCGCGATCACTGTCGCGTACAAGCAGAACGACCGTGTGCGCGCCGCTCTTCTTGACTTCGGCGCCAACGTCGAGGCGGCTCTCGTTACATCAGTGACCGGCTTGGCGATCGTGGGGCCTGTTCCCATCGGGGCGTATCGCGGCTGGATCGGGGGCGTAGTGGCGGTCGACTCGCAACACGACAGCCGACTCGGTCAGCCAGGCACGGCGCTCTATTACACCGTCACATTGGTCTTACAACTGATCCCTTACATCCTCACCGGCGGAGCGGGAATGCACCTCGGCCTCGTTGCCTGGCGCCGACGAAATGACGCGTCCATTCGTTCGCGGCTGACACTCCGCATCCCGGGCGAGGCGATTCGCGACGTTGGCTGGATCTGGGCGCTCGCGCTGCCGATCTTCCTTGCGGCGTCGCTGTTCGAATTCCTCCAATAGGGACGAGTCACACGTTATGTCGTGCTGGGAACGTCAGCAGTAGTCGGCCGTGCTGGGGGCGCGTAGGCTCGTGCTGGCTCCCGGGCTTTGGTGCTCGCCGTCGCCCGGCTCGTTGACCTCGGCGAACCACAACTCGGATCGCGGCCCATGACGAGGTGAAGCCGCACGCGCGTCGAGAGTCAGCATCGCCCGCGATGCCCGCGACGCGGTCTGACCGTGGGGAACACAGGGCCCGCGCTGATCGCTGCGAACACGTCCCAACAAGGACTGACTGATGGCCAAGATTCACGGAACGCCAGCCGCATTCCCAAACCGGGAGGCGAGTCGCCGATTCGACCGGACACTGGCGGTCGCCTTGGTGTGTTTGTTGGTCCTGGGATTCGGCGCCGGCTATGCGACTGCCACCTTCGGTTCCCTAATCGGTATCGGTGCGTTCGGGGCTAGCGCTCTCACCCTCGCGGGAGCCGTGCGGCTCGGATCCCGCCGTGAACAAGAATTTCGCCGTGAGCGGCTCCGCTACGTGCGCGGAGCCAACGGAGAAGAGCTCGTGGGGTGGCTATTGCAAGAGCTGCCCGACCAATGGCACGTGTTTCACGCATTGGACATTGACCGCCGGGGAGACTTTGACCACTTTGCAGTCGGGCCGAGCGGACTGTTCTGCATCTCCACGAAGTGGGTTCGAGGTCACCTGGGACTCGGCCCAGCCGGCACACTCCTTCACAATGGGTCTCCGACCAACATGGGGCGCGATATTCTCCGGCGGACGATGGACTTTCGCGACCGGCTTCGCGCAGTGACGGACAACAGTGACATGTTCGTGAACGCGGTACTCGCGGTCCCCCTCGCCTGGGTGGACCTCAGAAATCCCTACGACCATGTCTACGTCGTCCACCAGGACAACCTATTGTCGACCCTGGAGGGCGCACCGCGGCGGCTCACTGCTGCCCAGATCGACCTTTACGTGCGCTCGGTGGATCTATTGGCTGGGCAGTCTCTCGGCGTCCTCGACGCCGCACGCAAGGCGGAACGCACGGATCGAGCCTGAGCCGTATGTCTTCCGTCTGCCGCCCTTCGGCTGAGCGACGGCTCATCGGAACGTTGACCAACGGATTCCACGCCGCTCGTCTGAACCAGACATCCGGCTCATCGATACGTTGATCAACCGATTCGACGCGGTTCCTCCGGGTCAGACACACCGCTGCTCCGGACGCCTTCGACGGGGGCTCTTGATGGGCTGGTCAACCCCCGATTCCACCCCGACGTGACCGCCGGTCGGCCTGGCGCCGGACCGACGTGGCGCCCCGAATCTGCGCACGGTCGGCATTCGACCTCCGGCTCGTGCGGTGGTGTAATCTCGGGCGGAGATGACCACCCCCGATGCGAAGCTATCCACGACGATCCATGCTTGGCAGGAGCGGCTCCTCCAGCTAGATCGCCGAAACTCGCTCATCTACTTCAAGGGCGGGAGCACCACTGTTCCTGTACTCACCGAGTCGATGGACCACCTCGATTCGCGACTGCAGCAGTCCCGAAACGGCCTGACCTTCCCGTTCGCCGAGCGGATTGGACGAAGCACCTCGCGGTTCGGTGCTCCCGACGATCCACCGACCACACAAGAGGTTCGAACGAGGGCCGGGGACCTGTCGAGCTCACTCGACCCACTCGAGCTTCAGCGACGCCTGAGGACCATGTCGAAGCGCGCCCGAGAGTGGGAAGAGGAGCAGGGCTTGAATGTCCTGTTCTTGGCATGTGGCTTCCTGAACTGGATCGACCAAGACGGCGAACCGGCTCGGGCCCCACTTCTGCTGCTCCCATGCCAACTGCGTCAGTCCTCGGCGCGGGACCCATTCACACTCTCCCGTGAATCAGACGAAGTGCTCACAAACGCGACCTTGCAGTTCGTCCTCCACCGAATGGGGATCGAACTCCCCGAGTTCGATCAGGAAACCATCGCCGAGTACCTCACCGCGGTCACTCGACGATTCCGCAGCCGTCAGTGGACCGTGAGCGAGGATGTCTACCTGGCGACCTTCTCGTACGCGAAGCTCGCTATGTGGGACGACCTTGAGCAGATGCGGACCAGTGGTACCGAGCACGAGGTGATTGGCCAGCTTGCCGGGACCGGTGCCACCACCGACACCGATTCGTTCGAACTCAGTGCCCTCCCAACCGACCTCGCCGGGGGGGCGCTCGATGACTTTGAGCCACCAGAAGATGACTTCGCGATCCTCCCGGCGGACTTCAGTCAGCGCCTCGCAATTCGTGCTGCCCGCGCGGGGCAGAATCTGGTCATCCACGGCCCGCCCGGGACGGGTAAGAGTCAGACGATTGCGAATATCATCGCGTCCCTCTTGGCCGACGGTAAGAAGGTGTTGTTCGTCTCGGAGAAGACGGCGGCCCTCGACGTCGTGAAGCGACGACTCGCGGCCTCCGGACTGGAGAGCTTCTGCCTCGACCTACATTCCGAGCGCGCACAGAAGTCCGCTGTCTACGAACAGCTCCGCCAGTCCCTGCGATCTGATTCAAACGTGGGCGCACCGGACTTCGACTACGCGGGCCTTCGTCGACGCCGGGCGTCGCTGAATCTGTATTCGCGTGCGATTCACACGCCACGGAGCCTCGGCACCATCTATCAAATACACGGCCGCTACGCGGAGGTCGCGACCGCCCCGCAGATCGAGTGGGAGTCCGTACGAACGGGGGCGGTGACAGCAGATCTCCTCGAACGAGTCGAGGCGACGACTGCACGCATCGCACGAAGACCGCGCGAGTTCCGCGAACACGACACGTCGGTGTGGCGGGTGCTTCGCGCGGAGACGCCCAGCGTCTTGATCGCGGACCAGATCCGAACGGTGCTGCGGTCGCTCCGAACGGTGATCGATGCGTCGCGCGCACAACTCCAGCCGGTCGCGTCTTGGCTCGGTCTGCCGGCGCCGTACGACATCGAGGGCGCGGAGCACCTTGAAGAAGTTGCCCTTCACATGGCCGAGGCACCTCAGGACGTATTACAGAGCTGGCTCTCCGGCGAGCACCTATCGCTTCTCGTCGAGGTCGTCGATCTCGAACAGCGCCAGCAAACCGAACGAACAAAGCTACGAACCGAGCTCGACGACTGGTTCGGCGCTGAGCCCTTCTCCGCAGACTGGCAACAAATTCGGACACGGATCGACGTCAGTGCTGAGGAGAGAGGACTCCTGTCGGAGTGCGTCGGACCCAACTGGGAGCAGGAAGTACTCACCACACCTGAGGGCATCGCCAGGAAGATCGGGGATCTTCGCCTGCGTGCAAACGAAGCCATAGAGGCCACACGGCTAACCACACAGTTCTTCGACGCGCCTGCCGTCACGCTCAGCGGACTAAGACAGCATTCGGAGATCCTTGAACAGGTCACCGAGATCGGGCTAGTCCCAATCGCGTGGCTGCGAGGGGGCGGACTCACCGAGCCCCACGACGTACTCACGAGGGCGCGAGACCAACAGTCGGCCTTGCAGTCCGCCGAAGAAACGCTGTTCGCTGATTTCGACCCGGGGATCATCGACGCCGTCGAAGAGGCCTTGATCGCGAGATTCCGCGCTGATTATGGAAGTGCCCTTAGACGAATCTTCGGTGGCTACCGCCGCGATCTTCGAACGCTCCGCTCCAATCTCCGGGGGACGTTGAAGTTGGACTACGGCACGGCCCGCGATGTCGTTGAGCGTGCGGCCGACATCCGCGCCCGACGAAAAGCATGGCTGGACGGAGAGGCCGCGAAGGCGGAAATCCTCGGCGCCGGCTTCCGCGGCCGAGAGACTGACTGGGCCCGGATCGAAGACGAGATCGAGCGGGTAACAAATCTCGCCGAAATTTGGCCGATGTCTCGAGCCACGCTGGAACCGATCCTCACAGTCGACGCCGCGCGCCCGGAGGTCGCTCGCACTCTAGCCGGTCTCCAAGCGGCGATCAGCAACCTCGTCGGGGCCTTGGAACGCCTCGATCAAACGAGGCTCGACCACTCGACTGACATCGCCAAGATCGCTGAGCGCACGCTCGCGTTGTTCGCGGTCCTCGACAGACTAACCCCGAGTCTCGACCCCATCCTCGCGCGCGCTACTCGACCTGTTCGTCTTCTCTCCGAAGTCCGGAAACTCTGCGACACCGCGACTCGACTCCAGGCAATCGAATCTGACGACACATCTCGTTCACCGCGTCTCGCCGCGCTCCGCGACGAAGACTGGGTACGACTGATTCCGGGACGGTCGACGGCATCGGAACCGGGCTGCCTGCAAGCGTGGCAGATGCCCGCGTCACGACGGAGCACGTGCGCCCGCAGTCGCTTCTACTTCGCGGACAGCGGTGCGCTGCGGTATCCCATGGAGTGATCGTGTGCGCGGGAGAGCCGCTCCCGCTAAGGGAAGTTGTCAGCAGCGGCACACGGAAGAACGCGAACACCTATGCGTCGCGCGCGCGACGCAGTGCGGCGTCGATCCATTCGATCTCGGGGAGACCACGGAGGCCCGCGGCTGTGGCGTGGAGACGGCACCGTGGCGTGCAGTCGTCGCATGGAGCCCAGTCCGGTTCGACGTCGATCCCGTCGGCGCGGATCGTGGGCGATCCTGGGAAGCACACATCCTTGCCGATGACCTCGGCTTCGACTCGGATGCGTTCGATCGGTGCGTCGACGCCGAGCGCCATCATGCGATCCCTGACCAGACGCTCGGCTGTCTCGTGATTCGGACAGTCGCTGCACCAGAGCAGCTCGATGCGCATCGCTCAGTCTCCGACGGTGACCACCTGAGCCGCAGCCAGGATCGCCTCCGGCTCCATCCGCCGCGTGTAGTCGGCATCGACATGCCGTGCGATCACCGTGCGATCGGGGCCGATCACGAACGTTGCGGGGATCGGCAGTCGCCAGCCTGCACCGGAATTCTGCTTGGGGAGGTCGCGGCCAATGCTTTCGTACTGCTGCTGGAAGACCTCGGGCAGCTCGAACACCAGTCCGAAGGACTCCGCAACTGCGGCGTCGGTGTCGGGCAGCAGCGGGATGGTGGCACCGGTCTTCTCGCGCATCTTCAGCGCGTTCTCCTCGCTCTCCGGCCCGACGAGGTAGATCTCGCCGCCCAGTTCCCGGATCGCCGGGCGAATGGCTTCCAGCGCGCGGGCCTCCAGGTTGCAGTACGGGCACCACTGCCCCCGGTAGAACGACAGGACGACCGGACCGCGGGCAGCCGCCTCCCTGAGGTTCACCTGCTCACCAGTGCCGGCCTCATGGAGCGTGAAGTCCGGCGCCATCGCGCCCTCCGCGACGACGTGGGGGATGACCTCCGTCTCGAGCCGCGCGATCATCTCGGCGGTCGCCGCGCGCCGTTCGGGTGGCGTGTTCTGCGCCGACCGCTCACGCATCTGTCGCGCCTCGTCCTCGTACGTGCTCATCGCAACCCATCCTCCTGTGCACGCTCCGAATCGTCCGTCGTGTTGAGTCTGCCTGCCAGTCATCCCGGGCGACGGTGATCCGGCTCACACTTCGCACCTGCGTATCGGTCAACCATCGCCGATCTCACCTACCTCCGTCGCTCTGCGAGGCGTCGTACCGTTCCCGGGCGTCCTGCACGTCGCTGCGATGTTCTTCCGACCACGCGACCAGCGAGCAGATCGTGTCCAGCAGCGTCTCGCCCAGCGGCGTGAGCGCGTAGTCCACGCGCGGCGGCACGACCGGAAACACGGTGCGCGTCACGAGCCCATCCCGCTCCAGGCCCCGCAGCGTGACCGTCAGCATCCGCTGGCTGATCCCGTCGATGCCTCGCTTGAGCTCGCTGAACCGGCGCGTCTGCCCGCCGAGCAGGTGGATCACGTAGACGGACCACTTGTCGCCGATGCGGTCGAGGACCTCGCGGACGGCACAGGCGTCGGGAGCGATGGTGGGGAGTCGGGTCTCGGTCGTCATGGTTACCTCACGGTGCCTGCGGCACTTCAAAGTGCCGTCTTCACAGGCGGGGTCCGGTCACTGAAGATGATATCAGTTCCGATAAGGAACTCACCACCGACACAGAACTGTCGAAGATAGGAGTCTCACATGACCTGGATTCTGGACAAGCAGCACGTCGACCTGAGCTTCTCCGCGAAGCACATGATGGTCGCGACGGTAAAGGGTCGCTTCGCCGACGTCGAGGCGGAAGTGGAGATCGACGAGGAGCGGCCGGAAGTCTCCCGGGTGAAGGCGGTGGCCGCGGTGCAGAGCCTCACGACAGGCAATCCTGAACGGGACGCGCACCTCAAGAGCGTGGACTTCCTCAACGCGACGGAGCACCCGATCCTGACGTTCGAGAGCACCCAGGTCCGCCCGGTGGGCGATGGACGGTTCGAGCTCACGGGCAACCTCACGATCCGCGACACCACCCGGCTGGTGGTCCTCAGCGGGGAGTTCACGGGGCCGGTGAAGAGCCCCTGGGGCGACCGTCGGATCGGGTTCGCGCTCGACGGCGAGATCGACCGCGAGGACTTCGGTCTGACCTGGAACGTCGCCCTCGAGACGGGGGGTGTGCTCGTCAGCCGGAAGATCAAGTTGCACGTCGACGCCGAGGTGGCAGAAGCGGCGGCGCTGGCTGCCTAGGTGCCTCGCGTTACCAAGGACGGAGCATTCCATGTTCACCATCAACCGACTCAACCACGCAGTGCTGTATGTGCGGGACGCGCCCACAGCGCTGGCGTTCTACCGGGACGTGCTGGGCTTCGCCGTGGTGGAGTCGATGGGCGAACGCGCCTACTTCCTGCGGGCGAACGGGAGTCACAACCACCACGACCTCGGGCTCTTCGGCATCGGGAAGGACGCGCCGCCACCCACGCACGGGGAGCGTGTCGGCCTCTACCACCTCGCGTGGGAGGTGGAGTCGCTTCCGGATCTCGCTCGTGCGCAGGCGGACCTCGCGAACGCCGGCGCGCTCACGGGGTCGTCGGATCATGGCAACAGCCTGAGCCTCTACGGCCAGGACCCGGACGGGAACGAGTTTGAGGTGTTCTGGATGGTGCCGCGAGAGGAGTGGGAGGCCCGCGGGTTCGGGACGAAGCATCTCGCCCTGGACGGTGAGCTTCGCCGACGGGGGCTGGCCGTCGGCTGATGATTGGCGGGCCGAGCAGTCGAAGTCCGTTCCAGTTGTTGGTTGTGTTGCGGCTCCCGCCCTCGGGAGCCGCACACAGCCCGTGCTTCGCGGTAGAACCGGTTAGGCGGTCCATCCGAAGAGGCGTTCCCCGATCGTCAGCACCAGGAGCCAGAAGGCGATCGCGACGGGCATCGCCAGCAGCACCATCAGTGACCTGCTGCGCGCCAACCTGATCGTCGGGATCAGGCCGAGCGTCCAGCCGGCATACAAGAACGCGACCCCCGGCGGTGGTGCGAGCAGAGATGATCCGAGGTACGGGAACACGCCTGTCACGACGTACAAGCCGAGCCCGATGGCGATCAGCATGGAGCGGATCTTCACCCGGCCCCGCGTAGTTCTGACGTGCCGCTCCTACCGGTGCACTCGCACAGGAAGCGCAGCTCCGACGGGGACGAAACGCATCCGTTTGGCATCTAGCTAGCGTCGTGAGAGGGCAGACCGAGCGCGACGACGGGAGTGAACAACGTCGGCTCGAATGTTTCAAGGAGATCGCGAATCGCCACGATCCGCGAGCGGAACCCTTCGCTCTCGCGCCAGTTCGCGACCGCCGCGGCGCTCTCCCACGGGCCGACCGAGAGGAAGGCGTTCGGTCGCTCGCTGTCGCGAAGCAGCACCACCCAGCCCGCGCCCGCAGCGTTCGCTTTCGACCACGCCGCGAACTCCGTCCACAGCTGGATGAATTCGTCCTCGCGACCTGGCTTCGTCACCCACCGACCGCCTGTCCACAGCTCGTCGCTCATCGCACCGCCCCTTCAACGACATCTGCAGCCGCAGCGGAGAAGACCCAGGAGGCGAACGCGCAGCGGTAGTTGCCATCTGCGTTCCGGGTTCCGGACAGCGTGTCGACCACGTGCGAGAGATACCGCGCTTGTCGATCAGGTGGCAGAGCCGCGAACGCGTCGGCGACCGGCAGCGCCATGAGCTGTCCCCGCGCGAACTCGGTGAGGTCGGCGGGGAGGATCACCTCCGCGCTGATCTTGTCGACAATGACGTTCTCCAGTCCTGCGTCATTGAGGGCCTCTGCCACCAGGGCGGGATCGAGTTCGAAGGCGGCTGCGAGCGGGCGCGCCACGTCTCCGAGGACGTCCAGCAGACCGGTGATCTGGGCAGCCATGTACGTCTGGTCGGCGAGTGGGGCCCAGAACGACACAGCCAGACTGCCCCCGGGCCGCAGTACGCGCGCCATCTCCCGGGTTGCCCTCGAAAGATCCGAGAAGAACTGGATGCCCTGCTGACAGACAACCCGTTCGAACTCAGAGGCGTCGAATGGCAGATCGAGTGCGCTTCCCTCCTGCCACGTGACTGGAACTCCGGAACCGACCGACATGCTGCGAGCCTTGGCGAGCATGCCGGGATTCACGTCGAGGCCGACGACCCGCCCGCTGGGACCGACGATCTCCGCGGCGCGCTGGGTCGTGAATCCCGTCCCGCAGGCGATGTCCAGGACGCTGTCGCCCGCTGAGATGCCTGCCCGTTGAAGCACGGCTCCGACGAAGGGCGCCATGATCGGGGCATTGAACTCAGCGTAGTGGTCGGGGGCGCTGCCACGGACCTGGAATCCTGACGGCTGGTTCATCTGAAGTTCCTCCGCTCGGAATATGCCGCCCTGACCGCCACATGACAGCGCGACCCGTGACCTGCCGTCTCCTGCGGACGCGACGCGAGTCCGCACAAGGCCCGAGGCGATCGAGATTGCGTCGCGCTCATCTTCGTCGAGCATTCGATAGCGACACCAAGGCCACGATCTACGCGCTTCGGAGCGGTATTGCGGGCGACGAGCGTCCGCAGGCACTCGCTCAGCGCCGCCCGATCCCCACGTTGAACGCGAAGGGCACGTCAACGGGACCATCCCCGAACTGGGAGCGGCACGCAGTCATCACTTGCTCCCGGGTTGCCTCGCGCTCGGCCTCGGTCGCACGGTTCATGAGCCCCGCGATCGCCGGTGCTGCGCTCAGCATCGAGTCCCACAGTGCGGCTGCGGACTCCAGGTGCATCCTGCTCTCAATCTCGTGCACTTCGATGTCTCGGAAGCCAGCTGCGACCATCTCACGAGTCAGATCCTGCGGGTCCGCGAGGCAGAAGAGCGGGGCCTCCCGCGGCGGAGGCACGACGAAATCAGTGATGCTCTTTGCCGCCGCTCCAAAGAACATCGCGAGCGCGGGTACGCGTTCGGGAGGACCAAAGACCGACATGACCCCTGTCCCTCCGGAGCGTGTCACGCGCGCAAGCTCAGCCAAACCAGCCGCGCGATCCGGGAAGAGCATGATCCCGAGCTGGGAGCACGCGACATCGAACGTCCCATCGTCGAGGGCCAGCGAGGTGCCATCCATCACGCGAGCTTCGAGGTTTTCAAGTCCCTCCGCACGAGCGCGCTCCGTTAGCAGGTCGACCATGCTGGGCGAAAAGTCCACGGCCAGGACGCGTGCCCCCAGCCGCGCCGCGGGCAGGCTCAGCGCCCCCGGGCCGGCCGCCACGTCGAGCAGTCGATCGCCTTCCCGCACCCCTGCCAGACCGAGCGCAGCCTCGGCAGCCCACGTGGACACAGGTGTGATGGCCTGGTCATAGGAGGTTGCGAACCGATCCCAGGCCCCTCGCTGCTGTTCTAGGTTTGTCATCAGTTCACCTCCCCGCAGAGACCTTATCAAAGGGAACACCAACCGGAAGAGGATCGGCTGGGCATCCACTTGCGCTCGCCCGCATCGAGTCCTGAAGAGGTACATAATGCGGGGGATCGATCAATCACGCTGCGGAGCGGGTCGGCCGTCGACTCGCTGAATGCAAATCGGAGTAGGTGAACGCCAATGATGTTGGTCCGGCAGACGTTCCAGGCGAAGTACGGGCACGGTGACGAGCTCGTGGGGTTGTTCAAGGAATTTCACTCAACGGCTGACGTTCCGAACCGCGAACGCGCTCGGATCCTCACCGACGCCTCTGGGCCGTTCTTTACGGTCATCACCGAATACGAGGTTGAGAACTTCGCG
>Ga0172380_10000760_pt1 | contig 59023 bp, 108 predicted proteins | sample Leawe162metaG_FD_119747 | JGI IMG/M metagenome (GOLD analysis project Ga0172380, IMG submission 119747) | Leachate microbial communities from a municipal landfill in Southern Ontario, Canada - Leachate well 162 metaG | ecosystem: Engineered > Solid waste > Landfill > Unclassified | place... | reverse complement strand
TGAGCGCGTCTCATGGCGTGAAGAACTGGACGAGGAACTAGAGGAAGAGGACGCTTGACATTAGCGCTTGTTCGTGGTAGAATTAACGAGTTTTAAGAGACAGAGCGAAGGAAAAATAAAGTGGACGCAATTTTGATTTTGGCATTTTGGATTCTATGGCCTGTTTTATGCTACAATATGGCTGTATCAAAAAATTTGAATAGAAGTACGGCTGTCGCTGGTGGTATTATCTTTGGAATTTTTGCCGTTTTGTATTATATGACTGTTCCTGTCGCAAGGGAGAATTAAATGGACAAGAAAAATAACCAAGACAAAAGTTTGCAATATTGGGCTGTTTTGTTGGTGGCATGTTTAATACTTGTTGGATGGTACTATAATTATACTATGACATGGGGCGGATCTTTTACCAATGTTACTAATTTCCCTATGAACCTCGGTACCTCTCTGGCTTCAATGGAAGATTTTAACACCCTCCAGGCTGGGATGAGTTATTCACAAGTTTGTGATATTGTTGGTGATCAAGGGACAGAAATGTCGAGAAGCGAAATTGCCGGTTATCAAACAATTATGTATTCTTGGAATGGCAACGGTATTCTTGGTGCTAACATGACTGCAATGTTTCAGAATGGGAAACTTGTGTCTAAAGCTCAATTTGGGCTAGGAGAATAAAGCATGGATGAAAAACTAGAAATCAATTCTATACGGAGAAATTAAATGATCTACTTACATTATGTGGGGAAATTGGAAAATGATATTTTTGTAGAGCCGCCGGTTCTGGTAAGTGCGGAGACGATTTTCCCAGACGGTAGGGTATTAGATCCGAATGATCGATATACATATTCAGATTTGTGTAGAGAGTTAGAATTAGAAGTTAGTTGCCTAAGTTATCGTTTTATCAAGATATGTAAAAATTGTATTATCCCAGAATATAAAAAACCCAGCTATCCTCTAGCTACCTATCTGGAGGATGAAGATCTATTTATCCTGATAGGTCATAAAAACGAACAGCCAATAATGTTCTTTTCGATAAGCGAGGAATAAATGCTTACAGATATTGAATTTCATGTCATGAATGAACGTGGGCAGAACACAGAGCATAAGGATTTTCGCAAATCGCCCTCAGATACATGTCAATTAGATTTCGGACTTTCCTATGCCCGTAAATCAATTCCGATGATTAATATTTATCTGCCACCAACTCTCGCTGGCGGGGAAATATTTTTAACGGAAGGGGACGCCATTGAAATGATGAAACAACTGGCATCGGTAATTGATGCCTGTAAAAATCAATATCCATCGGGGCGTGATGCTGAATATATGATGCATGGTGAATGTCCGCCACCGAGAAAATCTCTAATTGATTGTTTTACGGCGATTGATAGTCTTGGGCAATGGGCCGACGGTGAAAATGCAGAGAAATATGTTGAATATGCTGAAAATCAAGACTCAAGAGGTTGTTAAATGCAATACGCATATTATCTGCATGTAAATGGAGATCTAATTTGCAAAAATGCGATATCTTATAATGATATCTGTGGCGATCTGGTACGTAAGAAATGGCTTCTCGATACCGATAAGCGTATAGATGCATGGCGGGTGGTATTGGAAGCGCTTGGTTTGGGTTGCAATATAAATCGGGCAAAAGAATTAATCTCAAGATGGGAATTAACGAAAGAGGATTCCGGATATGCTATTGTTCATCTATACGGAGAGCTTAATGAACCGTTGCGTGTTGGATTGCGCATATATATAGAGGGATGTCTGGGCGAAAATTATGATGAATTTTTCGATTGGTTGCAAGATAATCCTCTGCCATGATAAATATCAGCTTTCAAGAGATACAAGATTTTGTTAATAGGTTGTGTTCCGTAACAACAACCGAAATAACCACATATACCTATTCTCGATCAACACCTCCTGTATATTTTGTTATTCGTATTGATCAATTGACTTGGAGTGTCAAAATTAAACGAAATTATATATTTCCGACGGATGGAAACGATTTATGTTGTCAGATATCTGAAGACAATGTGAGACGTTTTTGGAGCGATATATATGGGGCTATTGCGGAACTGATCAACATAGATTATGTGGAGATTGATTTTTGATGAAGATAAACATACCTAATAATGCACGTATCGTTAATTTCAATATTGATCGCCAAGACGCATACCAAAGCGAATATGGTAGGGTAGTCTTTGAAGAGCTTGATCCGATACTAAGGGATTTCTGCGTATATATGAGTAACGATGAGAATGCATTGTTAGTTTTGTGTGTGAGAGATAAATCCGGTGTAATGTGGGAATGGGATACCAACCTACCGCCCGTTGCTAGAAGCACTAAAAAGAATATTGCCGAGGGAGTCAAATACATAAAGAGTATTTTTGAGGAAGAATTTGTAGAAATCGATTTCTAAAATTGGATTTATGAAATGCCAAACCCTATAAAGAGAGTTTTTCATCACATTGTAAACTTATGGAACACACATCGTAGCAATTCAATGTGGCGACGTATAATGAGGGATCAATATGCCGTTAATACTTTCTTAATAATAGCGAATTCTAGATTGCTTGACGAAGCTCCCCTAAAACATGTGTGCTGTTATTTTGAAAATAAGAGATTGATGGTAACTGGGAATATTGCTATTGAGAATGTAGGTTATCTGGCGGGAACCCGTGACGTTCTCCTGCGTTATTTTGATTTTTCTTATACAGATACCGTACAATTATATGACGCATTAATACGTAGACCTTCCGTAAAGATGAAGCATGCCATAATGGATAATTTTGTCTTGAAAGTGAATTGTGTAATTATGGATGCATGGACACTGCCTGTACCAGATATAAATCTGACAATGATTGATTTTTAAGACTCCAATAGAGGAGATATTCTAACAATATATGGTAGTTTTATTTTAATGTCTAAAAATGACATAATAGAGCCTTGCGGTGGCTAAAAAAGGGCCATCCACAGTATAACACAAAACCGCGCCACATGCAACCAAATCCCGCTTTAATTTTCGTTATATTCCGCTCACAGGTGGGTTAAACGGATTTAACCTTGCAAATCGCGAGTATTCATGGTATACTGGGCTATGCTTAACTCATTTCGTGCTTGGCTGGCTGGCGAAGGTCTTTCGGGTATCGCACGTCCATATATGCTGAACGATAATAATATCGGTTATTGCGTTAATGCATACGGAATAGATCATCCATCGGTTACGAATGGCTATATTAATTATTTCATAGAGCCAAAAGCAGTTATAGATCATTTATCCGATTTTACCTACACGAAGCACAAAACGCAATCAAATATCGCAATCGAATATGGGCAATTAAATACGCATAAAAATCCCCATCTGGGGCATTTGCGCAATATTTGTATCGGAAAAGCATTATCGGCTTTATCTAATGACGTTTGCACCAATGTTACATATCTGGGCGATCATGGAATGCATGTGGCTAAATGTATGGTTGGGCTGCGTGCCGGAATAAAGGATATTCAGGAAGCATACGAATATGGAAATAATCAGTCCGAAGATATCGTATGTGATGAAATGGCTCATTGGAATGCGGAAGATATATTATATAAGGATAGTAGAGCCGAAAGCATCTCTAACATTCGCCATTTATTCGATTATTTTGGCGTGAAATTTTCCGACTATGCATACGAGAGCGATTTTTTGCAAAAAGATATCTTGATTGAATTATTATCTGATATCGGATATTGGGGAAACGATAAATATAGTGACTGTTTTGTTGTGGATACTGATTGTGGAACAATTGTTTTAATCAAGGCAGATGGTACACTGCTTTATGCCGGGAAAGATATTTTGTTGGCGCAAAACTATTCCAAGCGATATGATGAAGTTCTGTATGTCGTGGGACAAGAGCAAATTCAATATTTCAAACAATTGTCATTCATACTTAATAAACTTTTCCCGCAAACGAAAATAAAGCATATAGATTATGGGTTGGTTACTACCCAAGGCTCTAAAATATCTTCTCGTGCCGGTGCATCATCCGCATGGGAATTAATTGATCATCTAGAAAGTATCATATCCAAAACATATCATTGCGATATCGAAACCACTCAGATCATTGTATCAAATATCATATATTATGAGATGCTTAAATCGGATTATAAAGCACCTGTTAAATTCATAGACGATGATCAATATATCAAAAATCAAGGGATTTCTTACATTATGTATCAGTATTGTAGAGCGAAAACCATTACAATGACGGATACTGATTTCGATACATTTATACCGGATACATCGTCGATTAAATTGCTAAGATCTCTCCTATATAGTACGGATAATTTAGATTGTACAAATCCGCAAAAGCTATTTTCTACTTGGAGCGATATTGCGGCATCTTTTTCAAACTTCTATACAAATAATAGAATAAATGGGAATCCACAAGCCCTGGCTCTAACAAAAATATTTATAAATGTTAACAATATCCTAGCATACCTTCTAGATATACGTTTACCAGAGCGTATGTAAAATCCAGGTTAAATGCTTGACTTGCGAGAGATTTGGTATTATACTAACGATAGTTTAATCGAGGAGATTGATCATGATGACAAAAGCCTACATTCAACAGGTAACACGATATATGAACGCTTTTCCGCATATTCAGATGGATGTAGAGTATTCGGATGAAGATAACTTGTGTCGCGCAGTGTTATTCACATATAATTCTTATTGTTATCGTTTTTGGTGCTCCGCAGATATCGATCATTTTTTATTCGGTTTGGCATGCGGTGCGCGAGTGCCGAAATTTAACCTAGATTTAACGGACATTTAACCGTTTATCATTGCAACATGCGGTAGATTGCGCTATAATTAAGCTATTCTGAAAGGAGACGATATGTTAAACGAAAATCAAATCGTTACAATCACGCAATCCGATACGTTTCGGGATGCGCTGCGAAACAATTCGGACGTGGCTTATTGTTTGAATTGCGGGAAACAACACACACGCTCTATCAATACCGTTTATGGGCATTGCGGCGCATGCAATCAGGATTATGTTTTCGGTATCGCGGAAATAGAGGCAATGTGCCAAGATACGCTTATTCTGGAGAAATAAATTGGATACACAATTGTTTCGAGGATATGAAATACGGGCCAATCATCTTCCTTTAGCGTATGTGCATAACGTATCCGATATGGAAAGCGCACTTAGCCTTTGGGCGAAAGAAGCGTGTTATATTCTGGGAGATATACAATACGATAAAATAGGAGAATATGCGGTCGCGCCAGTATATGAATTAGATGGTGAACGTGCCGGAAATGTATCTGTAGCATCTATCGGGACGATTTGGCCCACGGATGCGCTTGTAATTGATGGGAGTGAGAAATGTCTCAATGGACACATGTTGCGGGAATAATTCGATTGGATCACTTAAATATTTATCCTAGTTATCCATATAAATTCGTCGATTCCGATCATACAATCAGTTTAAAATCGGTTAAAAAACAAATATTGTATGATCAAAAAAAGGCTACGTGGGAAAGCCGTCATACGCCGGATTATTCTCACGAAATCTATGAGTGTTTCGGTACAACACTAACTTATGAAGATTTGGCATGCATGGATATCGATGATGAGGCTAAAACCATCGTCCCCATGGGAACCGAAGGTAGTCTCCAATATGAAGTTTGCCATGATGGAAACTATAATGATTTGTATTGGGGACATATTTCTATTTATGGTGATTTACGAGAATATTGTGATTCTGACGCAATCAAGCTTTGGATTACAGAATCACTAAATCGCCTAATGTCTATGAGCAGTTGGATGGTGCGTCAGGGTGTTATGATGATTCATGTAGAGGGATATGATGCGGAAATTTTTCAGATAGGAGATCGCAATGAAGATATGGCTGGATGATTTAAGACCAGCACCGGATGGTTTTATCTGGATTAAAAGCTATGTTGAAGCAATGTTTTTTCTTTCCATCCGAATAACTCAACATTTTTTGCTTGGCGATCCGATAGATATTGATGAAATATCCCTGGATCATGATCTGGGTGGTGAACATGATGGTGCGGATGTTTTACAATACTTAATCGATAACGATTGCGTTCCTGAAATAACGGTATTTCATACACAAAATCCCGTAGGTAGAGCGGAAATGGAACGAATGTTGCAACGATATTATGAGAGAAAATCGGAGTAAACAATGAAAATCGAATATGTTAATCGCGTTAAAAGGTATGTGGAAGATTATATGCCGCATATCGATGTGCAGATTGTGCTGAATACACGCAATGGTATCGATTTCTATGCGGAATATGTAGTTTTTGAGTGTTACAATTCTCGCCGGTCTTATGTAAGCAGAATTGGAATCGATAGATTTTTGGAGGAAATGTCGAAGGCACTTCCTGGTGTGCCGAAATTTAACCCGGATTTAACGTATATTTAATCCGCCGCTCTATGAATCCGCCTCAAAAAGCGCTATAATTAGACCATCTTAAGGAGCATTAAATGTTGAAATACGAAAAAACGACCGCAAGGGTTATTGGTAAAATCAGGGATTTACATGGTGGCAAACCGATTGTTATCGATTCTATTGATGTTTATAACATTCGCACCCAATATGCGGACGCACCAGAAAAATTGGAGCAGGTAATCGAGAAGCTTCAATTAGCAATTTATATATTGTGCGGTGGCGGAATGCTGGCATCATTCGCGCAATGCCAACCCGGACAGTTTTATATCGATGGGCGCGTAGGGAAGTTGCCCGGTACCCGTGCGCAGATATATAATGCGGTAGCTTTGCTGTGTTTGAACGCTACTGCGGCGGGATATGACATTAACGGATTTGATCATACCAAAAAATGCTTGCATGAGGTTTCATTACCTTATGCTGGTTGGATTTTGGAGGGATGATTTATGAAGGAATATCCGAATGTTCAAGCCGCCATTCCACTAGATGAGAATGGCGAAGTAGATTGGAGCAAATTCCCACCCATCTTGGGATATACCTCATATTTATCATGCGGATTCCCGGTATTCACACATGATCATCCCTGTTATAGTACCGCATCGGAATATTTTGATGATTGGCCTTTGCAAGATTTGCGCGATGCTCTACAATTATTGCACGAAAGTGCCTTAAACTCGATAGAGATCGAACGCAAAAAGGCTGGCAAAACGTGGCACGGATATAAATATGTTGAATATCCCGAACAAGATGCAATCGCGATGATACAGGATCTTATATTTCGGAATCGCAATCGCTTTAATAGGGAGACTAAGTGTGAGCAATAAATTGAGAGTTATTGTTTTAACAGAATATAATAGTCAAGAAGAAGGACAGGCTATTAAGAGGATTCTTCTGCATTCTCCAATGGCAGAGTCGGTTCTTAAATCTGCCGATGTTGCCTTTAAAATATATGAGGTAGAAATGCCAGGAACGGAGCCAATTGGGAGCTATGAGATAGAGCCAAGCCCAGGCTCTACTAAAATATAGGAGCGAATATGAGATATTATTATGCATTATTTAATCGATTTACAATCAGTATGCGCAAAGATGCTGTATTGGATTGTGCTCATCCTGGTGCTTGCGATAAAGGGGTGGCGTATTGGGTAGGACGCATGAAACGCCAGTTATCCAAAATAGATCCGCAAGATATCGCAAAAGAATTAGCCGAATATGGGGCTTGGGATGAAAATGAATTACAAGATCATGATGCGAATTTGCAACGCATCGTATGGACAGCCGCAAACGATATCAGGGAGGATAAAAAGTGGTGATGAGAATAAAACGTGATTATTTTCAGTTGTTGGCGTCTTTACTCCTTTTGGTTGTCGTTATACTGACGTTTATGTTATTTTCGCCAATGCGGTTTGAAAATGCCACACAAGCGCATTTAGCGAGGGATGCCGCTAGGCTAGCTTTATTGCATGAATTAGATAATAACGGTTGTATTAACGTTATCGAAAGGGACGAAATGTGGAATTTGGAACGCGAGATAATTATTCGTAAACATATGAATGAGGGAAAGTAAATGTTGGTACCGATTGTTGTCAGACATCATGTTATTTTGGATATTCCAGAGGCAGTTACCGAAGATCAGGCTCGGACTATTTTAAAAAATGCATCCGCAGAAAAGTTAATGCATAAGTATCCCGTGGTAAGAGAATATATGCTCCAATATGATTTTGAGATTGATGATCATGGCTTTGCGATTTATAATGATCCAGAATGGCAATATGATAATTTGTCTTCGGAGCATTGTAAGGAAATACGGGATGAGAAATTGTATTATACGGTAGAGGAAATGCCCGCATTGGTCGAAGAAGCCATGCAGGAGTTTAGGGATACACTAATAAGTGTTTGCGGCGAAGTCTGGGCTGCTTCCCAGCTACACAAAAATGAGGAGAAATAAAATGGAATTGGTTACGCAAGGTTGCGAATTGGAATATGATGATTTGGGTTTGCGTGCGGTATGGCAATATCGGGATGCCAATGGGGAGATTGCAGCAGCCGCGATGGATGTATTGGGTTTGATTGATTATTTTACGCGGGTAGAATTGCTACATTTACATCCTTACGAGGATAAGTCGCTAAACATCCACGCAATCGAAAATTTAACGTAAATTTAACTGCAAGGCTCTATGAATCTGCCCTCAAACGTGCTATAATCATATTAGTTGTAAAGGAGAAGTCAATGCCAATTTCAACACCTTGGGGACAGGCGGATTCAGTACACAATGTATGTCGCGGAGTAAGGCAGGTATCTACGCCGGGACATGGCGGATTTATGATCTCTAAGGGTTATGCCGAAAAGCACATGCGTAGTGCTGCATTGGAATATGGTATTAAATATGGCGGATATTATTGTTATGAGGAAGATTGCGATTGGGCTGTGTGTGCGAATGAATTGCCAGTATTGAGGCAATATTTTGCCGATCATGGCGAAGATATAAAAGATATAGATCGGATCATTTTAAAAACATTATCTGCATGGCGTGCCGATTATCTTATCGCATGCGGTATAACTCCGTTACCGGAAGAATACGCGGGATATTTACGGGATAAGAAAGATGATGAAATGCGAATGGCAAAAGATCCGAATTTAATTATATCTGCGTTATCTACCAAAGACAAGCAGGTAGTGCGAGTATGGACGGCGGACGATAAAGTACACTATATCACGCATGCATCATATCAGAGACATTATGAGCAAAAATCGCTAAATTTACTTTCATTGTGTGATATTGTAGAATATTTTGAAGGAGAAACCAATGGATGAGAAGTTTGAATATGCGCGTGAGGCATTTGAAAAGCTGAGCAAGATTTATCTTGATCCAAACATTACCATGATTGTGGAAAATTCCAATACTGGGGATGTTTACAATATCGATGATGTGGAATTCTTTCAACACAAAGAATGCGGGGGTGTTTTGAAAATCGTCATTTACGAACGTCTTGATGATGACGAAGAAGAAATGGATTTCTTATTCGGAGAATGTCGTACCGAATAGCGAGAGCTTGACATTCGTACCGCCCTATGGTATACTGGTATTATGCTGAAGGTTACACAAGGAGAGCAAAATGGCCGAACATCCCTCGCCTTCCACAACGCCTAGGCCGAAACCAAAAAACAGTTGTACAACAGTCCTGCCCACGGCTAGTAGCGAAGTCGGAAAGTGGTTAGCGGAATTGCGGCAAACGCCGGAATATTCCGTCGAATACCTGGTGCTGGATTTTGTTAGCGTTTGTGAGGTGCGTCGCGCGGAGCTTGGGCTTAGTTATGGGGATTTGGCGCGGCGCATGGATGTAAAACGGTCGCGTGTTATTAAGCTAATGCGGGGCGATCAAAAAAGCTCAATTGAATTGTTGGTGAAACTTGTTTTGGCGTTATGGAACGTAAGCGATCAAAAAGTAAGTATTAGAAAAGGATAAAAACATGAACGATTTGATGCAGACCGCATTTATGTACAAACCGGGATTTCTTCAGCCATTTATTCATTGGTTTAATCATTCGAGATTGCAAGGATTTATGAGCACTCTAAAATGTTCTCAGGGATCGGTACCATCGGAAGATTTTGACAGATTGTTTGACGATATGGACTACAATCTAACGCCCATACAGCTTAAATCGGATGATTTGGATAATCTGGAGCAAGCTATTGAAAACTTTACCATGCCGATGACTTTAGATATGGATGGCACAAGTGATTATTTGCTGGATTCCTACAATGGCAATACCTGCCTATATTATCACCAAGATTTGATGTTCGTAGCGATGGCACGAGAAAAAATCGCCCAAGGCTACGAAGTATGGTATTGTGCTAATTACATCTGGAATGAAAATTCTTAGAGCCTTAGTGTTGGATTGCGCTCATTGGTGTTCATATGAAGATATGTAAAGATTGCGCTACGAAAGAAGGAACGGAGTCGTGGTTTGAAACACACGATTCTTTTGACGCAGAATGTGAAAATTGCGGCAAATATCTCAAAGTATCCACGATACCATTGTGGTTCTTTATTAAAATGAAAGATATTAAATCGGAGAATAAAAATGAGTCATAAATGGCTTAGTCCTTTCGATACATTGGGTACTATTCGTGAATATCGTTCAGACAAGGCTGAATATTTGCACGATATCGAAACATACCACGCAGATAATCGAGAATATATTCTGGATTTGGATCGCAAGATTTTATATCATGGTATGAATATGATTATAAATTCGGTATTACTTTGGGCATCCATTGTGTGGTGTGTATATTTTATCGTTAGGGCAATTGTGATATTTCACAAGTAGGTGAATGATGATTTACAAGCTTACAGATGAAAATAAGTGCGCTAGGGATGGTTATCACGCTTATGCTAGCCCGGAAATAGCAGTGTTGATGAATCCCGATCATGCTGATTTTGATTCTTCTCGCTTGTTCGAAGCGGAAGGTTCTGGAGAATGCATGTCGGGGCCGTTAGAGCTAAGGTATCAAAACCTGACGTTACTTAAAGAGATTCCGTTACCGGCATTCACTTTCAATCAGCGCATTTGGTTTGGCATTCAATGCGCGCTGAAAGTCTGTGACGATCCTGTGTTCATCTCGTGGGCTAAAAACTGGATCAATGGAACGGATCGGAGCAAAGAGAGCGCCAAAGCTATTAGTGAGAAGTTTCTGTCTGCCGCTCGTGCCAATGCCGCCTATGTTAATAATGTTGCCTATAACGCTACTGCTGCTTGTGTTGCCGCTGCTTGTGCTATTAATACCGCCGCTTATTATGCTGCTTATGCTACTAATACCCACGCTTGTTATGCTGTTTGTGCCGTTCATTTTGCCGCGTGCGCTGATCCAAACATTGATTTTATAGATTTAGCCAAGCAAGCGTTAGCTTGGCAGGAATGAGCGTATTCTAACAGCAAGGCTCTAAGAAATTCCATAATATCGGGTTGATGAATGATATCTAGACATATTTATTTCAACAGTAGAGTACATTTATAAAACGATGTCAACATTAATACCCCTTTCTAAACTAAGTGGTTTATTTTTAAAGGCATTTCACGAATCCGGTTTCGTGCGCGATTTGCCCACGCATTTTGATCTTTATCTATGTGTACATGATCAGAAGATATTGGGGATGGTGGATCTTTTCTCCGATAAGTGTGGAATATTTTTCGGCGATAATTTTGACGATTTGTATAAAACTTCCGTAAGTGTTTGGGCTAAAGATTTAAGCGAAGCGAAAGATATTTTCGATAAACGATATTTGATAAGCGATTCCTTATTCCAGGAGATTGATTTTTGATAAAAATAAACATACCAAACTATGCACAGATTACCGATCAATGTATTCAAACTGACTACGGCTTTGACGTTGCCGAAGGGCTTGATCCGCGATTAAGGTATTTCTGCGTATCTATATATCGCCGTGGTACCCACCCATCTTTATTCTTGTGTATGAGGGATAAAGATGGTGTAAATCGGGAATGGGATACCGGAATAGTATTCAATCCTTACGATTACGAATGGAGTGTCGCCGAGGGAGTCAAATACATAGAACATCTCCTTGAAGAAGAATTGGTAGAAATCGATTTCTAAAATTGGATTTACGAGGTATACTAAAATTATCGCCACAACCCCGTGGGTCTTTAATATTTCAGGCAATTCGTAACCGATGTAAGATATCGTCAAAATATTTTCAAATCGTCACGCATATAATATCGGAGAAAATATTCATGCCCAATATGGATGATTGTGTTTGCGCTATGTGGTTTAAACGTCCCGGCACTCCACTGCTATATTATTATCAGTTGCACCGATATCTATACGGCACCGACTATGTGATGCGCAAATGGGCATTTGATTGCTCGTTAAACAAGCTTGCTCCGAATGGCAAGGAGATATCCGATGTAGAAGCGATTAGAGATATATATATGCTGAACTCGATATGGAGTATATCGATAGTATTCTAGATATCAATTTTGTTCCCGAAGATTTTAGAGCCGAAGCGTTCGCTCTACTGAATTAATCATACACGGATCATTTGCGAAAAAGACCGCAATAGAGGGAGTGTTTTGAGTATTTTTCTAAATATTTGGCTATTTTAATTTCGAGCCGATTTTGAATTGGTTTAATTAAACCATATTGAATTTTGCGCGCATTATTGGCATGCCGATATTGATACATTTTCACGATTAGATTGTATCGAATTAATGTTTATGCATAATTACGATATTATCAAACATGATTGAAAACATCGCTATACCATAACGGATAACTATACCGTACCGTTTTAGGTTTATGGTACACTTATCGGGATTTAAACCGGATGTAAGGTATTTTTTACATGGCGTGGCGTTTATCAGAATCGCGCGCGCAAGTCAATAGGTACCGAAAATTTAATCGCAATTTAACCTTCGCTCTATAAAAACCATGCAATAAACTAAGGTATAGCTGAGAGATATAATTCTAGATATCTAAAAATAACGCTTGACATTCGCGCTAGATTTTGTTATACTTGGCTTACGCTGAAAAACTTACAGCGTAATTATTCAAGGAGTCTTGATATGAGTGATGCATCGAAGGAAACTGTTCCCGCCGCTAAGGCCGCTACTAAGGTTTCGCGCGTTTATACGCGGAAGCCGTTGCATGTGGTTTACCGCGCGAATGGGGAAGTCGTTACCGTTGGGAACGAATTGGATGCTTTGCGTGCCGTTGCTAGCGATAAGACGCTTTCCAGCTTCGCGCTGTCACCCGGTGCTACTCTTCCCGCTATCGGTAAGAAGTAACAGGCGCTAAGCGCTTCCAATTGATCCCGCTTCGGCGGGATTTTTTTTATTCCTTGACATTCGCGCTTGAATGTGATACAATAGCATTATTCAAGGAGCGGTAAAAATGAGCTTAACCAAAAGCGCCATGCTTGAGAATGCGCAAGCATCCGGCTATGATATCGTAAAATCCAAGGTCATGGATCACAATACACTAAGCTTCATTTCGTCCGATGGCGCAAGCCATGTACAATTGCACAATACCGTTATTTTTTCGCGCTTACCGGATGATACCTTAGTATTGAATACCGGAAAATGGAAAACCGTAACCACGAAAGATAGACTAAACAAATGTCTTAATCGGGTAACGCGTGAATTAGGTTATTCACATGTATCTATCGGATCAATCAATGGCATGTGGTATTTGTATGATGGGGATAACAAAATTCCATTTTATGATGGTATGCGTTTTCAATTGGGTAATTATTCCCACTTGGCAACCGAAAGTATAAGTAAATTAAATGAGGTAAAGGCTCTAAAAAAGAAACTGGATGCCTATATCAAGGCATGTAAGGAATATCTAAACACTAATAAGGTATTTCCCATGCCGAATGGTGGGGATTGCTGGTATTGTAGTATGGTTACAACCGATGGCAAATCATTAGGGGAAGCTGTATCCGATACCAGTCATTTGGTAAATCATTTGGATGAATCGTACATATTTGGTTCATTGGTTTACAATGCGTTAAAGGATTGTAACGCCGGTCAATACTGGTATTCTGTTGCTTTCGATATCAATCAAGCCAATTATTCCGGCATTGAATACCGCATAAATCAGATATTGTGCAGATTCATTCGCAAATATCTTAAGAAGCGGCTAGGTTTAGCTTGACATTCGCGCTTAAATGCGCTATAATGGATCATCATTAAAGGAACGGACATGTCATTAGAACCGGATGAAGATTCCCTATGCAGTGAAGATCATATTCACTGGTATCAACACGGTAAGCTAGTTTTAACACTGGATGAAGATTTAACTAGCAAGGAACGCAATCACGATTTGCTTAAATATATGCAAAGCGTTAATTTCTACGTTAATTGCTTTTGGATTAGCGATCATGGAAACGCACATCTTATTAATTTAGCACACTAGATTAATTTGGAGGTTATTATGTGTAGATATTGTAACGAGAAAACAACCACGCTGGTAACGCTAGCGCAAGCGGATTATTTAGCGTGTGAGGATAAATATACCGATATTCCGGTATGTGACCGGTGCGCGAATCAAATCACTAGTACATTCATCGCCACACGCGAAGATATCGAATGCAAGCTATAGCCGTGATCGTTTTAATTGGCGCGGTTGTTATATTGATTGCGTTATTTATAACGCTAGTATTTATCGAAATGGGAAGGATATAATGCGCAAATCTTTAGAGCAAAGCTGTATTTATTTCGTACATTATGGCTTACCGGGATGTTTGCCGAATTATTCCTATGCGTGCGGATCAATGGCGGAAGCGAATCGCTATATTGAAGAAATGCGCGCGGAATATGACGATTCCGATACGGAAAACAATTATACTGATCCGTGCGATTTTGATATTGCGGAAAGTACAATATCGCAAGCGGTAAAGGATTGCGATATCGAAACATCCAGCAAAACAACCAAAAGGGAAATTTTGCAAAAAATTAACGAGATGGTGTAATAATGATTGTTGGGTTTAAAATTGGCGCATGGCATTTTAATTTAATTGATTATTACCGCGACAAATATACCATATCATTGGGTATCTTGAATATAATTAATTATAAGATACTTGACTTCGATTTATTTCATGTGCTTATAGGTGCATATGATGGCGTAAAATTGCGCCAAGATCATAAAATGAGTTTCAAGGGATTTAGTATATTGTCATTTCGCCATAACAAATATGATATAATGGCATTAATTGCTATTTATCCCGGCTGGTATCGAAGTATGCACTATTATTTTAGCGCAAAATTGCGCAATTTAGTAAGCATATTTTTTATTCCGCTTGTATATATTTGGGATAGCTATTATTTTCTGCGCAAAGACTAAGGGATTTAATCAGAATTTAACCCATATCTATTGCAATTCGCATGAATATTTGCTATAATAGGATAGTTAAGGAGCGGATATGCCTTACAAGCTTAACAAACGCGATTATTATTTCAAGCGATATAAGTGCGAATATGGGCATTCATTCGGTAGCGATGCCTTTAGGCGCGCTTGCTGGCGTACATATTTGGGATATTTGCGCGGTACCGATGATCCGCAAAGCGATAGCGATGTGTTGGGGTGGTTAGAAAACATCGCTAGTGAAAAAGTAAATAACCCTAAATCAAAATTCTACATATATGGCTAAGCCCAAGGCTCTAAAAATAACACATTATTGCGGATCAAGATTATTAAGGAGATATTATGAATGATCTTGCCAAGCAAGCGATTAAAGTTTGCGAAAATCTTAACCATGTGATGATAAAATCGGACGGTTTATCTAATCATGGGCAATTTGAATACTTTACATGTAAGAAATGTAATGCTTTATGCATTGTAGATAATTCGCCTAATGCAGTAACGCCTTATGGCGGAATTGCATGTTTTCACGATTGCGATTTAGCAAGGGAAATATTTAACGGTTCTAAATAGCTTGACATTCGCGCTTAAATGCGCTATAATGGGAATATCTTAAGGAATGGATATGGAATATCTTTATGGCGTGTTTGTTATGAGGGAAGGCCGCGCATTATCCTATGAGACTATGCCAGCGGATATGCCTATAGGATATGGAACACTAGCGCAAGCGCGGAAGATTTGCGCATCGGCTGAGCGCGATTGTAAGCGCGACGCATTCATTATTAGGATTGATAGCGCGGCGGGTGACGTTCCTTCCGGTTGCGAAAAATTGCGGGAATTACTTAATTCCATTCGCTTAAACGATATAAATACCGATGCGATATCTCTATGTTTGAAGGAATATCATCGCACTACCGGTAGATATGGCGAATTAATCCAGTAAGGTGGTATTATGGCAAGGTATATTATTGACGTTTATTATAAGCAAAATCCGTATAAAGATGATTGCGTATTTTTAGCATCATTATTTGCGCATACCTTTTATGATGCCGCTGAAATGATTCGTAACAGATTATTTAGCGGGAGTGATCCATCATTGGGTAGCGGTTTAATCGGATTAAGCTGCGCTTTTGCTATTCGTCCCGCCACATATAAGATGCGTTCGGGATGGTATTATATTGGCGGATGGGGAAGTAGTGCGCCAGAAATATGGATGAAGCGGCGGAAATACTAAATGAGTGTAATAGAGCGTATTCATACTGCTTGGCTCTATGAAAATATCATATATAATATATATAAGACACATAGAGCATCTTTATTTGCGTTGCGTATATATTTGCGCTGATCCGTATTTATTGACGTATCCGTATTCATCTACGCTTGACTGGATATATTGCGTTACGTATACATTTACGGCGATTTTATGAACGATTTGTGTTGACACGATATCGGGGGGATATTGGGACACTTTTACGATTCCATATCCGCAAATGATTTCCCACATATTCCGCAATCTAATACGTTCCCGCAATCGATATCTTTCCGCAAACGAATATGGTTAACGCTTACGATATCTGTGCATGATATCGATATGATACCGAATGCGTTTAAGTCAAAGCTCGCCTTTGGCTTCACTTATCAGAATCGCACGCGAATGTCAAGCGTTTAACCGGAATTTAATACGGCAGTTTAACGTCAATTTAACTTAGACGCTCTATGAAAACGCATCGGAAAGTGCTATAATATAAATCATTAGAGCCTTGGGCTTAGCAATAAGGAGAAATGTATGCATCACGCAAAAGAAATTGCCGCAATCGCAAATCGTTTTCAAGCGGATTACAATCTGTTTTGCGAAATTGAATATCGTTTCAATGAGGTTAACGGATTAGATAGCAAATATCTTTTAACAATCCGAAGCGATGATTCAACGTTTATCGAAAAATTAGGCTTTGCCGGTTCTAAACACAATTTTAAGCTTTTAAGGTTTTATTTGGAAGCTTGGGAAGCTGGTTATAAGGCCGCGAAAGATACATTTACGGATATCTAATAAATAGGGTGAATTATGATAACTCAAGAGATAAATAGCCACCCTAATACAATAGGATGGGAACCTAACGGAAGAAGGGTTTATCGCTTAGTTAGTATTTATGATTCTAATAACTTGATCCGGGCATTTATGCGCGTAGATGAATTAACGGGTGAAATATTGTTTATGCAGTCGGGGAGTAAATCATGCGAACAAATCGCTTAGGTACGCATGCAACCGCCATACATCCGATACCTAACGGATTCGCAATCGCTTACCACGCTACCGATATCGTGAGCGTGCAAGATATCGTAAATGCGCAAGGCATCGCTAGCGGTAAAGTGATCCGGCTTGATAATGGCGGATATCATACCGCCACGACTAAAGCGCGCATGAATCAGGCGGCAAGGCAGTTTGGTTTACCGTATTCAGTATATCAAGAGCATTTCCAATGGTATATTGAATACAATAATAGAGCCTTTCCCTTTGATAAAACGGCAGAGATTCGCATCGAAAACGGAAAAGATTCCATCATTTTAGATGCTTAGCAAATATCAGCGCAAAAGATTACAGCAATTAGAAGCGCAATCCGCCGCAAAAGATATAGTACGGTTGCGCCCAATATTGGCGCAAATCAAATCTTTTAAAGCGGATTATAAACTGGTGAGCGCGATAATTAAACGGATTCTAGATAAGCTATATTTTAGCGAAATTTAACCGTTTAGCTATTGCAATGCGCGAATATTTGCGCTATAATTGGATCATTCAGGTATAGTATATTAGGTTCATTTAGATATGGCCTAAGATGGCGCGAAAGCGCCATTTTTATTATCTAAACGCTTGACATTCGCGCTTGAATGTGATATAATAGAATTATCATAAAGGAGACGGCAATGGAAAAGGCACAATTCAGCATTTCGCCCAGTAAAACAACTATAAAATACCTTGATACTTTGGTTGAAATATTTATTCGATACAACGGATATGGTTTAGACCAATATCGTTCCTTTATGCAATCTATAATGCTTAACGATAATTTTCAATACATATATTTTATGGATGCATGGTATATTTTAATAACCATGGAATTAATCGAGCAACGCGGAGGTCTTTGGTTTTACAAGTAATTATTGTGCGGCGGTTTATCGCCGCTTTTGTCTAGCACGTTAAAACGCTTAAGTTAAAGCTCTTATGCACTTATCATATCTGAGTGTGAATGTCAAGCTTATTTATGGCCGCTAGCGCTCTAAAAAAATCCCATGTATAATTACCCTCAGATATCCCTTTATCCTTACCACGGGCATTTATGAGCGTCTCACGATATCGTGAGCGGTAGATATCTGGACGAAATATCTTAGACCGCTTGACTTATGCGGGAAATCGTGCTATACTTATCTTAAGTCGAAGTAAAGGCTTCGATAAGGGAAAAGGAAAGCTGCATTAGCAATGTAGAGCTAGCGGGTAAGCCTGCTAAGGGATACCTTAACAGCACGCGGCTAGCATTAATTTTCTTAGAGGCAAAGGAGCATATATGAGTGATCCACCGGGTATCTAGGGCTTGGCTCTAAAAAAATACCTAGGAAATCGTTAAAGGAGTATATATGCGTTAAATAGCTATTCAATTTGGTATTCATGTTTATCATGCTGGGCGAAAGCCCAGCTTTTTTTTGCGATATCGCTTTTTTTCTAAACGCTTGACTTACGCGGGGAATCGTGTTATACTTATCTTAAGTCAAAACGACATAGCCGTTTTGAATATCGCTGTATTGATAACTACACAAGCGGTAGATTAGATGTATAGAGCTAGCGGATAAGTCTTCGCCATAATGACGTAGCACGCGGCTAGCAATCTATTTTCGGAGTATATCATGCTGTGCGAAATGTGTAACGCAAACGAATCGCATCACTATATTACCGAAATGAACATTTGCGATATCTGTGCGGAATGTGCGATATCAGCATCATTAGATACGTATGCTTTAGAAGTGGAAAGGATTCTAAATCAAATGATTTTAGAGGAGCCGCTATGTTATGCTTAGATGAAATGCTCATTATGGCGGTTTTTGTTTGCATCGCAATTGTTTTCAGCTTTATATTTAGGAGATGAAATGCATTTTGTTTATTTCTTCGCGTTTATGATATATGGCGCAATATTTCTTTTGCGTTATTCTATGTCGCCCGAAACGGGATTTATAGGCGGTTTAATCGCCTTAAGTTTCATAATTCTTTATGGATATCTAGATGAGATTCTAAAGGAATTGCGGGAACCACCTAAATAGCTATATCTTATAATCTCCTGGACAGCCGGACGAAAGTCCGGCTTTATATAGCGATATCATTGCTTATCATATCGAAGCGCGAATGTAAACGATTTAATGAATATTTAACCGTAATTTAATACGGAAGATTTAAGCGAAATTTAACCTAAAGGCTCTATGAATTCGTACAAAACCGTGCTATAATAGAACCATATCAAAAGGAGCTAAGATGTTTGAGCCATTAGACATAACCGAAGTTACCACATTGGTTAGCGCTTGCGAAGGTATCCAAGTGAATAAGGATAATAAGCTGTATGGCATAAAGGCTATTCGGAACGCTGGGTACGATTTTAAACCTTCCGGCATTAGCATTCGGTTAGCAGCTACTTTTATACGCTGGATATTCGAAACGTATCTCGGTAGTGTGGGGCTGATCGATGTTTCCGAATATATCATCACGCAAGATTGCCTTAAGGCTTTTAACGATTCGTGCGGATATCGTTACGGATTGACTACGGGCGATGGAAACAGATTTAAGCGGTAAAGCAAATAATATAAAGCTTCCTGATATCTAGGGCCGAATGGCCCTTTTTTTATGCGCAAAAATAATGATTAAATTCCGGTTAAAGGTATATCATTGCGCATGCGAATATGATAAGCGCGAATTGGGCGAAAAGTTTAGATGGGGGAGGGGTGTTTGAAAAGAAGTTCTAGTCCCTATCCAAATTTTTTTCCATATCCCTTTTCCAAATCCCTCATATCTCCATATCCCTTCCCCCGTATGAAATCCCTCAATCCCTCAGATTTTTTTTTCTTCATGCGTTTTCTTTGTCAACGATATCTACCAAATTTCATAGAGCCTGGCTTGTAGAAAATCCTCAACTTCCCTTAGAAATATCTTTTGCGTCAATAATAACCCTCTCATATCCGTCATAATAACTTATCTCGTATGTATGATGCAAAATTAATCGCCCAAATAAAAGTCTATCACACTTGAATGTTCCTAAATCTGTCTCTATGGTGGTTCCCGCGAAATGAATATCCTTCTCCAATACAACTATATGCGTTTGATTCGTTTCAGGATTTATGCAGGATGTTAAAATCAGTGTAATCAGTATAATGAAATACCTCATTGTGCCTCCTTGGATGTTTTCATAGAGCCGGGAGATTTGATTCCTTTGAACGGGAACTTCGCCCACAATGTCTCTCGGACTGTCTCTATGTCCGGATTCGGTATGAATTGAGTAGTCGCTCCGACAAGCGAATACGCTAGTCGATTATTAGCATCTTTATCCGAAACAAAAAGCCTAACTTCCACATCCATATAGTACCAAAATAAAACGATATCACCGATCCCTTTGGGAAAATAGACGGTCATTTCCGGCCAAGAGTTGGGTTTGTCGTACAAACGGTCTATCCAGAGCGCGGCTCTAAAAAGAATCTTTTTACTTGCACTTTCTCCTTTTCCGCCCCTAAATCGTCTCTTGTACAATTTCATGAGGCTCTCACGCAAGCGAGAATAATTTTCACATTTCGCTAGAAATTTTTTCTTCATATCTCTCCTTATAAATATCCACACCATGAAATAACGCTATCTGCATCGCTTCGAAAATGATATCGTAAGCCGGATCTAGAATCGTCCTCGTAAAAACAGATATAGTCTCCCACAGGGCCGAGAAAGCTATATACGCGATCTTCCCACAGCCCAGGTTTCTTTACTGGAATCTCTTCTTTCTTACCAAAGAGCCTCATCAAAAACCTCCCGCCCCTTAAGGACACCCCTCACAGGCGCAATACAATCGGGGAAAAATGGGAAAAACACCGCATCTAATACCTCGCGCACCAGTGTTACACTGGGGTCTCCTAAAAGTTTTTCGTGTTTTCCATTGCAGAATTCCAATTGCGGTTCTTCGTGCGAATTGAACGGGAAAAACAAATCCACCTTCGCTGTGTCATCTTCCCATCGCAAACTATATCCGAACTTATGCAGATCAAAAATCGGTTCCGGCCAACTACCATATGCAACATCTCTGTATAGAGAATCCACGAACCCTACCTTTGTCTGCACAAACTCCTCAATGCCGCTTTCAACGCTCCACTTATATAATCGCGACAAGATATTGTTCAGGCGAATATAATTATCGCATTCTGAGAGAAAAAAATTTTTTCTTCATACGTTTGTCCTTGTCAACAGATTTTCTTCTCGATTAAAAATATCCACCCACATATCTAATTGCATCAAATCGTATGCGTATTCGGTATAAATATTGTCCTCGTCTATATAATATAGCTTGGCTCGTCCTGACGCAGATATCCTTAATCCGAATTCGGTACCAATCCCTTCCCAGATTAGAGCCAAATCAGATCCGCGTTCGCTACCCACGATATATGAGGGATTATATCTCATCAATATCCTCCAAACGGTCTATCATAATCTCTATCTCTGGCACATTCTTGTTCCTCATCAATCCCGGCCTCGTGGCACAGATATCCATATGCCTCAATCAAACCCTTTATCGCCCGCGCAACACATTCCGCTTTGATATCGGGATAATGTGTGTTGGAAATATCGCAACTTCTATTATCCTCCACAGATATCGTGAGCTTTTCTTTCCCCTCTTGAATGATTATCTTCATATCGCCACCTTATGCATTAACATTATAAAACATAGAATCAACACCCCGATTATGGAGCATGCCAAAATATCCGCCGCCCATATCATGATCCGAGCAAATACCTCATAAGTTATAAATCCCTCGAATTCTAATAAAAATAGAATCACCATAACTAGGCCAGATATCATTCCTATCGCGAGCATAATTATAAGTGTATAAATCATACATTTTCCACAATATCTACTGGTTCTTTGAAACATCTAAAAGGGAACATCACTTTGGTAAAAAGTATCTCTAGCCAATTTAACGGAAAACCCCCCGCTAGTCTTACACGATCAATCAGAAAATAATATGGTTTGTTTTTGACGCAAACAAAATAAAACACCGTGCCTTCTTTCGTAGAAGCATAATATCTGCGCTCTCCATTTTTATAAGTATACATATATGTGGCACATTTTTTAACTTCGTCCAGGCTGGCATTTAGTAGAGCCTTGATGCCGATTTGATGGGCATTCAGGTGATCTACGACCGATTTAGATATCGCGAATGTTTTCTTTTCAGACATATCTCATATCACCTTAATAAAATGACTTAAATATATCGCAATATGCATAACTGTCAGCACTATAAAAACCACACCGGTCATTACAGCAACCGTCTTACAACCCTCACACCAACTAACCGTTCCTCGAAATTCTGGGAAAACTATCCAATACATGCCATGCATTATGATGAAAAGAACTATCGTGCCAACCGCACCTAAAATATATGTGAACAATACGAACGGTACTTCCATATCAGTTCCTTTTGTAGAGCCTGGGCTGGATTGTGAACCAGGCTCATCTAATACTACCACAGTTTGCGTCGTTTGTCAAGCTCAGAAATCAATTTCTTGGAATTCTCTCTCAAACCACAACGCTTGCAACGCAATATCAACGAAGTTGATTCCAGGATAGATCCTTCCCGCCGCGTACATGGCAGCAGTAGCGGCCCACGAAACCTCACCGCAACTAACCGCATTGGTAATCCAATAGGCGGCATTGACATCAATATGGCGAAGATTCTGATAAACGGCATCGGCGGTTTCTTTGCTTCGATCAGCCCCATTGATCCAGTTTTCCGCCCACGACACAAACACAGGTTTGTTGTACACGGCTAGCGCGCATTGAATGCCGAACCAAATGCGCTGATTTGATGTGTAATACGGCAGATGAATCTCTCTGTGCAGTTTATAATCACTTATCGTAGAGCATAAAACCACAGAAGGCGTGTCACAGGATGCCTCAAAAAGCCTCAGCCCCAACGTTGTACCCCAACGCAGAGGCCGAAAAAGTGCCGCTATTTCCGGACTGGCGTACACGTAACTTTGACGATTAGACATATGTTCGTCTGTAAGTACGTACACGCACATCAAAAGTCAATTTCCATTAATTCGGCTTCTTCCCGCGCCCGCTCTATAATAGTTTTAATTAATGCGGAACATTGCCTACATTGTAGTGGATTCCCATAAAGATAGTCGTCTACCTTAATTCGCGTATTAAATGCGATAATTTGATCGTTATCTCTAAAATATATCCCTACAAAAGTAGGGGCGTCAAATTGCCGATCTAATCTGATATCGTTTCCGAAAATATTTCCAACTTGGTCCCTCACCATATTCATCACCTCCCAACATGGTCCTTCGAAGAGGTGATGGGAAAAGATGCCGGGTTCGAGCATGGTTCCAGATATATTCCATTTTCCCATCAAAAATCGATCTCCGTCCAACGAATGCCGCGAAAGAATGATTCCGCTTCTTCCCGCGACTTGGCGACAAAATTTGCTGCGTCGAAAGCGCCACTTGTTTGAAACCATTCCAAAGGTCCGCAAAAACAATAATAATCCGCGATTATACTAGGATCGAAAAAATCGGTACGGACATAGTAAGCCCCACAAATTTTATCTTCTTCCACGCAATACAACCACCAATCATTGACCCCCGATGTTCCGGCCTTCATTTCATCCGATAATTGATCGTATCTTAATAACATTTCATATCCATTAGAAATCGATTTCCTGCAATTCTCTGTATGTTTGCTCTAGATATGCCTTGGCCTCATCCACGGAAGAAAAATATCTAATTGTTCGAAAACTACTCATCTCTCTCAAATCCCTTCCTTCGTAAACTGCAATACGGTGAGAAATCGTTCTTTTGCAATCCGGTGCAATAATATATGCTACGACACCATTTGCATAGAAGAAAAATGATCTTTCGTTTGGCTGTACTACATTCTCCCAATATTTCAGATACGTGGAACCAGCAACACCCGCTCCGATATCCCAATGTATCGGATCTGTATCGAGAATATTCTGTGGTAATTCCTCATAAGTACAATATGTCAAAAATCCACCTCCATTAATGATTTATTTCTAGCCCGGAAGATGATCTCGTATATTTCATTCATAGCATCGATATCTTCAGCAATATTCTCATGATATGCTATAGCAGTATCATGTATAATTGCCGTATCTCTATCCATACGGAAATGCAACCTTATCGTCCCAGATAATACATAGTGATATATCCTAATATCGTCGCCAAAAATATCCCCATAACGCGACACCATGACACGCGACAAAGATCCGGGTGGTAGCAAAGTCCTAAGCTCCCACGTTGTAACTCGTTCAATTTCTCCGGAAATGTTCCAATCCATAAGCCATTATAACACGCCCGTTTACCAATGTCAAGTTGCACGGGCGTTCTTTTTCTGGTATAATGATCCATGCTCAGACCATACCAAAAAGAGGCGGTATCAGCCGCCATGTCTCGAAACGGCATCATCGTCATGCCAACCGGATCGGGCAAAAGTCATGTGATTGCGGGGCTTGTAGAAAATTTTCATAGAGCCTTGGTGTTGCAGCCTAGCCGGGAAATTCTCGAATCCAATTACGATAAAATTAAAGATATCCGATCAGATATCGCAATATTTTCCGCATCGCTAAAACAAAAACAGATATCATCCATAACATACGCGACTATCGGGAGCATTATCAAAAAGCTAGATTTGTTTGATATCGATGCGCTCATTATAGATGAATGCCATCTGGTAAATGCCGCAGGCGGACAGTACGAAAAGCTCATCTCGGCTCTATCTCCGAAAAAATTAATCGGTCTAACCGCCACGCCATATCGGTTACATTCAACATCCGGATTAAGTAGTATTCGCTTATTAAATCGTACACGACCAAAAATCTTCAAAGATGTCATTCACGTAACGCAATGTTCCGATTTAATTAATCAGGGATTTCTTTTAGAGCCAAAGTTCATTGTTTCGGATTCGTCGCGAGAAAACTTACTTCAGATTAATTCAACTGGCGCAGAATATACGGATGATTCCATATCATTTTATCTAAGCCAAATCGATATCAAACAACGCATCATGGATGCGGTGGCCTCTACAGATGCGCAACACATTTTGATATTTCTTCCTACAATCAAAGAATGCAATGATATCGCTAGAGTATTGCCGAATGCGGCATCTGTTTCAAGTTTATCTTCATCAAAAGAGCGATCTGAAATATTGAGGGATTTCAAATCGGGCGCGATTCGAATCGTCTTAAATGTGGGAGTGCTCACGACGGGATTCGATTTCCCCGCATTGGATTGCGTTATTTTGGCGCGGCCAACGATGTCGTGCGGATTATATTCGCAAATGGTAGGGCGGTGTGTGCGCCCCTGCTCTAATAAAAATACACCTCGCGTTTACGATCTGGTTAATAATTATGCTCGTTTTGGAAATCCTCTGCGGAATCAAATCGTTCCCGGAAGCACCGGATTATATAATATTATTTCCGAATTCGGACGCATTAATGGAGATGTCTCGGATATCCCGGAAAAAGATACCGTGATGGATTTCGGAAAATATTCCGGATTTAGATTGTGTGAATTACCCAACAGTTATCTTGAGTGGTTTGTTACGAATAATAAAAAATCATCTACCTGGCATATGTTTGATGCAGAATTATCTCGGCGCAAATTTTTTCCTGCACAAAACGTTTTTTCTGGGTAAGACGCTATATCTTGCTCATAGGAGAAGCAAATGGAAAAAAACTGCATATATGCTGTTTTCGATAATAACGCATTAGTTTTGGCGCGTTCAACAATCATATCTTTTGTGGGATATGATGACGGTGGTAAATTTTATCTGCCGTTACACAATATTGAGAAAATTATTTCTCCAGTAGGAGAGGTAACACCCCTTAAACCCCTCGTATTACCTCACAATTATAGATTCAAAATCATTAGAAGGGAAACTAGGACTGCGAATGTCAATGATGTTAATTTTAAACCGCTAGCTATTGAGGATCGCAATCCAGATGCAGCCATAAGATTAAACTTCGGATTTTTCCGTTGGTTTATGGTAACGCCATATGATTATGGCAATGATCAATTAGCGATTTCTGAGCGTAGGCGAGTGGGATTTGATGACGTCCAGGGAGAAATTCCCCCAAAAGATTATAACGTGCGAACATGGGATATCGAATATATTTTTAACAAGCGCATTTATGTGAACAAAAAAGATAAATGGGCAATCGGGAATAACGAATATTCTCTCACAGTTAATAATGCCAGTGTATCAATAGAATCAGATTAACATAATCGAAGCAAATGTAGAGCTGAGTTGCACTGCTTGGCTCTACTAATTTTTAAAAATCTATCATAACATACTCTTTATCAGTAATAGCAGCAAAGTATGTTTTGGCCTGTTCGTATGTTACTGTGTCGTCATCACCAAACATCACACAATCTGCACATTCGATTTCCTCGATAGTATGGCCCAAATATATGCGTCCACTCTGTCCCGCCCAATTCCAAACATGAAACATGCCATACAAAATACCACACTCAATCCAAAAATGATAATGATCCATATCGACAATAACCCAAGCCTTACTTGTTATATTTTCTGGCAGTTTTTCTTGCATCTCTGAATATGTACAAAACATCAAAAATCGATCTCCACGAATTCTTTTAAGTCAAAGCTTAGAGCAGCAATGGCGATATCGGTGAAGTTTATGCTCGGAGTGGCGTGCGCAGCCCAAACAGCAGCATAAGCAACATGAGCGACATCAGCAGCATGAGCAGCGGCAGTATAGGAAGCAGACGCAGCAGAATCAGTCCAAAGCTTCTCTGAAACAGCTTGAGCAGTTTTAAAGCTTCGATCAGTCCCATCAATCCAGTTTTCCGCCCACGACACAAACATAGGATTGTCACACACGGCTAGCGCGCATTGAATCGCAAACCACTGACACTGATTCGGCGTATAGTACGGCACATAGGTCTCTCGCAAAAGTGTGAACTCACCGCTAGAACGTATAGGATGGTTCATCTCTCCCAATGCTTCGAAAATCCTGAAATGTTCGAATTCCTCGTATATAGGGGTCGAAAGTACGGCCAATTCCGGGCTGGCGTAAGCAAAACCGGAACGTTTTATGCCGATTTCCCACAAACCATCATTGTTCATGTTTTCGTCTGTAATTACATACATATTTTGCTCTTCAAGTGATTTGCACTCTTAATCACATATATGTTCATTAAAAATCAATCTCCACTAACTGAATATCGTATAATTTCATAATCAAATCGTAAAGTCTGGTTGCATGTTTTTTCTGCTCGGACGATTCAAATACATCTTTTTCGAATAGCTCGTTATCTTTAACAGATGTAACATATTCCAGATATCTATCTCCATCTTTAACGAATATTGCAACATAATTCGCCTCACCAAAACCATACGACGAGGGACTATATATTCTAATATCGTCGCCTAAAATATCTCCAAAATATTTTTTCATCATCCATGAATACGTATTATGGTGCCAATTCAGTGAATGATGAACTATCGGCTCTATTAATTTATTTAATTCATTGATATTTAATTTGCTCATCAAAAATCCACCATAATGAGTTCTCTATCCATCCAGTTAATATCGCGAAAAAATAGCTTTGCATCATCTAATGACTCGGCAATGAAATCGGCGGTATCGAAAAAAATTCTCCGCGATTTCATAAGATTAACAAATCTTTCGCTAGATCCCATGAAACAATTAAATCGTGTCGTAAAACGATCCATATTGTATAATCCGGCTGAAGGATAACAAAACCCATAAATCTCCTCTTTTACGGCAAACAACAGCCCTCCTGTATTGCACCCTTCCACCATGCATTTCATTTCATCCGATAATTGATCGTATCTTAGTAACATTTTATATCCATTAGAAATCGATTTCCGTTAATTGATCATATAAATGTTGATCATATGTATATGCATGATATAATTCATATATTCTATATTGCGCATCTTCTAAAGTTTTGTGCTTCCCACCATATGGCTCTAAAGCTCCCGCCATTCGAACCTCATATTTACCATCCACGTGCAGTTCTTTTATAATCCAACCTACCATTTTTCCCTTGCATCTACATGCACTGACCAACCACCTTCGTGGTATCGCACTCGGTCCGTCGAGTTCTTCAAATTTGATATCTCCAAGTTGCTTTAGCATAGCGTCATTATAGCAGATTTTAATACCGAAGTCAAGGGTTTTATACTCAGCCGCTCTAAAACCCTCACCACGGGCATTTATGAGCGTCTCAGGGGCTACTGAGAGACCCACCACAACCGAATAATAAAGCCCACCACGAATGCTGCAAAAATCGCCAACCCCAAATAATCAATATTATAATTATATAGTTCTGAATTTTCTCGAATCATTTTTCTCTCTATCTTGTTCAAAAGTCAATCTCCACGAATTCTTTTAAATCAAAGCATAGAGCCTTGAGGGCGATATCAGTGAAATTTATGCTTGGATTAACTTGTGCAGCAGACATTGCCGCATAAGACGCAGCATCGGTAAGACTATCCAAAGCATGGCCTGGATCTAGGAAATCAGAAGCGGAATTAACAGCATGCATGGCACTTCCCACACCGGATGTGGATATGATACCAAAAAGCTTCATGAAAATAATTAGGGCGGTTTCTTTGCTTCGATCCGTTCCATTGATCCAGTTTTCCGCCCACGACACGAACACAGGATCATCACACACGGCTAGCGCGCATTGAATCGCAAACCAAATGCGCTGAACAAGAGTGAATTCCGGCACATAAGTTTCTCTCACAAAAGCGAACCTGCCCAACAAACGTATAGGACCACTCATTTCGCCCGATACTTCAAAAATCCTAGGGTGATCGAATGTCTCGTATGTGGGTTGTATGAGTACGGCCAATTCCGGACTAACATAGGCATAACGATTACTGTGCGTATTCAAAACGCCATTGCAATTCACCATCACATACATACTCATCAAAAATCAATCTCCGTTAATGCTACATCTAATTTCTCAATTATAATTGAAAGAACTTTATTTTTTATCTCAGATATCTCATTTTCCATAATTCTACGATATTTCGGCAGAAATCTAAATCCCGCTTTCGGATACATAATCCAAAATCCTTTAGGCATGATATCGCGACCATCGCAAAGATAAAGCTTCGGATCTTTCGGAACTTGCGCATAAGTTCGAGTTGATGCATTTACCGATGTCCATACATATGGAAGAAATATTTTTATATCATCGAAACATTTTCCGATTAAATTCACATCAGCTAAATTAGTCGCGATATGTTTTGTGCCAAGATCTTTTGTATCGATAGATATTATTTGTTTTTCTTTAGACGTTTTAGTGAAAAAGAAATCCAGCCAAACGATTTCATTGCGTATAGTTTCTCTGAACTCGCAACCGATGTCAAACCAACCCACTACGCCTTCACGGACAAAGTGGGCGAAACTCGTGTACTTCGGATTCAGTTTTGCCATGCTGCATTTTACCAGCAAAATCCCGATTTGTCAAGCCCTTCTCAAAATTGCATAAATAAGGTAATGTTTATTACGTTACTAGCGCTAATATACCGGTAGATTTAGTCTGTTATTACCGTATTAGATTGCTTTATTTACCGTGTATATAATGGTTAATAATATAGAGCCTTGCTTATATTTACGTTATCATACGGTTAAATAAGCTCTAAATATAAGCTTATTATTCTAAGCTTATTAATATAAGCTTATTTAAGACAAATCCCTGGAAACGTGGTATAATGCTTGCGTGTCCGGAGACGTTTACGTGATCTTGCCCCAGACCACCAGTTTGGTATTACATGATGCTGGCGAAAAATATTTGGAAATTTCCTCCGCAAGTGGTGCTTTTTTTAAAGTTAATTTACTGGATGAGAAATTGCGATATATTTCCGAACAATATATAATCAAATCGGTTATGGACAAAGATATCCATGATAATAAATTAATAAAAATCAATAACGATTTGTTTACTGTCGATTTCTGAAGGTTGCGATTTTTTATCGGCGCTTGACATTTGCGTCGGATTGCGGTATAATCCCAGCATGTCCGTAAAAATCGAGCGTTTGCTGGAGAAATTGGCCGAACATATTTTGTTCTTGACGAATGTCCGTTCCGAGGCATATAACGACAGGCACGGATATCCTCTGTCGGATGCGGAAAAGAATATTCGCGAACCCTGTGATGAAGATAATGATTGGCTGTTATCTTATACCACAGCAAAAGGCACGTGTGTTGCATATATTTATGCTTCATCGGCGCTAGAGGCTCTACAAAAATTAGACGAAGTTATCAAAAAATGCGATTCTGGGTAGAATCATATATGCGGTGGATTTGCATCATCCTGTTATGTGTGGGATGTTGCGCACCGATTCCCAAAGTGCATGTAATTGATCGCGTTGGGGATATTACGATTTATGTTCAAGATAAGTGGATCGAATTGGAGAAAGATTATCTTGAAAAGGGTGATAAAGTTAAAATTGGCCCAGATTCAAAATTAAAAATTAATCTGGGAAATGGTAATATTATTATATTGCGCCAAAATACTATTTTATACATTGGCGACAATGAAATCGAAATTGATGCATTAGCTGTTTGCAGAGGATGATATGAAAAAAATTGATGTGGAATTTCTAATCACAGATTGGCAACGTGGATTGGAATCAATCTATAATACGGAAGAATGTCAAAATTATACCGATGGCGATTTACATCGCGGTATGATATTGCATGGATCTGTTGAATTATCCGAAGAAGATGCGGATCGCCTAAAGATTGCATTGTCTAGGCGTGCATCTCCATCATTGGTAATAAAAATTTAGGAGAGCGTATGCGAATTGTCGTGATTGTTTTATCATTGCTACTTTTTTGTAGCACTGCGTGGGCTTTAGATCCGGGATTCAAGGATTCCCTGGTTAATCGTAATGCATGGGTCACTACAAGCGAAACATGTTTTTGCGAGGGATCTTATTACGGAAAGTTAGGTCAAGCAACGTATTTGTTTGAACGCGACGGTTATGGATATTGGCTAACCACATACAATACCGTTTCCGATTGGAATGATCTGTATGTGGGTAATCTACCAGCAGAGATTATATCTCATGGACGTTCTGTATGCGAACCGTATGATGCAAACGATTGGGCAGTTTTGAGAACAGCCCAGCCTCTATTCATTTTACCGATTATGTTGGATTATAATGTTCAAATTAACGAGAATCTATATTATGTTAACGCGAACGGATATAGATCCATCACAAAATGTTCCGTGCGAGAAACAGGATATCAGATCGTTTTAACAATGACTACACCGCAAGTATTGAATACCGGTGCGGGCGTTTTTAACGCTGAGGGATATCTGGTGGGGATCGTCTTGGGTAAGGTGCCGGGATATCGTAAGACCGCAGTATTATTGATTCGGCCAGAGATTTTTGAGGATTTTCCCGAAATTCCTTGACAAACGCGTTAGGTTGTGTTATACTTATGCCGTAGTGGAAGTTGAGTTGGACGAGGGCTTGTCCTGGTAGACGAAATGATTCACTACTTGAAAGTTTAGCGTGATGGTTTGAGTGTTACTTCACAATTTCAAGCATTGTACCAAAACGACACTCAGAGAGAAATCCGCTTTTTGAAAATTGAAAATAGGGATGATGGATAGAGGGTTCCTTCACTTTTAATGACGAGGTCGTTGATTCGAATTCAACCTCACGATTGCAAGATTTTGGGTAGCTCAGTGGCTAGATTGGGTAAAATTATGTATGAGCGAAAATGAATTGCAACGATACATAAACGACAACCTCTCTATTCGTCAAATGTGTGAAATAACAGGAAAGGGATATTCAACAATCAGATATTGGTTGTCTGTTTTTAATTTGAAAACTAATCATAAGAGTTTTGGACAAGCAAAACTGATACAATTTCGGTGTTGGATATGTGGTGATACTAATCCTGACCATTTTTATGGTCATAAGAAAAGTCTTTGTAAGAGTTGCTATAATGCTAAAGTTATTACTCAGCAGGATCAAAATAAACGAGACATAGTTAAGTATTTGGGTGGTAAATGTGTGAAGTGTGGTTATGATAAAGCTTGTTGTTCATTAGAGGTTCACCATTTAGATCCAACAAAAAAAAAGATTAGAGGCTCTTCCTTAAAAAATTATAAAATAGCCAGTCTTATTGAAGAATTGGATGGTTGTATTTTGCTTTGTTCTAACTGTCATAAAGAGGAACATCACGGAATTCTCCCTCCAATCGGCAATGAATAGAGTGATGGCCGAAGGGATACTTCATTGGGAACTTTGGATGTAGGTTCGATTCCTACCCTCCCGATACCGGGAGGTAGCTTAGCGGCAGAGCAAAAGTAGTAAGACACCCTTCAAATAAATCCTCTTTAATTTCAATATTGTGAGATGAGCAATGAATATCGAATTTTTCCAGAGATTAATGGTAACGGTACTTTTTATACTTTCCATAATTTATAACATATGGGCAATGGGAGATCATTCATTATCTGATACTCAAAAGATAATACTATTGGGTATTTCTGCCATTTATCTTATCGGTGGCGCTATTATTTCCGCATTGGCGACTATTATTGGCAAGATGAAGTAATTTTATTCTAATATATCTTTCTGGAGAGAAATGATGGCAAAATTCAACAAAACGTCTACGATTCCGGTAGCTCAGAATAAAGCTGGCGGCAAAGCATACAATTTGGATTACAAATCAGAAATCGCAACGATTTTATTATCGTCTTTTCTGAATAATCAATATTATGCAGCCGGTTCGGAAGTAATTAATAGAATTAAAGAAATCGCACACGATCCTAAAACGGATAAAATGTTCTTGGCAAAAACTGCAATTTATGCTCGAAATGAATTCGGTATGCGATCTGCAAGTCATGTTTTAATGGCGGAACTTGCATCGGAAATGACGATGAATCCGCTTTACAAATATGCCGTCAAGGCAGTATGTCATCGTCCGGATGATATGACGGAAATTCTCTCGTATTATTGGGCGAATGGTGGCTTAAAGAAACCGCACCACGCTCTACTAAAAGGTCTAGCATTATCTGTGCATAATTTTAACAGATATCAGCTAGCCAAATACAAGGCTGCATCAAAGGATGTTTCATTGATCGATCTAATTCGCATCACACATCCCTTGTCCAAGAATATTCTAAAGCTATTACCACCGAATGATCTCGTATTGTTGGATGAGCGGCGCAATGCAATTACGGATTTGATTTATGATCATCTGAAGGATGAAACATACCAGACAAAGAAAACCGTTATTGGTCAAAGTGATTCTTCCGACGAAGAAAAGAAATCCATGACGGCAGAAATGTGGTCCGATTTTGTTAACAATCCGAAGGTAGAATATTTTGCGTTATTGCGCAATCTAAATAATATCGCAGAGCAGAGCGATTCTTCAACGTTAACAAAGGCACTGGAAGTTCTAACGAACGAACAACGCATCAAGCGCAGCATGGTTTTGCCGTTTAGATTTGCGGTAGCGCGCAAGCTATTTATGGGCGATATTATGGGACGCGGAAAGAAGGCCAATTTTTCTGCGCAGATTATTTCCGCGCTAGATAAAGCGATGGACATTTCATTGAGCAATGTTCCGGAGTTTGCAGGAAAAACATTGGTTGCGGTCGATGTATCGGGAAGTATGTCTGCGGATGCAACGAATGCACACATGTCATGTAGCGAGATTGCTGGATTATTTGCGGCTGCTCTATTCAAAAAGAATGCCGATCTCATGTCTTTTGATACGCATGGTCGCTATGTTAGGGTCTCTCCAAATGACAGTATTTCTACCATTGCGGAGAAGATTTATAAATCCGGTTCCGGTGGCACATCATTTGCGGCGATTTTTGAAACCGCATCTAAGGTATATGATAGGGTGATTATTCTCTCTGATATGCAGTCATGGAAAGACGATACTCAGTACGGATTGAAAGAATATCGTGAGAGATTTAGTGCCGATCCGTATATGTATTGCGTGGATTTGGCCGGACACGGTACGACACAATTTAAGAACAAGTTGATTACTTTATCTGGTTGGAGCGAGAAGCTTTTTGATTTGATTAAGCAGGCCGAACAAGATCCGCAAGTAATGATTCATGCGATTGAATCTGTGAGTTTTGGTAGAGCCAGCACCGCAAAATAGCTATTCCGTCACCTCCTATAGTCCTAGGCGGCGCAAGCCGCCTTTTTGTTGGGTAAATTAGCCGTGTGGCATCCTTTATATATACAACGGGCAGAATCGGATTAGCGGATGGAACTGAACAATGGGCGAATGCTGCATACGATTACAAAGTTATGCTCGTTTATTCTTCTTACGTCCCAGACATATCAGATACAGTATCCGATATCAGCGCATATGAAGTTACGGGAACCGGGTATGTTCCAGGTTATGCGCAGACTGGACGAAAGGCTCTATCAAATCGATCAATAACGCACAACAATAACATAACCAAGTATCTGGCTGGAAGTATTCTATGGGATACTTTAAATGTTGGAACTATTCATGCAATAGTTATTATTAGAGAAACTGGTGGTTCAGACGCAAGTTCTATTCCTATAGCGTATATTGATTCTGATTTAATGCCGTTATTTCCTATAATTACAGATGGCGGATATGTTGGATTTGATTTTAGCGTTTCTGGCATTATACAATATCAAGAGGCTACGGCTTACTCTGGGATATCTGGTTACTCCGGGATCAGTGGGTATTCAGGAATGTCCGGTTTGCCAGGATTAGGTATCTCAGGCTATTCGGGATCAGGGATATCTGGATATTCGGGAGCGTCCGGATATAGCGGCGCTTCCGGGGCTGGTTATAGCGGTGAGAGCGGTTATTCCGGTATTTCAGGGTATTCGGGCATAAGCGGATATTCTGGCGTTTCCGGTTTTTCAGGCTCAGGGATATCGGGATATTCAGGATCGGGCATTTCAGGTTATTCAGGTGCAGGCGCATCTGGTACTTCCGGTTATTCTGGTTTATCCGGATATAGTGGAAGAAGTGGATATTCGGGAATTTCCGGCTACTCTGGTTCTGGTATCTCCGGTTATAGTGGGTCAGGTGTTTCAGGATACTCTGGTTCCGGGATATCCGGTTATTCTGGCATAAGTGGTTATTCGGGTAAATCTGGATATTCTGGCGTTTCTGGTTATAGTGGTATTTCGGGTTACTCTGGGACAAGCGGTTATTCCGGTATTTCGGGTTACTCTGGGACAATCACTGGAACATTCACACAGGGAATGACTATGTGTAATTCTACTGGGATTGCCAATTCGGCTTTAAATATCATTGCGTGGAGAGCACCATTTTCATGTACCGTGACCAACGTTCGAGGTTATAGGGTTGGCGGTACTGGTGCCACTATAAATGCCAGAAAGAATGGAACCGATAATCATTTAGCGTCTGCTTTATCCATATCTGGCACAGATACATGGATAGATGGTGGTGCGGTGCAAAATACCTCATATTCTGCGGGTGATAAACTGGAATTGATGTTGGTTTCTACAGCCGGAACCGTAACACAATTGGGATTTTTGGTGGAGTTTTCAAGATCATGACCAGATTAAAGACAGTCGAATTTCATATCCCAACACTAGCTGCATTGCCAGACAACACTCTAACAGCCATGCAGCAAATAACACTATATGTGCCGGAAGTTGATAACGTTGTAACATGGAAATCATGCGTTATTAACGTCTCATTCAAACAACTATCTGGACACGTTTTGGGAAATATTAATAGCCGTCAAATTGATGTTAGCGTTAATGGCGCTGCCGCAACGAGCTATATCAATGCGAATCTTTATACTGCTTCTGGAGAGAATATTTGTCTATTTCACGGTGCGAATTGCACCGATCATTTTACGTCTAATTGGACGGAAAATCCCACAGCTACATTGGATATCTCTGTCCTGATTGACGATGCATCTGCTACTCCCGTATGGGGTGGCGTGGATGCCACGATATATTTAACTTACGAATATGACGATACATCAACCACTCAGATTAAGACCGTTTATATTCCGTTAGATGCTCCGGTAGGAGCCTTTGGGACATCCAAACCCGGCACACCCACTGCAACAATTGCGGCCCTAGATACTGATTTACCAGAATATAGTAAGGTTATCCGGAGTATGTATATCGTGTGTCAGGGTAACACGGGGATAACGGCAACGACGGATTATATTGTGAATATGCAAATAGATACATATACTGCGTTTGCATCGCCCACATTAGAGGGGGGATTGGCATCAGCAAAATGGGAGCGGAATATAGCATCACTGTTATATTATGATGGTACTCCATCGGTACAGGGAATCGGGATGGATACTTCCGCATCTCATGGATTCTATCTTTGGGCCAATATAGCCAAACTTAATCATCAGCAAGTATATATGGTAGTCACTTATGAATTCGATGCTTATGATACAAATGATGTTTTTGTTTCTGTGATGTTGCCAATGAAAATTGATGCACAAATGGGAATGGCTGCTTCTGATTTCCAACGTGGGTTGTCGGAATTGTGGATTGAAGAGGAAAATATCTCCGTAAAACAAATTGCCTGTTATGCTTTTTGGGATCAGAGTAATGTACTTAGTTCTCTAAATATGCGTATTGGAACGGGGGATTTTGTAACTTATACCGATTCGGCAGCTACCGTTTGTGGTTCGGTTGGTTGTATGGTGCGAAATGATAATGCTACAATATTGGCAAGGGGGAAAAATCTATTCAATTACGATGTGTATCTCACACCTACAAATGCGATATGGGGTTGGGCTGTCAATGGTTTCTGGATCATTAACTATATCGGAAACAAACCTGTGGCTGGTTATGGAGCAGCCAATCATACCGTTAGATGGAATTTTATCGCACCCTATAGTGGTACTTCGATTGCCACACAAACAAAAACCACCACATCTGCGATTGCCCCAGAAATACCCGAAACCGAATATTGGCTAAGCAACGCAGGCACATCCTATACCTATTATACGGACGCTGCCGGTTCCGTAACATATTTGCAGGTATCAATAGAAAATACTGCTGATGAGAGCGGGGTGCAGTGGATTCCTGTATTTTTAAATGCAAGTGTTCCAGATTCGGAAACTGGACTACATTCTGTTTTTGCAGACTGTAGTTTGTATCTCAAACGAGAGCCAAACGATCCGACAAACTGCGATATTATTAAAGCGGCGTGTTTAGATATAGAGACTCCTCGTAGATGGGATGTATTGCATCTTGGTGGTAGCATATGGGAGTCTCTGGATATGTGGTTTACATATCACACCAACATGTATGAGGTGGCTGGAAATATAACGCAGAGTGCGGGTGGTACTATAAATATTCAGGTATGGGATAATGTGACTAAGGAATTAAGGGCAACAACAACGATTGTGGGTGACGGAGCGTATTCCGTTTTAATATACGATAGTGCTCATGATATATTTGTGGAGGCTCTGGAAGATTCAACGCATATCGGTCGTTCAAATACAGGGGAAGCAGAATAATGGCATTTGATATCGTATTAAGAGATAACGGATCAAATTCTTTTGATATCTCTTTATCTGATGCGCCAACCGCCGAAGAGACATTAATTTTATTGTGGAATAATGAGGGATTGATTTGAATTACGATATTTTTGTAGAGCCGCTGGTTGATTATCAGATAATTCCGGCACCTATTGCGCTTTATTCAGATTTATGTTTTCAAAAACGGCCATTTGGACGTTTCTCGTACAATAAAATAATTCCTCAATATACCGGAATTAAACTAATTCGCAGCCTAGATGATCAATATATGTGGGTTGGCACAGCCGGATTGTGGTCCGCTAAAGTCTGGAAGAACCAACCATACACAAGTGGCGATGCCGGTTTCGGCTACGAAATTCTAAAACGAGCATCCGTGGTGCTCAAGGGGCATCAAACCTACGGTGTCATGTCTGATATTCCGGCGTTGGAGCAATTTATTAATAAATCGATATATGAGATGCGCAACCAATATCGGTAATTTTCCGTAACCGCTTGACATCGGCACGATGTTGTGGTATTATTAGACCATGCAGCGATTGCGGTATGACGGTTTCGAGGTTGAGTTCGTTTATGATGGCGATCAAAATCTCTTGATCGAATTTGTCGAAATGGGAGATCGAAGAGATCTCATTGTCGCTCTACGTTATTGGGGAGGCATCCCTCGTTGGACTGGTAAAGTCGGGCAAGTAGCCATACAGGGGAATCAGGCATTCGTTAAGTGTGATTTCGCACTTGCGCGGAGTTCCGATCCTCTAGGTCAAAGTAAGAACAAAGACAATCATGCATTGCATGAGTTGATTAGATTTGTTCACGATGGAGTTTATACAAAGAAGTCTGGTACCATTGCCAAACCATCAGGCTCTATTCCATTTCGTATTACTTCTGGATATGATTTGGAAAAGAGTGGATTTAGGAATGAAGAATTACAATGGGTAGATTTTTAAATTAAAGGAGTATTGCATGTGTACAGATCCGTATGATTCGACAGATAAGTTGTTCAAACAACTTGTAAGAGAAAAACGTTGTACTGTGGGATTTTTTGAGCGGGAATATACCGTTGCAGTTGATCCGACACCTCTGCTTTCCCGTCAGGGCGTTTTTGCACGAAACAATGATATTGCATTGGCACAAGTATATACGCTTGATACCGTGTGTGTGTTGCGTGTGCCTGGTGGATATATCGTTGGAACTACCGCCCAATCGCCAGAAGATACCGAAGATAGAGAGCTTGCCAAATTCAAGGCATTTCGTCGCGCTCTAGAGAATGCGGTTAAGTCCAAACCGATCCAGTATCAACAGATCGCCAAAACGATCAAGGAATCCCTTGCCGAAAAAATCGGCCAAAAATATGGTACATCGTTCAAACATATCGGATTGAAAAACGAAACGTTTGATATCGATGTTGATGAATTCGTTAAAACGTGTAAAAATCTTGTAGTTTAAACGAGAGTGAAAAGTATGCCAACCAAATTTGAGACTGAACCAATATGCGCTTTCAGTTTTGCAGTCCCTCGCAACTGGCGTTACGATGTGAAGAAGGAATTTCATCAGTCTCTTGGTGATGCGTGTCCTCCAGGATTAATCCTGGAGGACACTGATGTTCCTGTAGGGAATGCTTTTATCGTCATTACGTTAAAACGATTTCGCGAGAAAGCTGAAAAAGTTATTGCCAAACATATTGATGCATACAATCAGGTCAACACGGCGCGCAAAGCACAAGATGCTCGTGGGAGCGAAGGGCCACGAATTCTATGATTGAACAAATCATCGGTGTTGGTGGTTCTGCGGGTGCTGGCAAAAGCACCCTATGTAAGGTTGCAAGCAATTTCTTCGGGTTTCAACATCTTGAAATGGCCGATCCTTTACGCAAAATAGCCGCAGTGTTTCAGGCTGATGGGTACGGTTACGAACCGGCCATAGATTATGCCGATCTGCATCTGGCCTTGGTTAATGCCGGATATATTTTGGATGCGCACGAAACCACTATCGGGTTGAATAAAATTTTAGCGATGTTTGATATGGTTAACGAATATCGCGAAACAAAATCGGTTCATGATAGAGCCTTTGTGCAGTTTTTAGGTACGGAAGTCATGCGGCATTTGTTTGGTGAAAACGTTCATTGTAATGCAGTATGGTCTAATTTACAGCCCTTGGCTCTACCAAAAAAACTTATTATTGGTAGTATACGGTTTCAGAACGAATATGATTTTTGGAAATCTAAAGCGATTAAATATAGCCAGATTATTATAGATCGTAAAACACCGCAATTAAATCATATTAGTGAGGTATGGTATAGGAGTTTTTCTGGCGAGAAAACAATCATTAAAAATGACGGATCGATGGCCGATTTCGTTAAAGATTGTGCATACACTATACAAAATATCTAGGAGTAATAAATGGACGACGAAATCTATGTCAAGCCTCAAACCGTAATGAGGATTATCGGAGTGGTTATTCTTTGCGTAGTGCTGTTTTGGGCAGGTTGTTCAGCATTGCGATTTGTTAAACCGGGAACTGAAGGTGTTCCGATTGTGTTGGGTGCGGTACAAGCCCACACACTTACACCAGGACCGCACATTGTGGCACCATTTATCACGAGTGTTGCTGTTTTGGAAACGCGAGAGCAAAAGGAGCAAGTCGAAGTAACGGCTGCATCGAAGGATTTGCAGGATGTTAAGAGCATCATCGCTTTGAACTTTCACATTAATCCCGGAGAGGCTGGCAGGTTGTATCAGGAAATCGGGTTATCTTATAAGGAACGTGTCATTGATCCTGCTCTACAAGAAGCATTCAAATCAGCTACGTCCAAATACACGGCAGAGCAATTGATTACTCGGCGAGACGAAGTAAAGACCGTTGCAACAGATTTGCTGAAGACTAGGTTGCAAGATCGATTTATTAGCGTTAATGCGTTATCTATTGTTAATTTTGAATTCAGCGAGGGATTTACTAAGGCTATTGAGCAAAAGCAGATTGCTGAACAAAACGCATTAAAGGCGAGTCGCGATTTAGATCGGATTAAGATCGAAGCCGAACAACGAATCGTTCAGGCGCAGGCCGAAGCGGAATCTCTAAGATTGCAGAAGGATAATCTTTCCGTAGATCTGATTTCATTGCGTCAAATCGAATTAATGAAGACTTGGATTGCGAAATGGGATGGCAAAATGCCCATGTATATGAATGGTGGCGATAACGCGATGTTTATGATGCCGCTAAAATAAGGAGATATCCATGAGAGAATATCTAGTATACGAAATCGACTATCCCGAAACAGGTACCATCGTCGAAGCTGACAACGAAGATGAAGCGAAGAAAATATACAACGAGATGACGGGAAGCCCATTACCATATGACAGTCTAGATGTGTATTTTTGGATGGAATAGTAAGATGATGTCTGCGAAAATTAAACCGCCAGAATAATTAATTTGTTTCTTTCTGATTTTGGAGGCGAAAGCCTCCATTTTTTTTGGGTACAATTGAGACATGCGGAAGAAATGTATTCTTGTGGGAAGCGTTGGTTCAGCTAGGGCGATGTGTTCGACTATCGGATTATTCTATGCTCTCAAATATTATGATTTCGATATCATCGGTATGACGGGTGTTTCTGGTGGATCTATCGCGTTACCTTTATTGGCTCAAGATATTTCTATTAATGAATTGGTCCAGACCATTTCAACCGTAGATGGTTCTAAGATACAGGATCAAGATATCACCCAGCAGGCAATAGATTGGGTCAGAAATAAATTGGGGATGAAGCGCAAGGGCGATGTTCCATTTACTGGCGTGTTTCGCGGTAATGGGCTGAAGGGAGAGCTAAAAAAGGTATACGCAAAATATAATGCTTTAACATTTGAAAATGCTAAAATACCATTTAGTGTTATAGCTACCAAGATCGCCATTCCGGAACAATACGTTGCTATTACAGAACAAAATCCACATATTACTTTTTTAAATGCGATAACTCGCAATTTTAAAGAAGTATTCAAACATGGTGATGTGCTATGTCCTGTTAGAGCCTCCACTGCCATTCCTCTAATTTTCCGTCCTGAGAAGATCAACCGGTGTTTGTACGTTGATGGTGGTGCGGTAGAGAGTATCCCGGTGTGGTCTGCGATACAAGAATATGGTAAATATGATGTATTCGTGGCGGATGCGACTGGAGATATTCTAACGGAGCCAATGTTTGCAGATGATGTTGATTCCCTGATTGAGATTGGTGTTGCCACCATACACAGCATTATCCGAGAATCCTCATTGCAGAAGTTAAATCAATCCATGACTCTATTAAATTCCATTTCAAAACAAATCGTTTTAGTTAAACCTAAAATTAAAGTTGGTATGACCGAAGTAAAACAATATGAGCCTGCGATTATGCAAGCTTATGATTATGCCCTGAAATATATTCCGGAGGTATATAGTGTCTGAAATAGCAGATATCCTAAATGCAATAAGTGCATTTATAACTACTCACGGTATGGGATTGACATTTACGATTATTTGGTTTCTTCTAGTTATTGGACTGATAGTTGTTATTGTGAGATATTTATTCGCGCAAGTAAATAATACCGATAAAGAACATAAAAAAATACAATCCAATATCGAAGATGTAAAAGATTTTATTGCGAAACAATCCAATATCAAGACGATTGAGAATAGCGTTATTGCTGCTATAACATACAATGCGGATAAAATTGTTGCGCATATAGATAGTGTTTATACGGATCAGTTAGAATCCTCATATCATACCATTATGGAGCACATTGATAGATTGGATACGGAATTAACTAATGTTGCAGAGAGATTACGAACATTACTAGATCAGGCGCAATTTGGTAGAGCCGAAGACACCAAACAACTTTCTTCTACGCTGGAAGCCATACGTAGAGATTTGACATCGTTGGCGGCGAGTATCAGGACCACTATAAATATTTTGATTGATAAGAAGGTTGGAGATGAATAAGGTCGATCATCGCCAGTCAAATGAAGACGTTGATGAGTTTGAGGAATTGGCTCGTGCAGTCAAAAGATTAGTCATGGTGATAGCGGAAGAACGCAAAAAGAAACGTATTCGCGGTAAGTTAATTATTAATGAGTTTAAGAATTCGAAATGATGTTCTAGCCATTGATCCCAGCTTAAAGGCTACAGGATACTGTCACTCGTTGTCGGATTATGGTACGCTGAAGTTCTCCCGCACCACCGATAATTGCAAGGATATCGGCACGATATATCACAGTTTAAGCACCCTCATAACGACCCTCGGCTCTATTAAATATATCTGTAAGGAAAATTACGCTCTAGGATATCATAATGCAGGTATGACGAGAATTATGGAAGTTGGCGGTGTTATTCAGTTGTTATGTTTTGAACACGATATCAAGCTAATAACTATTGCACCAACCAGCATCAAGAAAATCATAACTGGTTGTGGTAGCGGAAAGAAAGACGGAGTGATGCGAGAAATAAACACGATATTAAATACACAAATTACCGACGACAATATTACTGACGCAGTCGCGATTTATTTAGCCGGATGTGGATATTTACAAATTGTAGAAGACAGACAATTATCGACAAGTATTAAAGTTGCTGATTTATCTAGTGATATTGAACAGTCAATTCGAGAGTTTAAACATGGCATGCTGCGGTAAAGGCTCTAATGTTCCAGATATTTATCTCTATATAGATGATAAGGAATATCATTTGGGTCATGGCGTTTTATCACTATATCTGAGGGGCTTGAGGCAATTCTATGAAGTCGGTTCTCATACGCTTATAATCGAAAACAAAAAAACACAAAGTCGTCAGCAAGGTATATTAACTTATAAGAGCGGATTTCCATATCTAAATGGAAGAAGGTTGTTCTAATGCGTGATCCTGCCGATTATAATAAACCAAGTTCTTTTTTGAAACTGGCATACAAACAATACAAATATACTTTGCGTCCGGATGTCGCAAGAGACATGAGATTTCGTGTATTGCCGACTTTTATATCTATCAAAGTCAATACCAATTCACTGAACGCATTATATTATCCGGGAACAATTACATCTTATTTTTTGAACAAGATGTATGCTCAGAAGGGTTTTGATTTCAAGATCACTTCAAATAATGGACAATGTATCTTATATAAAAGAGGATTAACTCGTCATACATCATTTGAATATCAAGTTAGAAATAAACCATATATCTTTTTGGAAGAAATTAATGGTAACGGAGAGATATATTTAACATTTGATTATGCTACAATCGGATTGGTTGCCGGACATGTTGATAATTATCAGGTAACATTTAAGACACCGAAAGAGTCTGTTAGGGCCGATTTAGATTCGGTTACTACATATTACAAATTATACAACTATATTGCCGATTTGTCATTTTATTTGCCGGATATGGGAAACTATATTCAATGACGATATGCGTTAAACCATTTCGCGGCAATACTGGTATCGGAACCACCAAGACATCATATTCGACTTCGCGTACATCAGCGCCAATAACAAATCCCGCTATAAAATCTCCCGATTGGCGTCCAGTTAATCCCATCAAATGGGATTTCCCCACTGTGATTAAAAATCCCAATATCATTGCGCATACTATTAACTTCGAAGATCGGCGTATTACATGGACTATTCAATATGATGCTACACCAGATACGCAGACTGGAGATAAATGTCCTGAGAATATTAAGAATAAGTTTGGGTTACTCGGTAGCGAATATCCATTCAATAAACAGACGAAGAAGACAAAAGTATTGTCTGTCGATTGTGAAACATCTCCAGATGTATTTGCGGCATTTACACATCATGGCGAAAGCGGGATTAATTTACTAACTGTGCCAAAATCTTATACGGGGAAATATGCCGAGACCTTTTTTATAGACTATTTCATTAACGACATCACTCCGAATGTTACATTGCCGGATGCGTATCAGTGTTTGACGGAAGTTCCGCTTTGTATTGAGCCGGATAGTATGTTGCGTAACGTTCCCATATCGGGGCTTGATGTCGCGCTTCGTTCAATTATAGTCGATGAGGATAGATTACAATATAACCTGCTTATCAATGGTGCTCCAGCGTCCATGCAGGGGACACGTTATGATGATAATATTCCAATAGGTGCGGATGCGCCAATTCTAAACATCCCGTCATTGGGACTACATCCCTTATTGCAAGAGAGCCTTTCTAATCTGGAAGATGCGGTTGCTGCTGCATCTAGTAAGAGTCCTTTTGGTAAGGGCGATGGTGATGCCGCAGATCAAACGCCGCCGTCTGGTTCTGCTGAAGATAAGGCAGATTCTCCCGTTTGTGGCGGAACTAATTCCGTTACATTTAGCGATATTTTGCCGTTACTGACATTTAACTATTCGTTTTTCCCTGAGCGCATTTTAGATCTGTTTCTCAATATTATATGGCGCATATTCGAGTTTTTACTGTGGATATTCTTCAATATTCTCCCAGTATGCGAAGTTGAATGGCAAATAGCAGCGGATAAACTTAAAGCGATATTCACATTCAACGGACAAGATTGCACACCACCATTTATTAATAAACTCTCAGATCAGATGGTTAAATTCTTTGGTAAAGCAACCTGCTGCAATGTAAAAGAATTACTTAAGTATATTTTGCTGGGTCAGTGGCAGAAAGCCCTGCCTCTATTTATCAGATGCGTTGTTTATTGGATAATTTGTTTTTATAGACGCGTATTGCACTACTTCTTATTATTATTGATGTCGGTATCTCGATATATCATCAATATTATTTTGTACGGTAGTGATTGCGCTTGTGCCTTTGTTAAAACCGGATCTTTAACAGATTGCGTACCGCAAGTAGATCTGGATATATCTCGCATGAATGAAAGCACATCTGGTTCTGATAATCAGGTGGGTTTATAGGGTAAATTGCGTCTGTGACAGAACTAGATCCAAATATCTTGCACGAGTTTAAGGCATCACCGTTAGGGTTTGATGATTTTGATCGTCATATGCAATATGCGGCTGGTTTACACGATTATTTATCCGATAATGGAGCTATTAGTGCCGATGGTACTCTAGATATCGGGAAGACTCAGGAATCTTTGCAGGATTTAGATCAGAAAGATTTTGCCAAATGGAAGAATAGAATGGAATCCGGTTATCTTCCAGTCATGGCGCATATTCAACAATTTGTTGGGAAACCTGCAATAGAGACTAATCCTGGATATTTGTCCAATTTGGGTTCTTTGATATCATCTGGTCGGGGAGATTTATCTCACGATTTCGCATACGAATTTTCCCCACAAGGTGATCTTAGATATCGAAGCCCCAAGCAAACGCTTCAAGCTATTACATCCGGCAATACCACATATTTATTGCCGGAAAATATCAACCTAGCAAAAAGAGCGCTTAAATATGCGCGTGATGGACGTAAATTATTGCAACTTGCGGATAAGGTTGTCAAAATATCCAATATGAGACCAGGACGGGCGAGTACGCCTGTTGGAGTAATGATGGGCCAAAACGCAGCCGGAATGGCAGCACTAACGCATGCGCCGGGACAGATTAAATCCAGCATGGCGAAATCTGATGTCAAGACAAACCTATATCTGCTGAACGATCTTCTAAATATAGATAGGAATAGAGCGGTGGCGCTTGCCAAAAACATTTCGGGTTCCGTTCGCGATGTGACAGCTTTCACGGCACAAGACACCAAGGCTCTAAAAAAAGCTATTATTTTCACTTGGCATATTAAGAAGGGAACAGACTTTAATAAAGCATACATAGATATAAACAACATTCCAATAGATTACGATTTGTTTGAGAAGAAGCGTGGTCAGTATTCTCGATATAACGTTGAGCCGTCCATGACATCCATTGTGGAGGAGATTGTAAATCAACCGGCAGATTCAGAGTTTATTGACGTTCTGTTACTACGGCTAGCACTGGACAATTACGTTGAGGACAAACATGCATATCGTCATCCTGCGTAAAGAACTATACTCGGATAATTATCAGTCTGTGGATGGTATATTTGAAGGCGCATTCACGATATATAAGCTGATGAGTATGTTTCCGAACGCATATTTTTTGATTATAAATGACGATATGGAATTTCACGATAGTCGGATTATTAATCGCAAGCGAATGAAAGAACTATTTAATATCGATGAACGCAATCAAATACGTTGCGAAAATTGTCACACAAAAAACGTTATATCTCGCAAACTATGTCGCCAGTGCGGATATGAAAATAAATATTGGGAGATATTGCAATATTATTCGGATGATTTCGTAAAAGCGGCTGAATTACGAGGACTAATCGATGAAATATGGTAACGCGATAATTGCGAGAAGATTATTGTGTAAGGCGATAAAATATCCATATAGCGAAAAAGATGCCGAAAAAATCGGCAAAAAGATTGGAGCATCTGAGGAAGAAATAGCTCGTTTACGTCAAGGTATGAACGTAGAGCATGAACACGACCAAGATTCTGAAACTAATGTTGCTCATGGACGGCATAAGATTGTAGCTAAAATTGCATTAGCTCATTTGCGCGAAATGCTGGATTATTATGATAAATTAAAAACTATTGAGAAGGGCAATTCGCAATTTCAAGCTTATGCATCAGCTTATAGTGATTTTAGCAATCTTGCAAACAATGACACGCTACGTAATCTAGATACTTTACAAGATCAATATCTTGAGGCAACAGGTATCGATCATAATTATGCGAATCAAGTTTTAGATCAGATAAAAAAAACCGTAGTGCCATTAGCTAAACAATACAACCAAACATGGGATAAATATTCTCAGATTATTGCGGCACCACGTTTAATGCAGTTCGGTCTAAATAGATTGGACGAGAATGATTTTGACAATCCCATGTTATTAGCACGGGGACATTTTAGAAATTACGGTAAAGCTTTGAACAATTTTAAGAATTTTCTCTCGGGTCAATTGACTCAACCACGAGATAATTTTGCCAAAGCCGACAGATATGAAACTCAGCCTGGAAAATCTCTCCTTGATGTGATGCATCGTGTACTCAAATTCAATTCAGAACATCCGCCCACACCACAGCCAATAGTCACACCCGAAGATAAAAATCGCCACGAACAAATCACTCATATTCACTCACTACGCGAAACACCCGAAACCGAATCGCCATTTATTGGTGGGGATACCTTTGATAAGGCTTTATCACCGCAACATCATCAGTCCATTCTATCTCAATTAGAGGGTAAAAATGAGGATGAATTACGAGCGGGTGGTATTTTGGGTGACAGGTTGGGAGAGGGGCTATATAGGCGTGTTTATTCATTAAAACAATATCCGGGTCTCGTTGTCAAAATACCGTTATCTGATAGGTCCATAGAAAACAATAAAACAGAATATCAGCATTATCAAAAATTTAGAGATTCGGGAGCCAAGAAATATGTAGCTCCCATATACGGCATCACATCTAATGGCATCTCTTTGGCTAAGCGGGTAGACCCACTACCAAAGGATGTAGCAAATCAGCTTGATCGTCTAGATATTCTATCCAATCCCATGCATGAGGCTAGGCTGAAAAAGATCGTGGGTCTTGGTGTTGATGATGTGCATTCTGGTAATTTTGGAATAGATCGTGGAAAGCTAGTATCGTTGGATTATAACAAGGCTATTCCAGATCCTCTAGATACGAGCAAAGATGTGGAACTCGTCGATCAAAGTTTAGAACATTTAGATCCGGATTTTTCCGAGATGATATTGTCTTTGATTGATAGAGCGAGGGATTTTGGGTTAGAGCTTTATATTAGGGAGGGGTTTCGCACTCGTGCTCGTCAACAATATCTGAGTGATGTGGTTAATGCGCAGGGTGCTGGTGTCGCACCACCGATATATACACAAGAGGGAATGATTGATTTTGATGAACGCACTTTCCCTCATGGTGCGGGGTTTGCTGTAGATATTGGGATTAAGGGATTGGAGCAGCAGGAAGATGCGTATCATGCATTTTTGCATAAGTTGTGGGCCGCGATGTATCCCGGAAAGGTTAATCCAGATCCAATACCGGACGATTTCAACCATTACGAAGCATCTAAAGAATTTATCGATAAAAATTCGCGCGATCTAACAGAGTCCGATCATTATGGAGAATTTATGGATATCTTTTCCAAGGCACGTCGTGCCATTGCTGGCAAAAGTCGTGCTTGGGGGGATATTTTACATCATTATATTCGCGATATACATACGCCCGGATTAGATAACAGATCCGTTATTCCGGTTGATAAATATAAGTCTATTTTAGCGAATGCGATATCATATCATATTCGAAATCATCGCCCCGGCGCTCACGAATATGAACAGCGCACGCCCGAAGAAACGAAAATTCGCACATCGCTATTTCATAATCTTATGGAAGGTAAGGGACTTGATGACAGATATTTATCCGATTTAGATCCGGCGCATGATTCAAAGATACGCGCATTGCAGGGATTGGTTAACGAGACTAATTGGTCATCTAGAGATGATCTAGAAAAGCTAGAACGTAACGTCACGCGACTCAATAACGTGCCGTCAGCGCCCGCTACAGCGTCGTCACCACCACCAGGCGCACTTCCTATAAGCGAATTCCTTAATAGAAACAAACCCGCACCCCAATGGACGCCCCAGGCTCTAAAACCACGTCCAGTAGTCGATCAAGCGTTACTAGATAGATTAACATCCAATACGCCGGGACAAGATTTTATAGACGCAAACAAGCAAGCATGGAAGCAGAGTTTCGCCAAACCCGTTCAAGCTATGGCTCAGGGAGTTGAGGGATTGGGGCGAAAGATGGGAGTCATTAAAGCCACATATGTGGATCAGATTAAAGAACGCACCGCACAAGATCCATACGAATCAGCCGGATTGAATCAGGGGCAAATAAGTGATTTGGTTCGCAGATTGTCCAATGTATCGAATCCCGTACCGCGTAATATGCAACCACTTTTAGTACCTCAGTCTACGCCTGAACCGTCTCAAGATCCATATGAAGCTGCTGGATTAGAGAAGAAAAAGATATCGGATTTGGTACAGAGATTGTTGAATATTCGATACAAAGAGCCGGAAAATATTCTTCAGCCAGAAACGCAAGAACCCACATCAAGTAGCGATATTGTTTCGACATCCACAGATACAAACGATTTAATTTCGCAAGCCGAATCGGATTTTGCACCAAAGCCTCGCTTCATGTCCGAACGAAGTTACAATCAGTTATCTAATCGCAAAAATGTCCGCCCTCAGTTTGCCGAAGCTCTAGCACCGCAACGTCAGTCACGTATCATGGAGGGGATTAATGCCGCCAACACACAGCGTCGCCAACAGGAGCGATTTAACGACGTATTGAATCGCGATATAAAAAACACCCTACAGGGTGATACGGATTATATGCCTGGGCCAGAATTTCGTGGGAAGGTTGGATATTTAAGCCGCATGATGGACAAAAAGATGAAACCGGTTGAAGGTAAGATTGTTGGTGCGCCGGAAACTTTGGGCGGGAATCCTCAGAAATTCGACATATATAGCACTCGCGGTATTCATCGTATGGGAACGCCAGAGATTGAAAAAATATATCAGGGCGTTAATGATTTGGCTTCTAAGAGCGAAATCGCTTTTGATCAATAAACCGCAAAACGATTATCCCTAACATGCCCGATAGATAACATCAGAGAGCATACAATATCATCATGTATGCCTTCAAACGTAATATGACCTTTCGATGTTTCTTCGGCACGATATCCTAGCAGTTCGTCCTTAATTTCCGGTTCATCCCACATGGCAATATCTTCGCTAGCGAGTTTAACACATAGCCGTTCTACTAATTGATTTTTCTTGTCGTTGGTAAATTTAAATCCAAGTATTCTGACGCCATAAATACCATACTTATCTTTAAGGCGTCGCTCTACTTCTCTTGGTATGGACGATCCTTCTCCAGTTGCATCTATAATTACATCTAGCACTCTTCCGCGCGTATACAGACTCGCAATAAACTGACATATACGGTCGATATTCTGATCATCGCCTAGCTGATTCCATTTGTCATAACCGACCATTTTGTATTCGTCTGTAAATGCCGTACATACGGTACAGTCGTATAAGCGTGCATAATCAATCCCGATAGTGATGTGTTCGTTCGGATATGGTGTATAAAATCCGCGTGGAAACCAGATATCTTCAGTAAAGGCGAATACTTCGCCGGTCATTGAATCGAAATCGCCATCCCATTCTTTTTTAAATTGGCCGATTTTATATGCGGTTCCGATAGCATATGCTTCTTCTTTGGCGGCATAATAGTCTGTGGATGATGAAAATGGGTTATCTAGGATGTGCAATTTAAATGCGCGTAATCTAGCTTTATCTATGTTCGACATTTTTCGTTGTTGGCGATCTGCCAACTTCCACATTTCTTTAAACCAGTTATCACCACGCGGACTAGAGATTGCTAGAAATTTGCCCATTCGTGCCGCACGGTTTAATGTTGGTTTCACTAATTCGTATGCTTCATTCTCGATAATACCAGCTTCGTCCGCAACTAATAAATCGGTTTCAAAACCAATCACCGCATCTGGATCTTTCGTTGAGAGAACCTTAAGTGTAGAGCCTTGGGTGCCGACTTTAAGCGTGATGCTTTGTTCCTGGTTATTTTTTACCATTCTGCCGACTTTGGATTGTAATAATGGGCTGGACATACATGCATTGAAAACTTTATCAAACACATAACTACAGTGGTTGTAAGTTGGGCCGATTAAATGTACTTTTCGATTAGGCATTAATAATTCTTCCATCACACGTACTGCGCCGATATGGGATTTTCCAGTACCACGAGAAGATACCACGTATGTTTCTTTTGCGGGTGTCATTAATATTGGGACTTGTTTGTCATATGGTACTAAGTGTTCTCCGAATTGTTCCCACAGTGCAATACGCTTATATCCCAGACCAAGCGCGGCATCGCGATCTGTAAGAATTTCCTGATTCATGAACGGCAGCAAGCCATCTCTATTCATTTGGCTCTACCAATGCATCTGCAAAATCATTCGTAACGTCAGTTTCATCCGATTCTGCGCCATCAATTATATCATTATCTATAACTTCTTCATAATCGACATTGCGGAATTTCTTAAGATATTCTTCGTTCATTTCGTCTTCATATTTAAGTTTTACACCACGGTCATGCTGAATCAAGATAGTTCTATCTGAGCGATATCCGTAGAGTTCTGATTCACGTTCTTGTGCTTTCAAAATAACCGCACTCATTTTGGTTAAAGTGTCGAGAAACTTCTGTGGCTCTACTGCTGCCCATTGTTGTTCTTCTTGAGATAACTGCTCTATAGCAACGCCATTATTTAATTTCGCCATGGCCTGTGCTCTAATGGCGATAGCTTTTGTTTGTTCTGTGTTGAGTGTTTGTTGTTGGCGTTCCGCTTGCCTAACTAAAACATGTCGTTGGTCTACGGCCTTCTTTGTCTCATTCGACATCTTATCAAGCCATTGACTAGCAACCATAACATATTTATAGACTTTATTTCGTCCCCAAGTATATCCATCGGCGCGAAGTTTCTTGTAAACATCGATTGGATCGGTATATCCTTGAGACATTAGCTCCATAACGATATATACATCCTCCATTACTTTTTCAAGTGCAGGATTCTTACTTATTTGCGACGGTGTATGTACAATATCCGACATGCTTGTTATTTACCCAAAAAAATCCCCCCATTGCTGGGGGGAGAGCTTATAGTGTTAATTATAATATTAAAGATCTTTCCAATTGACAGATAATTGTATTAATTCATTGGCACATATTTGTTTTGTAATAATATCAAATGTTTTCTCACAGAAAATACCATTCATTAATTCGTGTCCAGACTTGCAACTTTCTCCAGGGTTTGATTTGCGACTAGAAACTGCACAACGGAGAGATGAACTTAGCCATTCTGATGGATCTGTTTCGTCATCACCATCTTGATCCGGATATATAGTTTTTGTCATCTGAATTGAATACTGATTATTTTCAGTGAAGAACAGTAAACTGCATTTTAATTCATGGTACGTCCATTTCCCCAATGTATCCCTGTATAGCGGATTTTCGCCATTCAAATATGCACGAGTATCATTGGTCGTACTAATGGAATAACTGTTGCCAAAGAAAAAATCTCCGATATCGTATTTTTGCGTTACGATATGTGATAGCAGATGCTCCGCCCATTTTATAAATTGGGGGAACTCTTTTCGGACGAAATGTAGTATTTCGTTATGCGTGACGTGATTTGGACCGTCTACGTAGTTGTTCATTGTTTTTCCTTTGTCCTTTTGGGACACTTTGCGCGATGACTATACAACGTTTCACTCACAAGCGTTATACCCACTTTTATCTATAATTATCGGAATAAGGGGTATATTACTAACGATGGCTTTTAATATCCTGGATATTTTTCGCACAGATTTTTGGGACTTCCGCAAAGAACGCAAAGCACGCGGTATGGTACGTCCGCCCGCGCGAATTGTATCTATCGATCCGGAATATCGTCCGTATGATCGCGGGCGCGGTCAGGATATCAGATCGGAAACCCACTGGCAAATACCTTTTGTTCAACAGAAGGCTCTATATCAGAGGAATGCTTGGGTTAAAAAATGTATAGATCATATCGCATCTAATGCGGCTGGATTAGAATGGCAAATAACCGTAGAGGATGAGTATCTTTCAGAATTAGAATCCGATCCTCGTCTCAAACTGGCAAAAGAATTAGTTACACGATTATTTTTACGGCCCAATACATTGGGTATTTCATTCCAAGATATGATTAAGATGATCGTTCGAGATCTGAAAATTATGGATGCTGCCGTTATTGAAAAGGTACGAGATCCGAAAGGACGTTTAGTTCAGCTAAAACCATTTGGTGCCGAAACTATCCGTATAGATGTTGATGAGCATGGAAAGATTCACCAATATATTCAGCAGTTGCGTGGTACGAATTTGTTTGGTATGTATGCCAATTCATATAAGGCATTTCCTCGGCTAGATGATCGTAGAGATGATGGTTATATTACTTTCGAACCAGACAACGTTATTTATATGCGCTTGAACCCGCGTTCAGAAAGCCCCTATGGCTCTAGTCCTATATCTAGTTTAGTAGAGGCATTGTATGCGGATATTTCCACAGATATTAGTTTATATAACTATTTATTTACCGGTGGCGTTAATGTTGGATTTCTTTCCATTGGACAGGAATTAGATAACGATAAAGTTGAATATATCAGATATAAATTCCATCAATCATCCTCTCCCGGCAATCATTTTGAATTTCCCATTTTAGCATCATCGGAAAATGTCGAATGGCACCCCATGCAGGTACCGAATCAGCAGATGCAGATTGCGGAATTACAGATGGAATTGCGCAATAAAATTCTAGCGGTTCTGTCCGTTCCTCCAAACGAATTAGGTTTAACTGGTAATACGCGCGGACAGGTTTATTCTCAGCAGGACGTTTTCTGGGGCAATGCTGTTATTCCTATGATGCGAACGATTGCGGATCGTTTCACGAGAGAAATTTTGTGGGAATTTGATGAGCGTCTAAAGTTTGAGTTTTTACCGCCAAAAGAATATCAATACGAATCGGTTATATCGCGTATCGTGGCGTTGGAAAAAGAAGGGCTGATATCGGACAAGACTAAAATGGCTTGGCTCAAGTTGCCGCCATTGGAAGAACCGCATTACGTACAGAAGAAAAAGCAACTCGAATTGCAGCAAATGGAACTATCAGTTAAGGCACAAGCAATAGAGCTAGCGGTACAGGAAAATAACTGGGACGTTTTGTTGAAGCAGCCGCAACTACAGTACGAAACACAGATGTTGGAAGCGGAAGGACTGAAACAACAGCTTTCCGGCTCTAACCAAAACGATGATCTAGCGTTAAAGCAACTAGAGCTACAGAAGCAACAGATATCATTGCAAGATCGTCAGATGAAAAATGAGTTGGTATTAACGGATAAGGAATTTGAATTAAAGAAACTAGAAATAGACGGCGCACTAAAACAGTTGCAAAAAGAATATAACATTGCTGTAGTCGGTGGACAACAGCAACCGGAAACTCCGACCAGCCAAATGAGCAATGAACAAATTGTTCAAGGTCTTGTCACCGGGCAACTAAACACTTCGGCTCTATCTCAGATGATGCAAAATGGACAAATTAATCCCGAACAATTAAAAGATATTCGTTCCGCATCTCAGCTATCTAAGACGTTATCTATGGCAAAATCCATTCATGCTATTACGGGATTGCATAACAATATTGATGAGATTAAACCGATTAAGCCAAATAATCCTGGATTGCGCATTAAAGAAAATGAGGCTGAACTGAGCGGTCCACGATTCGATTTCGCCCAGATATCCAAGGTATTTAATTCCAGTTTATTGCAGCAAATTAAACCGGGCGAAGGTTATGTTAAGAAAGATACGCCCGGACGTTTGAACGAATTGGTACAGCCCGATATAGATCAGGTAGAATATGAGGCACGCGAAAATGTCGAGAATCCCCGACCCGAAAGAATCTGAACCAAAGACAGTTTATAATCCGAGTTTTGTAGAGGCTGGAGATGTTCCAGTAATGTTTTTAATGTCTTTAACTCGCGGTACAGAAGATGGCCCATTTCTGGGAATCCCGGAAAATGCAAAAGAATTAGGTTAAAATTGGTTAAAATAAGGTTATGGCAAAGTCTGAAATTGAACGCCTAGATCATGGCTTTAAGTTTAAGCATCATCGTTTGCACAAATTGCTTCATTTTATTATGGATTTGCGCAAAGATAAGGGTGCAAAATCCTACGATTACGAGCAGCAGATTTTACAATTGGCTAGGATTTTAGTACAGCATCAAGATTTTGCCGATATTTCTAGATGGTCTCCCGAAGAACTCTGGCATTACCAAGAGGGGCATCATGATGCCGATTGGAAACGTGCCGTTCGATACATGAATGATTATTTGTGTCCGCCCGAAGGCGATCAAGAACGGAAAGAATATAACTATCAGATGTATGTACGTAACGTGGAAGATTACGCTTCTACAGTGAACAAGCCACAGATGTCTAGAGGTTTCGCACGCAATACGGAATGGGAAAATTCTGAAGTGGCTGCGATGAATCCTCCATCATATCCCAAGAGCGATTCAGATCCATCCAATTACGGATTTTATCAAACGCCATTTAAACGTCCCGATGCGAATATCTATTTGGAAAATGATCAATTTAATCAAAAACTTATGGAGAAGCTTGCGAATAGCGAATATTTTGCGATGATTTTGCGCAAGAAAGGCCGGGATAAAAAGTAATGAGTCCGTATCGTAGTGATCAACAGCGGAAATGGGCGCACACTAAATCTGGGGTAGAGGCATTGGGCAAAGCTGGCGTTAAAGAATGGGATAAAAAGTCCAAAGGTAAAAAACTTCCCAAACGAGTCAAGAAGAAGAAAATGAAGAAAGCGATAGCGCCAGATCAGGTAGAGGGGACTTATCATCCGGATGTCCGTGCTCAGATTCGTAAATATCTTGCACAGCCAAATAGTAATTTTTCAAGGCAAATGAACGCGCAAGCCGAGAGAAATCAGATGATCAATCCTGCATTCGGGCAATCGCCAACTGGTAGGAATTTAGAGAAATTAGAGTCGAAACAAAACGAGCATGCCTTTCATGATGAAATGGGTATGGATGAACGACTACTTAAAGATCAAAATCGTGAAGCAAAATTTCCCATGCGCCCCCCAACATATGGTGATGGTGCTGCATTCGTAAAACCACCTGAATTTAAGGAAAAAGAAATGGTTGATGATCGTCGTAACGCAATAGTTAAGGCTCTTGTATTTGAGTTTATCGAAGATGCTCGTGCCAATGGTTATGAGTTGGAGCCTGAAGACACTGCGCCACTGGCATCATTCGTAATTGATACCCTAGATACTGTACGAAAAGCAGCCAATGTGCCTGATAATCAGTTGACGGATTTCATTGAGCGATTTGACAAAGATATTCGCGCCAATGCTCTCAACAAACTTGATTCATGGTATGAAGACCAGATGCTACAAAAATCTGTCAATGAACTAACATACCACCCAGAGCATACTCGCGCCCATGAAACCGAGGACGAGAATGGTCAGATGTGGCATGAGGGCATGATCAAGAAGGGTCGTATTTACGATTTGCCGGTTGAGTTACGAGAACACCTAGATAAGTATCATGGTTTCAATAAGGTGTTTCACTGCCATGTTGAAGGTACCGATCCACTAATCTTTGGTAAAAGCGCGACATATCATCGCAACAATGGTGGCGTTTTAGAGCGTGGATATTTGCACGAAGTTATTCATCGTCTAGATGAGAAAGCTTATCGTGAGCAGATGACCGGACAATACGAGGAAGCAACAGACGAGCAGATTGCTACCTATGATGACTTTAATAAAGGTACAATATATGCCGGAATGGTTTGGGCTGACGGAGTAATAACTACACCGGAACTAGCAGAACATCTAAATCTTTTCCATGGTATGGGACACCAAGGCAAGCTAAAGTATCAGCCGCACCCAGTGGAAATTCCCATGATTGGTCCATCTGGTGTACATGTTCAGATGCAGGCTCTAAAAAAGGCCGCGCCAGTGGTAGAAAATCCAGTTCATGAGAGTAATGCGGTGGATGAACTGAAGGCTCTTTTTGAACAAGGTAAAAAAAAAAGATTAATTAAGGCACCGCTAGGCGCTGCTAGTGAAGATGAGGAATCTGCCCGACAGGGTTATCAGTACGAGGAACCCCAAATACCGCAAGCAGAACCAGATACAATGTTAGCTCCGCAACGTGTCTCAGAGTCACCACTAGAACCGGATATTGAGCCTGACGACTATGATTATAGTCAGGAAGATATTGGTCCATCTGACTACAATCCCGAAGATGAAAGCCAGTATAATGATGTTATTGGCAAATTATCACCCGTTATGGGCGATTGGCTTAGTTCCAAGATGTCCAAATTGGGTGTTAATAGATTAATGCAGCTAAGTGGGAAGGGGATCAAAGATCTCACCTCCAATTTCGTTCACGATGTACAAAATGCCACACACATTTCATCCGCTAATGCGGCCAAACTAACGAGTGCTTTTAGAGACAGTATGCATCACGGAAGGTTGCGCGAATTTGCATCACTTAGTGGGAATCCAGCGCTAGAACAAATGTACGAAAATGAAGATCCTCAACTAATCCTGCTTCATAATATGGCTTTCCCCGAAACAACCATCCGGCCCAATCTATTTAATGCGCAAGGGGAGAGCAAGCAGAGTGAGCCGATTCAGTGATTAGGGACATTGTTTGCGACTTATTAAAGGGGCATCCATATTTCGGGAATGTGGGAGAGTTTGCACAACGTCAGATAATCCGTGCATATATTTTGGATGCTCACGAATATGTTTTCAATGATGATAAAGAAACGTATAAGCTTTTGGAGGCTTTGCAAAATTTTGCACCTGATATTCTTAGTAGAGCCTTGGGGATTGATGAGGCCGCTAAAACGTCTTGCTTTATGTTTGACGAATTAGAGAAAAAAACTATATTTAAGGGTATGTTTGACAAACAAATACCCAACGAGGATGAATTCTTTTTTGTCATAGAGACAGCTTTGGCGGAACATCCGTTTATAAGATTTTCGCAAGATAAAATGCACTTAAAGTGTGAAACTGGCGCACCGGTGATAAATTTGGATTTGGTTGATATCGATAAAGTTGTCAAACATCTGCTAAATCCTAATGTAGAAGTGCCGGAAATTCCCGCAAGCCATCTTCTCCCACTGAAGCACTTACCATTTAAGGATGA
>Ga0172380_10000759_pt1 | contig 59063 bp, 98 predicted proteins | sample Leawe162metaG_FD_119747 | JGI IMG/M metagenome (GOLD analysis project Ga0172380, IMG submission 119747) | Leachate microbial communities from a municipal landfill in Southern Ontario, Canada - Leachate well 162 metaG | ecosystem: Engineered > Solid waste > Landfill > Unclassified | place... | reverse complement strand
TTCTCTATTCATATTAGTAAATGCATCGTGAAATTGGCTTAAATTGATTGTCTGTTTCATACTGCCTCCAAAGTGTTATCTATCTATCGTCCATATTCTATCAAAACTTGAGCCCTATTTTAGCGTTCCATGTCCCAGTCTGAGTCAGTGCTATAAGAACCAGCACCACAACAATTAGAGACCATTTCACCCGTGCAATCATCCTGACATTCTAGGCCCTGCTCCGCTGCCTCACAGCAGTAAAATGCCGCATGGTCCTTACACTCGCTGCATATGTCTATGTCTGGCTGTTTCACTATGCACCTGCCTTAGACTTTGCAAAAAGGCCAGTTACGCCATCAGCGCCTGGATACTTAAAGAACGCCAGGTTGTCGCGCTTGCATAGCTCTGCATATTGAGTCTCGTTAACTGTTCCACCAGTCATTTTGCCTGGTATAATTTCCAAAAATAGCTTATCACTATTAACTTCAGTCTTAAATTCAAGTACAAGCTCCTGGCCCACAGCGTACTCAATGCAGCAAGTGTGTGCGTACCATGATTTACTTAGTACATCACCAGTCGGCGACACCCACATGTTGCCGTATGGAGTAGAGACTAAGAAGTGGTCATCACCTGACCGAAATGTAAGCACAGTGGCGCGCATAGACTGAGGTCCATACTTTTCACTTGCAGTGTATAGCTGGTCCAGTGCCTCGCGCTTAAGATTGTGGATAACTTCATAGGCGCGTTCTTTGGCCTTCTTTGTCTTTAACTTATAAGCACGGCTAATCTCAGTTTGAATCAGTTCTTTAAGTTCTGCTATATTTCTCATACATACCTCACTTGTTAATGTACTCATCGGACCAAAGTCTAAAAAACTTTAACACTATTTTGCCGGTATAGTTAAAATAAACTCATCAATGGCTCTGTAAGTGTGCTTGATACCCAATGCCTTACATGTTGCTTTAAATGCCGATGACTCTTTGTTAAATCTGCCTAATTTAATTGCATTCTCAATTCGAGCCAAGACAGCATCAAACTCAGACATAGGCCAAGCATACTCATCGGGTCTAGTCTTAACAGCGTGCTCAAGCTGTTTTTTATATTCGTCCACAAAGCACTGATAATTTCCAGGGTGTATAACTCTAATCTTAGTCATATGTGCCTCCTAGGCTATAACTATCTATCGGTTTCAGTCTACCAAAACTTGAGCCATAAGTACACGCAAACTTGCATAATTGTATGCCATATATCCTCCATTTTAGAGTTACGCTTCATTAATCTTATCGGACCAAAGTCTAAAAAACTTTAAACTTATTTTTGAATTGTATAAAAGGCCACTAACTCACCTGTGGACTGATTAACAATTGTTGCACTAAAATAAGACACTGGCGTCAAGTGTGCATTGCATCCACCAGGCCGCATGCTTGTCTCAATGCTGCGTATAACCTTAGCAAGATTTTCCTTAGTGGTGCGACCATATCGCTTATCCCATGCAATGGTCTGAAAAGTCTTAGACTCATTATCTACGACCATCTCAATTCTATATTTCGGTGTATACGAGCGTCCCATACTGCCTCCTAAGTCTTATCTATCTATCGGTTTCAGTCTACCAAAACTTGAGACTTAAGTATACGCAAACTTGCAATGTATCAAAATGAGTCATATCCTAAGCTTATAAACAATACACCAGCTCTAGGAGCGTGCAAATGGCACCCCGAAAAAGTTCCACTCCCCCAAATTCAGCCAAAATCACCCGAAAACGCTCCAAACCTGCACATAAAAGGCGCCCTAAGCAGCTAAACAGCACAGAACTACGCGCACTTAAGCGTAAATGGGCTAAGAAGTTAGCTGACTCAGGCTTTAATGATATAGAGAGCCGCGACGGGCGCTTCATTATGGGTCAGGCCTTAGACGATAAGAGGTTTCAGGAGCGGTATACTGAACGCGCTACTGAGACTCAGCACTACTACAGCCGCTGGTCCAGCTACTTACACCGCCAGACTGAGCATAAGTGGACCCGTCTCAGCAAATTAGTAGTTGAGCGGTACAGCGCAGGCGTGCCAATATTTCATATATTTAAGGAAGCGAAGAGGAAGCAGTGGTACAGCCGCTCTCAATTTCACTTCTACTACGTCTACTTTCCTAAGTTAGCCTCTCGCATTGAGACATGGAATAGAACCAACCCACATGGCATGGACTTTATATCCGACGTTGGACTCTAAGCAGCGGGCCCATTTCTTGCATTAGCACAAACTATACCAATCCCCTAATGTCTTATTCTGTGAATACCGGACATTTTTATTGCACAAAGTCTAAAGCTCTGAGATACTGAATCCGATACATTAATAGGAGGCAGTATGAAACAGCTTAAAGAAAAAGACATAAAGCACGAAGCGGGTAACTACTGGGTTGCGGATACGGGCAAAGACTATACCGTGTTTAAGATTGGCATAACACACTCCACGTCTGATAGCTCCTATCACAGAACCTCAGACGGTCTATCTATAGCCATCGCACGCTGCAACTATCTTGCTAAACGAGAGGCTAAGACATGATTGGCTGTCGTCCACTAACAGACACCGAAATAGACCAGCTTAAAGTGCACCCCACCCTAAGCACCCGAGACCGCGTGCTACTAGTGGTCGGTGCCCTAACCGGCTTCCGCGTAGGCGAACTGCGCACCCTGCAAGTCCAGGACATAGCACTAGGTAAGGCCACTGTCAGACGCCGCAACATGAAGGGTAAGGACAGAAGTCGCACAATCACGCTGCACCCTGAGGCACTGGCTGCAATAGAGGCGCTCGTGTATGAGCAGAAACTGGGCCCCACATCTTACCTGTTCCAATCTCAGAAGGGCCCGAATAAGCCCATTAGCGCACGACACGCACACCGCGTCCTAAGCGCTGCATTCAAGGAGCTAGGCTTAGAAGGTAAGGTTGCAACCCATAGCATGCGCAAATACTTCGCAGGACAAGTCTACGAGAAGAGCGGGAAGGACATTGCACTAACTGCCAATATGCTAGGTCACCGCAACGTGAATAGCACACTGTCTTACCTCAGCTTTCAAACTGAGACAGCAGATGCTCTGATTCTCAATATGAGACGCAAGTGAACTAAGTTGATACACTCGACAAATAGTTCTACAGTTCCTAGCCCAACGTCCGATACACTATACAGTAACAGGACGTATGGAGGAAACATGAGAACCTATTTGTACCGCCTAGAAATAGGCAAGGCACGGGGAGTGCTAAGAGTAGATGCCAAGACCGCAGAGGTGGCTGGCGCACTAGCCAAACTACTTGCAGAGCGCCGCAGTGGTGGTCAGGCGTACTTTGTCTGGGCCCTAAATTAAGGTCCGCCAAATGCAACGTAGTACTAGTCAAATCGAATATAACCTAGATGGGCCGTCACTGCGCATGCGCGGCGGACCCACCGCTCACCTGCACTAAGCCGGGGCGCCATATCGAATATAAGGGGGATACATGAACGTGCTAAGAAACTACTCAGACCAGTCCAATCTAGTGAAACAGGCTAACGGGACCTACGTGGCTTTCGTCCATAGTCCAGAGGCCGCTAATGTTATTAATGCAAGACTCCGATACTACCCTACCATGCCAGACTTTGTGTCTGAGGGGAGTGAGGCCCGCTTCGTGCTACGTGAGGTAGACCGCCCCTTCGTAGAGGCAGTCATGGCTAGGTTTAACTTATTAGGATAAAATGAGACACGTCATCAAACACAAGTATTGTACCGGGTGCAAAGAGAATAAGATACTCTTACTATGGACCCGAAAACAGAAGCTATGTAATAAATGCCTAGTAGAAGCCCAAGGAACGCTGCCTACCCCAGACTATGGCACGTTCCTTTTATCCGAAAGGTATCTTACCGGAACCAGACGTCTGCGGAAACCCCAATGGGCAGATACTGCGGCTATAGAGGCCTTTTATCAACAATGCCCCGAAGGTTACCATGTAGACCACATCATACCTCTAAAAGGGCGCGCTATCAGCGGACTACACACGCTGGACAACCTACAATACCTAACCAAAGAACAAAATGAAAATAAATCGAACAAAATAAACCTGCTAGAACTTAATAACTTATTAGGAGACCAAACGTGAACACAGACGATGCTTACCAAGACTACCTTACCCTGCGCGAGAAGGGCTGGACCAAGACAGCGGCCTTAGCCGAGCTTGCAACCTACCTGCGACCTATGTCCCTGGCAAAGCTTAGGGCCCGACTGCTCAAGTCAGGTCCTGTGCAAGTAGCTGGAGACTGGTTACGTCCAGCCCGAACCTAAACCCGACCCTTAGGCAGTAGACCATCGCGGACCACTGGAGCACGGAAGCCCCAGCCCTGATGCCAGAGAGACGCCATGAGACGGATCCGTGTCTCTACTCCGGCTGCCTTAAAGAGAGAGGCCGCAATTCTCTTAACCCAGGCCTCGCTACACTTAGTCTGCTGCGCAATTTCGCTGTTGCTGTAACCCTCCATGATTAGGTCTAGGACCTCCACCTGAGCAGCGTCCAAATCTAGGCTTCTAATTATGTCTGACTTACTCAAGCGGGCCCCCAATGTGACCTACGTAGTCCCACACAATGACACCTTCCGTACCCGGTGCATGCACCCCCACTAGACCCACGCCATCTGCATCTTCTACTAGTGCCAAAACTTCGTGGCCCGGAAGCACTGCTCTCACTAGCTGCAACTCTCCGGTCTCGGGATTGTATAGCACGCTGCCTTCTGTCCACTTACGGTCCAGGTCAATGTCAGGGTGACTGCTCCTGCCGCTGTACCCGTGGCGGTTCACGCCCATTAAACCTTTAGACTTTGGTTTCTTCATACTATATTCCCCCATGTTATGATTTCTTAGGTTTACTGTAACCTACACCCTGCTCAGCAGTAGCCCTTGCGGCAAATTCTTCTCTCTGCAACTGTCTCTTATAAGCCTTGGTAAATATGTGTAAGCGGGTACTCACAGAGCCTATGTTTCGGATAATATAGTCTGTACCCTTAATCTCTAGCTCTTCACCTGGTTTAAGCGGAATGTGCAGGCCAGAGCCCACACGTTTGTTATCATCGTCCATATATGTCTCCCAGTTCTGTCTACATGAGCATAGACACTCTACATTCACAAGTCTACACATAGTTTAACCTGCACGCAAGCACTTTCTGCACACGTCCCAAATTGAGCCTACACTGGACCTAAATTGGGCACCTTAATGTAAATAGCGCAAAGTATTCTGGAGTTAACGTGTCCGACGAGAGTAAGCCTACCCGGCGTATAATCCTACCTACAAAGCAGACTGCCCAGCAGTCCAGCGTAGCCATAATTCCCGACGCACCCCAACTACTTACAGACGCGCTGTCCATCATTGCAATGGAAATTGTAAACATGAAGGCCAAGACAGGTCCAGGCCAGAGCTTGCGACCCGAAGAAGCCCGCATATTGACGGGCTATTTAAAGTGCTTAGCCGACATTAGCCGCGAGTTAAGGGAGCGGGCAGCGGACCCATCCCAACTCAGTACTGAACAAATTGTAGAACTGCTAAAGCAGGCTTCGGCCCTACCCAAAGAACAAATTAAAGCAGACGAGGAACCTAAACATGGAACGTAAGGAACTATTAGACCAGATGCAGGCCAAGTATGCGCAGTTATGTGCAGAGCTAGGTCAAACTAAGGTCCAAATTAGCCTGCTAGAGTCGAAGAGTCAGGTTCTGCTTAAGGAAATCCAAAAGCTGGATGAGCAAGCTGGTCTCCTCAAATCGGCGGCGCCTAAGGCTCAAACGTGAAATCGTGCGCAGATGCCCACGCACTGTTGCACTACCTCATATGTAGGGCAGCCCTAGAAGGTAACATTGGCACAGCGGCCATACACGTCCCGCTGACTGAGATTACCGATGTTGAGGGCCCCACATTTACTGCTGACGCCGACAACGTGGTGCTAAAAATCTCTGTGACCACATCATGGGAAGCTGCAGACGACGTTGAGGAACTATTTGAATCAGATTTGGAATTAACTGAACCAGAAGAGGAGCCCGAAGATGGCACAGGACAAGGTAGCGGAGAAGGACATCGGAGCGACCCCGATAAGAATAAGGGAAGCCACTGAAGCAGACGCCCCATTCATATTTTCTTCTTGGTTGAAGAGTATGCGCGGGTCCAACTTTGGTAAAGAGATTATAAGTACAATTTACTACTCAGAAATGCACAAGGTAATTGAGCGCCTGCTTAAAACTTGCAAGGTTCATGTAGCCTGCGATGAAGCGGACATAAACGACATTTATGGGTATGCCTGTCACGAGAATGTAGACGGCATATTTGTGCTGCACTTTATCTACGTGAAGCACACGTACCGCAATCTAGGCATTGGCACAATGTTGCTGAACAGCTTCAACTTTAACCCCGAATATGCAAGCATCTACACCCAGCATACTCCGTTAGCCCTCCGCCTCGCTGCAAAGTATAGGATGACCTACTCGCCTTTCGTGGCCATGACACCGGACTACCGCAAACCCGTAGACATTAGCCCGCCACGGCCTGAAAAAGTGCGCGAGTTAGAGGCTAATCTAGAGAAGGAGAACCCAAGTGCAAGAGAGTAAAGAAAAAGCTACCGACGGACTCCGCCGCATGACTGAAGACGTGGCTGAAGTGAAGCGCGTGCTAAAGCAAAAGAGCAAGAATGAGTTAATCCAAAGTATATTGAACTTAATGCACAATCAGCTAAGCCTTATTGATGCAGTACAAGCACTACAATCCCAATTAAAAATCCAAGAGCAGGTTACCCCTGCCCAAGAAAGTAAAGAGGCCCCAGATGCTTAAGCTACTAACAACATTTATTTGTGCAATGTCACCCCTCTTCTGTGAGGCCGAGGCTGCAGGTCCAGGCGAGATTATGCTAACGACCACGAACAGCTACACATTTCGCGGAGAGGTTAATGATAGCAGCGTGAGTAAGGCGCAGCTAGAATTGGCCCGCTTAAACTTTCAACGGGGCAAGGCAACATGGCCGATTTACCTAGTCTTGGACAGCCCAGGCGGCAGTGTATATGCAGGCATGAGCTTCATTGAGTATGCAGAGACTATTCCTAATCTACAGACCATTACTATCTTTGCTGCATCCATGGCGGCTGGAATCGTGGAAGCCCTCCCAGGCAAGCGCAATATTACGCGCATGGGCGTGCTCATGTTTCACCGAGCTAGCGGAGGCTTTCAGGGTCAGTTTGAAACTGGCGAGCTAGAGTCACAGTTAGCATTCTGGAAGAGCATTGTGTTGCAAATGGAAGTCACAAATTCTGACCGCATCGGCATATCGCTGGCTGATTACAAGGCAAAAGCTAAGGATGAGTGGTGGATGCTAGGCTCAAGTGCAGTTAAGCAAGGTGCAGCCGACAGCCTGATTAAGATTAAGTGCACGCAGAGGCTCATCGACTCCCGCGAGAAAATGACCGTAGAAGGTTTCTTTAGCTCTGTAGAGTATAGTTTTTCTAAATGTCCTCTTTTTCAAAACCCCTTATAGGAACTTAAACATGTCTAAAAAAATGCTAAAAATTGTATCAGATAAAAAATTTAAAGAGCTAGAAGCAGAGCTAGGCGCGCGCGTGCTTATATATGAAGTTAAGGTCAAGGGCATGCCGGTCACAGCCATATCTTCAGATAGCACAATCTTGGGCCGCCGCACTTTAACCACTAGCGTAACTTTAATTGAACAAGCTTTAAACAGTATTCTTAACGAGGAAAATAAATATGTCTAAACGTAACGTAGAATTTGCACAATTTTATCAGGCTATTAGAGTAGATAAGCTAACGGCCAGCAATATCAACATTAGACCCGCCAATCCTGAGCGTGGACTTCCGGTCGGTAAAGACCTCACAGAAGGCAATGTTAAGAGCATGGTCATTGAAGAAGGTATTGGTGTCCGCATTGAGACCCAATTCAGCATCGTTATTGTGCCTTTTAACAACGTGGCGTACCTAAGCCTTGCACAAGAAGCACAGGCAGCGAAGAAACCAGAACTTAAGAAAGCTTAAACGTGAAGAAGGGCAAGCAAGGCACCGCTGCCCTCATAGAAGAGTTGCAGCGCCGGGTAGAGCACAAGATATTCTCTATTAAAGAGTACTGCTTCTCCGAGCAGCTGCAATTCATTTCTGACCCAGCCCGATTTAAGACCGCTGTGTGCTCACGCCGTAGTGGTAAGTCCCACGCTTGTGCAGGCGACATGATTGATGTAGCCCGCGCAGGAGCCCATCACAATGTTGCATACATAACGCTGTCCCGCACCAGTGCAAAGCGCATTATCTGGCCTGTACTTATAGAGATAGTCAATAAGTACAAACTGAAGTGCGATATAAACAACACTGAACTGACCATAACTTTTGAATCAGGTTCCACAATCTATCTCATGGGTGCCAAGGATGCAGGCGAGATTGAGAAGCTGCGAGGCCTTTCCTTAAAGCGCGTGTACATAGATGAGGCACAGTCCATTAAGGACTCCATATTAGAAACCCTCATCGACGATATTTTAGCCTACGCTACCATGGACGTAAATGGAACAATCTGCCTCATCGGCACACCCGGCCCCATCGCTGCGGGCTATTTCTTTAACGCATCACACAGTGGCAAGTGGTCTAATCATAAGTGGACCATATTCCAAAACATCTGGATTAAGATTAAGTCTGGCAAGGAACCTGCCCAATTACTTGCTGAAGAGCGAGACAGGAAGGGCATAGACGAAAGCAATCCTACGTACAGACGAGAAGCTCTGGCCGAATGGGTCACAGACTGGGACGCCCTCGTCTTTAAATTTAATGCAAATAAGAATCTGCATGATGGGCTTCCACCTGGCCGCTACCAATACATCTTTGGCATAGACATAGGGTTTCATGATGCAGATGCAATTGCTGTTATAGCTTACTCATACACTGACAGGACCATGTACCTGGTGGAAGAAGACGTAAAGAGCAAGCAAGACATTACTAGTTTAGCAAATCGCATCAAATTTTTGCAAGCAAAGTACGGCCCCATAAAAATGGTGATTGATACAGGCGGTCTAGGTAAGAAAGCTGCAGAAGAGATGCGTGCCCGCCACGGGTTGCCGCTGGAAGCTGCAGACAAAATCCGCAAATTTGAGAATATTGAAGTGCTAAACGACGAGTTGCGCAATGGCCACTTCAAGGTGCCCCGTAACTCACTGTTTGAGAGTGATTGCTACAAACTAGAATGGGACCGCGACAACCCAGAGAAGCTTAAGGTTAGTGACCGATTCCACTCTGATATAACAGACGCCGTGCTCTACGGGGCCAAGGCAGCCTTTGCATACCTTGCCGAGGCCGAAACCCGCAAACCAGACCGTAACAGCAACGAATATGAGGCCCAAGTAGAGCGGGACCTGAGCGATAAAATGCAGCAGAAGGCCGAAGCTGCCAAGAATGGCGAGTTTAGTCAAGAAGAGCTGGACTTTATTATCGGTGACGGAGACCTGTAACCCAAACCTAAAGCGGGCACCCTAAGTAGCCCCCTAAACTAAGGAGCGATATTGTGTTTAAGGATGTAAGCGAGCTGAAAGCGTTCATAATTTGGGCAAAAGATAACAAGATTAATGCATTGAAGGTTGGCGAGGTTGAGATTCACTTCTCTCCGCTTGCCCATACTACAGGTTTAGAGGACGCGCTGCGGTATACAGACCCACCAGCAGGCCCACTAACCCCTAAGCAAATTGAAGCGCAGAAGAAGGAAGACTTAGACCTCCTCTTTCACAGCGCCACATAAAGGATGAACATGAATACGGGCCAATGGTGGACAGTTCCAGATGAATCGGTAGCTAATACTGTATTTGAGTACCTAAGCTTGCTAGATAATAACCAGGGATACCGCCAAGAAGAGAATTACAAGTTTCTGCGCATGTACGGGTCTCAGAACTTAGACTATTTACGGGGATTCAGTCCCGCCCGAGCCAATGATTACACTAGCGTGCAGAACCGCGTGACCCTCAACGTCGTACAGAGCATGGTAGACACTGTAGTCAGTAAAATTGGGAAGAATAAGCCCCGTCCCCAGGTTTTAACTGAAGGTGGCGACTTTTCTCAGCAGAGACGTGCAAAAAAATTGAGCCAATTCATTGAAGGTCAGTTTTACGCTTCCGACTTTTATGCTAAAGCTGTCATTGCCTTCCTAGACTCGTGCATCTTTGGTACGGGCGTAGTAAAAATCTATAAGCAGGATAATGAAATTAAAGTAGACCGGGTATTCATCGACGAGTTGAAGGTTGATGATAGAGAGTGCATATATGGGGACCCGCTGCAAATCCACCAAGAGAAGTGGATGCACCGAGAAGTGCTCATTAGCATGTTTCCAGACCAAGAAGTGTACATTAGAGCCGCAACTAGCCCCGAGAATAGCGCATACCGCGAGTTTAACCCAAGTGCACCCGACATGGTGAAGGTGCGCGAGTCGTGGAAACGTGCCACAAAAAAATGCAAGGATGATGAGACTTCGGACGGCGTGCACGCAATTACAATTCAGAACCATACGCTGTTAAGAGAAGAGTGGCGCAAGACTTACTTCCCATTTATCTTCTGGCGCTGGGGCACGAGACCGCTAGGCTTCTTTGGCCAAGGTCTGGCTGAACAGCTGCAAGGCTTGCAAATTGAAATTAACAAGATTCTGCGCACCATTCAAGTGAGCATGCACCTCGTTAGTGTGCCCAAGCTCTTTGTGGAGGCCAGTTCAAAGATTGTGTCCTCCCACTTAGATAACCGCATTGGCTCAATCATTAAATACGCTGGAAACATGCCGACGCCGGGCCAGTTGGGTGTAATCCCGCCTGAACTATTCTCACACTTAGACCGCTTATACCAACGTGCATATGAGATTGCCGGGATTAGCCAGTTAAGTGCAACAAGCCAGAAACCGGCTGGCCTAAACAGCGGCAAGGCTCTGCGCGAATATAATGACCTCGAGACTGAACGCTTCATGACTGTAGCCCAACGCTATGAGAAGAGCTTCATGGATGCAGTCCCACTCATGATTGACCTAGCAAAAGAGATTGATGAAGAGCTTAAGGACGAGGGTGGTTATAAAGTTAAGGTTAATGGCAAGAAGTTTCTTGAGACTATTAAGTGGAAAGACGTGGACATGGATAATGACCAGTACACCATGAACGTGTTTCCTGCATCTGCTCTCTCACAAACTCCGGCTGGCCGTCTCGCAGATGTGCAAGAACTAATCAGTGCCGGCTTTATGGGCAAGGAAGATGCAATGAAGTTACTCGACTTCCCAGATTTACAAAATTTCTACAATTATGCAAATGCTGGTGCAGAAAACATTGACCGCGCCATTGAGAAAATGGTCGAGGAGGGTGATTATACTACTCCAGAGCCTTATCAGAACCTGAGCTTCGGCATTGAGCGTATGCAGCAAGCTTACTTGCGCTACCAGAATGAGAATGCTCCAGAGGAGCGTCTAGAGCTTTTGCGACGTTGGATGGCCGATGCCCGTGCACTCCTTGAGCGTGCAGCCGTAGATACGCAGAGACAGACCATGGAAACACAAGCACAGGTAGAAAAGGTCGCCCAAGAACAGATGCTGGCCACACAAGCAGCACCTCAATTGGAACCGAGCGCCTTAGATGCTCCCATAGTATAAATCACGCACCGTAATGTGCGGCAGTAGCCCCTAGCCGCGCATGCTTTTCAACTGGGGCGCCGTAAGGCAAATAAGTAAAGGACACACTATGTCACAGGAACAGGTTACAGACGCTACTCCCGAACAAATTTTGGCAGCCGCAGCACAGACTCATGAAGCACCAGTAGATGAGACAGCAGCCGAAGAAGTAGAAGCAGCACCGAAGGAAGAGCCTAAACCAGAACCCAAAGTAGAAGACAAGTTTGCCCCGAAATTTGCCGCCCTGTCTCGACAGGAAAAGGCACTTAAAGCCCGCGAGAAGGCTTTAGCAGCACGAGAAGCTGCACTTGCTGAGCGCGATAAGCCAGCCGCCGCAGCTCCCGCTGCCCCACAAGAACCCCTTGAATTACGATTGAAGAAAGACACGTTTGGCACGCTTAAGGAGCTGGGTCTAAGCCCGGAAGTCCTGGTGCAAATGATGTTAAACGACGGCAAGCCCACGCCTGAACTGCAAATGGCCCTCATGAAAGAGGAAATTACCCGTGCAGGAGGCAGTAAGGTTGAGCAGTTAGAGGCTAAGTTAGCTGCCATCGAGAAAAAAGAGCAAGAGCGCGAGCAGAAAGTGCAAGCAGAACAAGATGCTAAGTTAGTATCTGGCTTTAAGTCGCAAATTGCGGACTTTATTAAAGCAGACCCTGACAAGTATGATTTGCTGGCCACAGAAGATGAATATGGAATTGATTTAGTTTACGACGTGATTGCCCAAGATGCACAAGCCAAGCAAGAAGAGCTAGGTGAGGAGTTTACAGGCGATGAAATCATGTCAATCGAGGAAGCTGCTAGTAAGATTGAGGAGCAGTTACTCGAAGCCGCGAAAAAACGTATCGAACGAAGCAAGAAGGTTAAAGGCCTCTTCGGGACTACTTCAGCCCCGGCAACTCAATCTAGTACGCCACAAAAAAAGGCATCTCCAACTCTGTCGAATGTACAATCGCAAGTACAGAGTCCAGGAAAAGCCGCACAAAGTGATGCAGACCGTTTGGCAGCAGCCATTGCACTTATAAGCTCAAAAGCCCAATAAGTTCAGACCGCAGCCGACACATAGAGCAATCTCCTGGAACCGTGACACGATATTCGTGTAGCTAGTCACGCCAGAACAGCCACACATGTATAACTAATTTTTAAGGAGACAATTATGTCTTTAGATTTAACAAATTTTGCAGCGTTAATGAAAACGCTATACCCGAAAGATAAAATCGAGAACCTAACCTATAAAGATAACGCTCTCTTGGCTATGATTAGCAAAGACGAGAACTTTTACGGTGACAGCAAGAAGATTCCTACAATCTATGCTGATTCTCAAAACCGTTCAGCTACGTTTTCTGATGCACAAGCCGGCACAACCAACATGCGTTCAGCCGCTTTCTTCATTACACGTAACCACGATTACTCAATTGCTACTGTAGACGCAGAGACAATGCTTGCATCACAATCTGATGCTGGTGCATTTGTTCAAGCTCTTACATCTGCAGTTGACAGCGCAATCCACACGCTTGTACGTTCACTTGCCATCGCTATGTACCGTAATGGTACTGGTTCAATTGGTCAGTGTAACGCAGCAGCTACTGGCACAACTCTTCAGTTGAAGAACGTCAATGACGTTACAAACTTCGAAGTTGGTCAAGAGCTTAAGTTTTCTGCTACTGATGGTGGCGCGGCTAAATCTGGTCAAGTTACAGTTAACGCTGTAGACCGTGATTCTGGCGCACTAACAGTTGATGCTTTGACTGCTATTGATGGCGGTACTGGCGTTGCAGCTAACGATTTCATTTCCATTCTTGGTGACTTGAATGCGAAAGTAAAAGGCTTGCAAGCTTGGGTTCCTGCTACTGCACCAACTAACACTCCATTCTTCGGCGTTGACCGTAGCGTAGACGTGACTCGTTTGGGCGGTATCCGCATCGACGCTCGTGGCATGTCACGCGAAGAAGGCATTACAAAAGCCGTCACTCGCTTGGCTCGTGAAGGTGGCACTCCATCTCACTTGTTCGTTAATTACAGCATCTGGAATGAATTGTGCTTGGAACTCGGTTCTAAAGTTGAATACATCGACGAAGTTGTTAAGAGCGGGAATGCAGTGTTTAACTTCCGTGGTATTTCTGTAAACGGCCCTAAAGGTCCAGTAAAAGTCATCCCTGACCAAAACTGCCCTTCAGATTACGGCTTCTTGCTTGAAATGGACATGTGGAAATTGCACAGCTTAAAACAATGTCCTCATATTGCAGAGGATGATACCTTGCGCGTTGCTCGTCAGAGCGCAGCAGATGGCATCGAATTGCGTGTACGATATTACGCTCAAATCGCATGTCGTGCTCCTGGGAGAAATTCCAGCGTGCAGTTTAACTAGTTGTAATTACTAGATAATCTCAAGTTGAGCCACATTAGAAATAGTGTGGCTTTTTTTTGCCTTTAGGGTACAATATAATTATGCCTAGAATATCATATACAAACGAGGAAATTGCTGAAGCTGCAAAGCAATGTACAACTCTAAAAGAATTTTGTTCTCGCTTTAGAAAGCATTGGCAGCAAGCAAGAAATAGAAAAATACTCAAGACTATTGCACCGCACCTACAAAAAGCCCAAAACCCCTCTGCCCCACTGCTTAGTAAATACGGTAAGTGGAATCTTGATTTAAATGATATAAAAACTATTAATGAACACAGGTGTGTAAAAGCACGGTGTGATTGTGGCCGTACAGAAAAGTATATACCCAGTTACCAACTTCGTACAGGAAAAACTACCGAATGCTTCTTATGCGCACATACTACCAATATTGATGACTTCTTTAGTAAGACTTATGGGCAATGGACAGTCATAGGAACTGTTATAGAAAAGGGACCTTGTGGAAGACCCGTTGTACTGTGTCGGTGCACTTGTGGAAGAACTTCTCTAGTTGAGCCTCAAGCACTAACCAAAGAGTACAGCACTAAATGTCAATGGTGCTCTCCCAACATATCTAAGCCAAATCGTGAGATACACGCTTACATTCAAAGTTTGGGATTTACCGACGCATCTCTATCTGACCGCTCTCTAGGCAGAGAAATTGATGTAGCAGTGCCCTCTAAGAAGCTATTAATTGAGTATGATGGAGTTCACTGGCACAGCGAGGCTAGGGGCATGACATATCAGAAGGAAAAGGCTCGCAGAGAATTTTTCAGAAAAACAGGCTGGACTGTATTTCGCATATTTGAAGATGAATGGATAGAAAACAGAGAGTTAGTCCTTAGTATGCTTAAAAATCGCCTGGGGATTCGGCCCACATACGCACCCGCACAGATTGAATACCGCCAGATTGAAACCCCAACAGCTACCAAAGATTTTTTTAAAAGAAATCATCTGCAAGGCTATGGCAAATGTAAAACGGCATTTGGAGCATTTGATAATGGAACCCTAATAGCTTGCATGAGCTTCAGGCACATGACGCAGGGAAAATTCAAAGGCCAAATAGAGTTGTCTAGATTTTGCAGCGAGATGTCTGTAGACACTCATGGGTGTTTTGGTAAACTTCTAAAAATGGCCGTTAAGTATTTTAAATCCCAAGGCTACACTCACATTGCTTCATATAGCGAGAATCGTCTGTCAAGTGGTAAAGTTTATGCCAACAACGGATTTACCAAGCAAAAGACCGCAGATAATCTAGACTACTTTTACGTACTAAAATCTAGAGCCTTGAGATTCCACAGGCAGATGTTTCAGAAATTAAATCCACCGAAAATAACCCCAGAAGAGTTTAATCTATACCCCACCGAGCGGGCTCAAGCTGCTTCCGGCACGTTAGCCAGGGTTAAGTTGGGAATTGAAAAGCCACTGTACCGTATATGGGGCTGGGGCAATACATTGTGGGTTCGTAAAATAACCTAATGCAGAGATTCCGCAACAATCCCACATAAGTACCTTAAAGTAACCTACTAAGCCCAAATCCCCTCCTATTTAGCCTAAACCGCACACCATTTTAGCGGACCCAATTAAGGGTGCGCGCTGCGGGGCCTCAGAGCCACCTCAGACTAAACGAACAGGAGTTCCTATGGCATCACGTATGTGGTCCCGAAGACAAGCATTAGAGAAAGAAGTTAAAGACCTTTACATTAAGGTTTCAATTGGCGGCACCGGCGCCCCAACATTGGTAAGTGGCTCAAGCTACGGCGCGGCTAGTATTACCCGAAACGGAGCAGGTGACTATTCGCTTGTTTTGTCCGACCAATATAACAGCCTCAAATTCTTTGAAGGTATTGTGCAATCTAGCTCGGCCCAAGATTTAGTCATCCAAATGCACTCTGAAACGGTAAATGCCGTAAGCCGTACAATCCGTTTCCTAACTCTGACTGCAGCCACACCTACAGACCCAGCGTCTGGCAAGGTTCTTGTGCTAAAAGTCGAAGTTAAAAACACGTCAGCAATTTAAGGAGCACTACATGGCATCACGATTATTCTCTGCCAAGCAGTCGCTTGAGCGGGAAGTTAAAGACATTTACATTAAGATGACTAGCACAGGCGCGTCTGACCCAACGGTTACTACTTATGGTGCACAAGGCGTGGCGTCTATAGTTCGTACGGACACAGGTGAGTATGAGATTACGCTCCTGGACGATGTATGGGCAGAAGTAAAGTACGCAAAGGCCATGACTCAGGACACCACTGCTCGTGACCTCACGTACCAGATTACTGCAGGCTTAGACCCCGCAGCTCGCACGCTCACACTTACTAGTCTTACCAGCGGTACACCAACTGATGTACCAGACACAGTACAAGTACTTATAAAATTAGAGGTCAAAGCCTCTACTTGGAAGTAGGTCACCGTGCTTATGAAGCCAGTCAATAAAAAAGGCTCGACCCTTGTATTTAGCAAGCTACATGAGCGGGCACCCGAAACCATGAAGCCAGCTGCAGATGTGAATGGGGCCGAAGATACGGACCCCAAGACTATTGCAGCTAGCGAAGTTATGGATGCTATTAATGCAAAGGACCCTCGGGCCCTTGCAGAAGCCCTATCCAGTCTCATCAGCATGTGTGACTACGAAGAAGAAGAGTCTTCCGACGAAGGAGACTAATCGTGGCTATTACCCTTGCACAGATTAAGTTAGAAGCCCGCCAACGCTCTGACATGGAAAACAATACCTTCATTGCAGAGGGCGAGCTTACATCCTACGTTAATAATAGCATTGCAGAGTTGTATGACCTGCTATGTGAAGCTTATGGCAGTGATTACTACGTGACGAGCGTAGAAGGTAGCATTGTGAGTGGACAGCAAGGCTATGACTTGCCTGATGACTTCTACGAGCTAAAAGGCGTAGACATGAAGGTTGATAACCAAACCTGGCAAACCATTCAGCGTTACAATTTTAACGAACGGAATCGCTACCCAGATGGTGCAACCTGGAATATATTTGGGTACACTGATATTAGGTACCGCATCGTGGGCAATAAGATTCACTTTACACCCACACCTGATGGCACCTACACATACAGACTTCATTACGTGCCAGTTGCAACTAAGCTTGTAAATGATAATGACGAGCTAGATGATTTAAACGCCTATTCTGAGTACGTAATTGTAGACGTGGCCATAAAGCTTATGACTAAAGAAGAGTCGGACCCCAGTGTCTTTGTGATGCAAAAGCAGGCGCTGGAAAAGCGAATTAGGGACAAGGCCGCAAATCGTGATGCTGCAGTTGCTGATACTATCAGTGACGCTAGTGCAGAAAACGACTGGTGGTATTGGAGACCCCGGTGAGCGGAGTACGTGCACTGCGAAAGCTTCAGACTGATGATGATAGCCTGAATAAGGTACAGGACAATTTAGAATATGTTCTGGCCCCGCTGTTACAAAGTGCAATACTCAATGGCGTGCAAGTTAATGGTGCAATTATTGGAACCGCGCCCACAAACGTGGACCACGGCCTGGGACGCACTCCACTCGGCTACCTAATCGTAAGCCAAAATAATGGAAATGTACCATACCTCGTGAGCAAGAATAGTAAGGTGCTGGTCCTGCAAAGCGCCGGCAGCGTAACCCTCAACCTCTGGATTTATTAATATGTCAACTACACCTCTAATGAACTTAGACCTACCCACACCAACTATGACGTTAGGTCCTGAGTATGCAAATCAGAATAATGAAGCATTTGAGACGGTGGATGGACATGACCACACAAGTGGTAAGGGTAAGAAAGTCCCAACTGGGGGCTTAGACATAAATGCCAATTTAAATTTTCAAGGTAGCAAGGCTTACGGCCTGCTCTCAACCCAATTTGAAGACCAAAGTTCAGCTCTGAGTGGTGCACTTAATGCCATGTCAGTATACACCGTTGATGGTGACCTATACTACACAAACGGCAGCGGGACGGCAGTCCAGCTCACAGACGGCGGCAGCCCCATAAGCGTGCCGGCCCAAGTGCAAAATTTTGAATTTACGACACTGGCAGGCGACTTGACCATCGGCCCATCCGATATCTTTGTGCACATTAGCGTGGATACGAGTGCACAGCGCACAGTCACGCTGCCGCTGGCCGCATCCGTGGCTGCTGGCCGCATATACATTATTAAAGATGCGACGGGTCAGGCACTAACAAATCCTATCACTATAGACACGCAGGGTGCAGACACTCTGGACAATGCAGCAGATTACACTATGAGCAGCGGAGACGGCTCCATTATGGTAATCGGTAACGGCGTTGACGCTTGGGAAATCATTTAAGTTAAGGGGCTACCATGGCTTTACAGAAGCAAGTTGTACCCCTAGTCATAGACCAGGGATTAAATACTAAGACAGATATTAAGCAAGAAGAGCCAGGTTTTCTGCGTCAAGCGCAAAACGTGGTGTATGAAACTATACACAAGCTTAAAAAGCGCAATGGCTATGATGAGCTTGATTTGTACGACTTGGACAATAATAGAATAGTAGGTCAGCGTACCCTGTCTAAGTTAGGTACAGAACTTGTGCTACTTACCGAAACGCAGTTATACGCCTATTCGCCGAGCCTACAGAAATGCTCACCTAAAGGTAGCATCTACCCAGCCCGCTTGCGCTCTGAAGTTGTGGTCAAAAATAGCTTGGACCAGAATGAAGCAGATGGCCTTGTCGTAGACGAGTTTAAGGTCTTTGCGTGGTCTGATAGTGAAGGCAATGTGCGCTATAGCGTGCAAGATAGTACAGATAACGCGTTTCTGGTCAGTAATGGGCTTATTGGTCAAGGTGACCGCCCCTGCCTCGCCCGCATAAATAATGTGGTCTACGTGGTGTACGGAGACGGTGCAGATGTGTGCTACCGAAGCTTTAGCATTGCACAGCCGGCCAGCTTAGATGCAGTAGTCATTATTGCATCAGACCGCGATTTGACTGATGGACTCCTGGACAGTAAAAGTGTTGGCTTGCGCGTCATGGTATCCTACAATAGCGCCACAAATTTAAAATTATTTGCAATTAATGATGATGGTAGTACGAGCAGTATTGTGGGCGTGACTGGCGAGAATGCTACACATGCGCTCGACGTGAGTACTGATGCAGCCCAGAGAGTGATTCTCACCTACTCGGATGGTGCAGATTTAAAGTACACAGTGTACCCGTATATCCTAACCTCACCACTACTTGCGCCCACAGTGCTTGACACTACAGATAACATTGTAACTTGCTGCGCAATAGAAGAGAGTACGGCGGGCACGTATCGCTTTTTCTATGAAGTTGAGCAGGCTGGCGTCGGCACGAATTACGTTAAGACCGTAACGGCCACGGTGACCGGCACAGTTGCCGCTTCTTCCGTGTACATGCGCAGCGTAGGTTTGGGCGCTCGCAGTTTTAGGTACGCAGATGAGACTTATACAGTTCTAATCACGGAGAGCCCGATTCAGGCCACCTACTTTGTAATGAACAGCCTCGGGCACATGGTGACCAAGTTTGCAAATCAAACTGCAAGCAATGTCCTACCGTGGGGCAGTTTGCCGGAAGTTAGTGCACTTACAGACTCTGAATTTCTTATCCCGGCACTATTCCGTAATCGCACAAAATCAGACAACGGGACCTTTTTTAGCACGACTGGCGTGGGCTCTGCCCGCCTCGATTTTACACCTTCAACTGGTTACAGCACGGCAGAACTGGCCGGCACGCTGCACATTGCAAGTGGTGCGCTCAAGATGTATGACGGGGCTACAGTTGTGGAAGATGGGTTCAATGTCTTTCCAGAGTTGCTGGAACTCTCTACGACTCCCATTGAAGTGACCGTCACCGTTACGCAACAAGGTGTTGTGGGAGTGACCCCGGAAATTCAGCAACTTACCTTTGCAGCGGTACCTGGCAGCGGCTCCTTTACTCTAACATTTAATGGAGCAGAGACTACAGCACCGATACTATTCAGTGCGAGTACTACAGACATTAAGAATGCTATTGAAGCCCTAACCTATATCACATCTACAGTAAGTGTTACGGGAACATTTGCGGCTGGCTTTGAAATTACGTATGATAATAGCATGGGTGATATTGTGGGCCCAACCGCTACAAGTTCACTGCTCTCGCCTCTCTCTGGCGGGTTCATGTCAGATGGTAATTATGCTTACGTTGCAGTCTATGCCTGGACAGATAATGCGGGGCGCACACATAGAAGTGCACCAACGCTAACCCCTCTGACCGTGGTCTTAAGTGGCGGCGGCAGCACTCAGACTGTCACCCTAAACGTGCCGACCCTGCGCGTTACAGAAAAAGAAAATGTCAGTATTGAAATTTACCGTACTGAGAATGATGGGTCTACTTATTATAAAGCTACAGACGATTTAGACCCCCTCTTAAATGATAAGACCGTAGACAGCGTGCCGTTCACCGACACGCTATCTGATGCAAACTTAATCTCTCAAGAAATCTTGTACACAACTGGTGGCGTGCTAGAAAATATTCCGCCAGGCGCTGTGCATCAAATTACAGTATTTAATGGTGAGCGCATTGCTTACTTAGACGAGGAGCGGTCCCGTGTGCGCTTCAGTAAGATTACTGATGAGGGTGGCCCGGTCGAGTACAGTGACGGAATTTACCGCGATGTGGACCCTACTGCCGGCGAACTTACGGCCATCCGCGCCATGCAAGAAAAATTGATGATATTCTCTGCTGATGGCTGCTTTCAAATTAGTGGAGAAGGTCCTCTAAACACTGGGCAGCAAGACACGTTTACCAAACCAGAAATCTTGTCCACAGACGTGGGCTGCATACAACCAGATAGCCTCGTACTGACACCTAATGGCCTCATGTTTAAGTCTCGCAAGGGTATTTGGAACTTAGGTGCAGGCGGGCTTACTTACATAGGCGCCATGGTAGAACTATATAACCCTCAAACGGTCACAAGCGGCGTGGTTGTAGGCGAGCTTAATCAGGTTCGGTTCACTCTGTCTGAGACTCGCAGTCTAGTGTACAATTATAACTTAGCACGCTGGGCTACTTTTGAAAATGCAGGCGGGATTAGTGCAGTTACTATCGGCAATGATTATTATTACTTAAGAGAAGATGGTGCCCTATATAAGGAAAACCGCACATCCTTTGGGGATGCAAGTAGCCCAATTCGTTTCAAAATTGAGACCGGCTGGTTATCTCTTGTGGCCCTGCAAGGTATCCAGCGAGCCTACCATGCCATGTTACTGGGTGATTTTAAATCTAATCACCGCTTGCGCGTGCGTGTGGCCTACGATTTCAATGAAACGTGGGTACATGAAGTTATTATTAGTCCAGCCGATTTTCTCTCAACTGGTGCGTATGGGGACGATAGCCCTTACGGTACAGAGTCACCTTATGGTGGCAATGGTGTGGCATACCAGCCCCGCATTAACTTTAAAAAGCAGAAGTGCCAAGCTATGAAACTGAGCATAGAAGACGTGCAAGACGAGATTGGAGAGGGCCTGAGCCTCTCTGCTATAACCCTGCGCGTTGGTGCAAAAGAAGGCAGCGGTAAAGTTAGTGCAGCCCGCAAGTTTGGGACCTCATAATGGCAATTTTTAGCCTAAATTCGGCACCATACGAGGGCCCAGCCATGACCCCATCTCTATATGCAGCTTATTACTTAGAGCGAGAAGGTGTTCACGTTGTGGAGCACGAATGGGGCTTTGCGACCTACAAACTTATGCCTGAGCACGTTTACTTGCAAGATATTTATGTAATTCCATCGCGGCGCAAGGATGGGTTAGGCGTGCAGCTTATGAATGAGGTTGCCGAAATTGCGAAGAAGAAGGGTCTGCGTACCATGTTTGGTAGTGTAGCGCCATCCACTCCCTTCGGCCACACTATGACACAAATTATGCTGGGCTTAGGCTTCCGCATACACTCAAGCGATAAAGATATTATATATTTTAAAAAAGATTTAGGAGAACTGAAGCGTGGGTAAGGCAATTAAGAGCGTTGGTAATGCACTGGGTTTTGGTGGCGGGACGACCCCGTCTATGCAATCAGTCAATCAGTCATTCTACGACATTAGCAAGGAAATTGAGCCGGCTCAGGCTGCAATGCAAGGCATATTGGGTCAGAGTAATGCGGCTGCAGGTGCTGTAAACCCTGCACAAATTGATGTGCTTAAGCAGATGGGCCTAGCTGCAAGTGGCCAGGGTCCCAGCTTAGCAGAAGTGCAATTGAAAGCCGCCCAGGACCGCAATTTAGCGCAACAATTAGCTGCAATGCAGTCTCAGCGCGGCGGGAGTACAGCACTTAATCAGCGTGCATTGTTGCAGAATCAGGCCTCCTCTGGCCGGGACCTAGCCATGCAGAGTACACTATCGCGGCTCGATGAGCGCAATAACTTTCTAAATCAGGCCAACATTGCACAGGCGAATCAGCGCGGCGATGTGCAGGGCAAACTAAATCTGGACCTCATGCCGAAAGACCGAATGTTGCAATATGAAACTGCGCGTGTGCAAGCGGCCAATCAAAATGCACAGGCCCAGGCCCAGGCCAACGCGGCTAAGCGCGGTGCCCTATTTAGTGGCATAAGCTCAGTTGTAGGCGGCATGGCTGCGGGCGGCACTGGCCTCTTTGCACCTGGAAAAGCAAGTTTACCAAGTACGCCCAACCCTGGAGCCATGACACCCACAGAAAGCAACCCACTTTGGTTTTCTGATGAAAATTTAAAAACTGACGTTAAGTCTGCTAAAAATGATATGTCAGACTTTTTAGATACATTAAACAGCACAAAATATAAATACAAAGATGAAGGCCATGAAGAGGGAGAGCAATACTCAGTCATGGCCCAAGACTTGGAAAAGTCAAAGGTCGGTAAAAACATGGTAGTTGACACTCCTAAAGGGAAGGCTGTCGATTTTAATAAAGGAATGGCTGCAATATTAGCTTCTCAAGCTGAATTAAATAAACGATTAAAAAATTTAGAAAAAGGCCAGGGCGGTCCAGTGAAGGCCGCAGATGGTGGACTCATTAAAAAAATGCCAGGTGGCAAGGCACAAGTTAGCCACAGTTATAAAGAGGGTGGCCCAGTTAAGAAAGATGCGGCCCTAGATTCTATGAAGTCCCTTATTGAGAGCGTGCGTCGGTCTAAGTATGCAGGCAGTGGTGCCAACACGACACAAGCTCTGGAAGATAATAAGGTAAATAAAGAGCAAGAAGACCGTGCTAAGAAACGCAATGCGCAGGATGCAGCTATAAGAAATCTTAAGTCTGGGGGAGAAGTTGACGGTCCAGGCACACCTACATCAGACAGTATTCCGGCCATGCTCAGTGACGGCGAATTTGTGGTTCGGGCAAAGGTTGCCAGTAATCCGGCCATACTTAAGTTCCTCTCGAAGTTAAACTCAGAAAAAGCTACGGAAAAAGACATGAGCGCACTTGCAAAGGCTCTGGCTAAGAAGAAGGGCCCTAAACGTGAGTGAGTTAAAGAAGCTCGGGCAAATGGCTGCAGAGAAGCTGGGAATGGAAGCTAAAGCAGCTCCTAAGAAGGCCAGTGTCTTTGATAAGGCTGCTGAGCTACTTTCTGCGCCCCAGAAATATGCAAGTAAGAAGGCCGCAGAAATGGCCGGCCTAAGCCCCGCCGAAACCAGCGAAGAAAACTTTGTTAACTTGGTAGATAAGGGTGCAGACGCCCTGGGTATACCTCAGGATAGCACTGTAGGCAATGCAGGTAAGGCACTTGCAGTAGCCGCAGCCGAAGTATTTGGGGACCCCCTCAGCGTAGTACCACTAGGAAAAGTGGCCAAATATGCGAACCAAGGTATAAAAGGCTTGCGCGAAATGCCCCTTTTAGGTAAGATTGCAGAGACAGGTTCGAAGCTTAAGAAGGAGGCTAGTCTTGCAGCAGTGCAAGCTAACTCTAAGGCTAAAGTCCTTGAGGCTGTGGCAAATAAAGTAAAAGAAGATACAGCTACAAAGCTTATGGCGGCTAAGAAGGCACAAGAAACCGCACCGACAATAGATATTAGGAAGCCGAAGCCCGAAGGTGGCACGCTAGACTACAAACAATTATTGCAAGAATTTAGACAAAAGAATAAAGGCAAGTGAGTAGGTAAACATGGCAGATTTTTCAAATGCACAGCAGCAATTAATGGCCGTACCAGACGATATTCTGGACACCTGGGTAGCGTCTGGCAGTTTAGGCCAAGGCGCGGCTAACGAGATTAAAGCTAGACGCTATGCAGAGGCCCAGAGAGCGCCGCTAGAAGCACAAGCAGATGTGCAAAATACTGCTATGGCTCAAACTCCGGCTGGCATGCAGCAGGCTCAGCAAGGTTCAGACGTAATTACTGAGCAGGCACTACAAGGCACAGGCATAACGCCAACCTTTCCTGCAATTCAAAGTCCAGGCCAAGGTATGATGGCCCCTGATGCTGTTCAGGGCTTACCCTCTACATTAGAGGCGCCAGTAAGTAGTGTAGCTCCTATGGTACCGAGTGAAGAGCAAGTTGCAGCGGAAATGCAGGCTGCTCAAGGTGCCATGGCCCAGCAGAAAGCTTCCCAAGTTATGGCAGCTCAGGCTGCAAGTGAAGAGCAGGAGAAGGCTGACCGCGCTATGGCTAAGGCAGCGCAGGAAGAGGAAGAGGTCACACAAGACCTTAAAGGCACATCATGGGCCAGCGATTTGGGCCAGGCTGCTGCAATCATGTTGGGTGCATACAGTCAGATGTACACAGGCGCAAAAGAAAACCCAGCTGTGGTCGCCATTGATAAGAAATTGGACCGCTTGGCTGCAGAGAAAAAATATAGTGAAGAGAAGCGGTTGCGTTTATCGGACCAGGCTTACAAGCAGGCTCAGTTAGAACTAGAGAAGAAAAAGGCAACCATAGACAACATGGCCACATTGCGCCGCTTAGAGCAAGCTGACCAGGAGCTGGCCCTAAAACGGGGAGAGGTGCAAGCAAAACTGCAAGAACGTGCACTATTATCTCAGACCCGCTTCACTAAAGAGCAAGCCGCCCGTCTACCTGCAGACATGCGAGAGAAGTTAAACCTAGTGCGCCTTCCAGATGGCAGCGCAGCTTCGGCCTTCTCATCTAAGCAAGCAGCTGATTTGGGCACACTAAATACTGACACAGACAGTGCACTTATGAGTGCTGGCCAACTTATGAATAAGATAGAATACTTTGGCAATAATCCGGTTAAAAAGTTTGTAGACAGAGAGAGCGCCGGCCAAGTTAAAGGTTTGGCCACAGCCCTAAAGGGCCAGTTACGGCTACCATACCTGGGCCCAGGCGCCATGACCGATTCCGAACGCGAAATGTTAGACGAGATTATTGGTGACCCTACTGTAATTTTTAGCGTAGAGAGTGCTAATAGAGCCAAGCTGCAAACTATTATAGATAAGGTAAAGTTTTTCCATCGCTCGGCAATGAGAAGTGGCGGCATAGACCTTCCTCTCTCAGAAAATGAAAAACTTTTCAAAGAATATAAAGCAGCACGACCCAATCTATCAGACGGCCAGATAGTGAATAACCTAAAATCAGCCGGAAAATGGAAACCCGAATAAAAGAGGCGACTTGTGGCAGATGATGCGGAATTAAGTCAGGATGAATTAGACATAATTGCTAATTTACCTTCTGTTAAAGCAGACAATGCTGCCGTAGTTCAGGCTGCGGGGCTCCCTAGTGGGCACTTTTCGGAAGAGCCAGAAGAAGCGCCCCGACTCACAGCAGAGGATTTGGCACTCTTAGATAAAGAACAAGAGTTGCAGGACAAGTACGGCAATGCGCCGCTTACAACCTTTGCAGAGACTACGTTGGGAGAGGCTAGTTTTGGTCTCACTGACCGACTTGCCCAAGCTGTAGGACTTACGACTAAGGAAGCCCAGAAAGAGCGCGCTGAGCGCAATGAAATGTCTAAAATTGCTGGAGAAGTTACTGGAATCATTGCACCTGCAGTACTAAGCGGCGGCACGAGTGCGGCTGCTAAGGGCGCTGCGACTGGTGCCCGCGCTATAGCTAAGACTGCGCAAGCTGCAGAAAAAGTAGCTGCAAAGGTCATCGAATCTGCTGTGGCCCAGAGCGGAAGTAAAAAGGTTTCGAGAGAAGTAATAAAGAAGAGCATAGAGAAGGCCGCAGGCGCAGCTACTGAAGGTGCCCTTTACAGTGCCGGACACCTGGCCAGAGAAGACGCCATTGGTACCGCAGACTTTAACGCAGAGAATGTGCTCACTAGCGTTGGTACTGGTGCACTACTAGGCGGGATTACGGGCGCGGTCATGCCATCCATAAGCTCGGCTGCAAGTAAAAGCAGCGATACAGCGAAGGCCCTCTTTGGAAAAGGCATAAAAAAGTACGCGGACCCAGTTAAGGCCGCAGAAGAGTTCTCAGGACTACCTGTAAACGAAATAGTTAAGCTTAAAAAGACCGAATCTGGACGCAAGTTTCTAGAAGACCTGCCTGCCTGGTACAAAAATGACGTAAAATTGGCAGTTGGAGATTTTAATGGGGATGATGTAGTAGCCAAGGTCATTGCAGTCAAAAATGAGGCTGGAGAGACCATTGAAAGGGTGCTAAAAGAGGCCGATAGCGTAGCTGCCCAAAGAATGGGTTCACCTGCAAATGCACCAGAACTTAGGAAAAAGTTAATAAATGACGTTGCGGACGAGATTGAGCAGAATCACCTAGCCGCCTTGCAAGGTAAGGGCAGCAATCGTGCTGACTTTAGAAAAATTAAAATATTTGTAGATGACATAAGGTCTGCCGCTAATAAAGGCACACCACTCACGGCTACAGAACTTATAGACCTGAAGAGATGGTCCGACGATATTGCAGGTATGCACAAGACTAGGGGTATTGGAGCAACAAAGACTGCGCTAGAAGACGCAGCGACCGATGCAAGACGTGCTTTCAATGAAATGTCCAAGTCGTGGGTAACACTCATTGACGATAAGTTGGCTGCGGAGCTATCAAAGGCTAATAGAAATTATCACTACGCTGCAAAGTTAGAAAATCCTCTAATGAAAAAGGCTGAGAGAGATAAGTCGTTTATTGGGTTCAAAGATGCGCTATACGGTGCTGGCGGTGTGGCTCTCGGTGAGCCTATACTTGCTGCGGCCTACGTAGGTGCAAGAAAATTTGCTGATTCTGATTTAAGGCGCCGCTTAGTAATATTGAATGGTCTTGAAACAGCACAAGCCAAAATTGCAAAAGACATTGGCACAAGTGTAAAAGATTTTCTTGCTAAAGGCGCACGTCCCGGAAAGTTGGCCAGTATTACGGCACTGACTAACGCTACCATTGCACAAAAGAGAGAAGAAGGCAAGCAGCCGGTGCCGCCTAAAAACAGAAAAGAAGCGTATAAAAATGCAGCGGCCAATGTTAGTAATTTGCTAGTAAACAGTGACCAGTTAATGGACCGCGCCGTAAAGGCCGGAGCAGCACTCTCACACGCTGCACCTCAGACAGCAGAGGCCGTGGGCCGCAAGGCTATAACAGCTCTGCAATTCTTGCAATCTAAAATACCTAAGAATCCATACGAGACCATTTTCCCGAGCGGTAAAACGCGGGACTACGAACCGAGCAGCATGGAGCTAGCTAAATTTGAACGCTATGTGCAGGTTGTGGACAATCCACTCTCTGTGCTGCAGGACCTAAAAGCAGGGACACTGACCCGTGAACATGTTGAGGCGCTGCAAGCAGTTTACCCTGACTTGTATAGCCGCATTCAGCAGGCCGTGCTAGGGGAGCTTAAAGAGGCCGATGAGGCCGACATTTCATATAGTAAAAAAGTCCAAATTGGCATGCTACTGAACATACCCACAGATGAATCACTCCTGGGCAAAAACATTGCAGGATTGCAGGACACCTTCACGCCACAAGAGGAAGCACAGGCTCAAGGCGGGCAAGCTAGGGCACCCTCAAGCGCGGGCAAAGGCGCAGAATTTACTGCTTCTGAGCGCGCTTCTGGCGATTCTGAGGCCTTCCTCCGCCGCCGTAACGGCGAATAAGTCCCATAAACCTGACACCTTAGTGTGCCCCATCAAGGGGCCGTCTAGGGGCTATAACCCCTAACCTTACTAGGGGGACCTCATGTCACGTAAGAATGCCATACATGCTTATAAGCTGTTTAATGGCGAGACCACAATAACTGCAGATACAATTAGCTCCGAATATTCAACCACAACTCAAGTAGACCAAGCTACAGTGCCACTCTCGTGGACCGGCAATTTGGCTGGCACGCTTACAGTTGAAGTGGCCAATACTGATGTCAGTCAGGGCGAGCCCTCTGCAGACACAGTGTGGCGTGCACTCGACTTTGGCACACCCATTACTATTGATGATACAGACCCAGACCAGAGCATAGAACTAGTCTTTACTGCAATGCCCTTCTCTCTCCTGCGCTTAAACTTCGACTACACAAGCGGTAGTGGAACAATATTGGCAGTTATTACTGCAAAGTCGGTGTAACATGGCACGCAGTACACTTGTCTGGCCTCCACTTAGCGTAACAATTCCTGGCGCGGCTACAGAAGCAACGCTTCTTTTAGTGCTAGCTGAAACTGAAGACATTAATACAAATACTGCGGCAACCGCCGTTAGTACTGCATCTATAGATAGCAAGACCGTAACCGTTGATACAGATGATGTCACAATCACGTCCAGTGTTCTGCCGACTGGTGCGGCGACTGAAGCAAAGCAAGATACTGGCAATGCTAGCCTTAGCTCCATTGATGGCAAGGTTCCAGCAAATTTGACCGTAACTGCAACTCGCTTACTAGTAGACGGTAGCGGAGTAACTCAGCCCGTTAGCGCAGCGTCATTGCCTCTGCCTTCTGGCGCGGCTACAGAAGCAACACTTGCTGCTGCTGCTGCAGACATAGCCACCATCGATACCAACATTAGTGCAATTAATCAAAAATTGGCGGCCAGCTTCTTCACACTTCCTTACGACGCGCTAACTGTTCAGAGTAAAACTGCAGATGGTCCAACTCTCATCGTGTCACGCACAGGCGGAGTTAGCGGCACAATCGTGCAAAGTTTAACCATAACTTACGACGTGGACGGGGACTTCGAAACTGCGGCGGTAAGCTAATATGGCAAAGTTTTTAGTAAACCCCATAACCGGCAATCTGGACCTAAGCCTTAATAAGGCTTCTGAAATTAAGTACGATAATACTACCTCTGGGCTTACGGCCACAGACACCCAAGACGCAATTGACGAACTTGATAGTATCATAGACGCGCTTCCGGACCCCATATATTATGCAGGTACCTGGGACGCCTCTACAAATACACCCACACTAGCCAATACTGACACTGGAGTTGAAGGTGCACTTTACCGCGTAAATGCGGACGGGACAGTAGACTTTGGTGCAGGCAATATTACCTTTGCAATTGGTGATAGTGTAGTAAATAACGGCACGATTTGGGAAAAGTGGGACCACAGCGACCAGGTACAGAGCGTAAATGGTCAAACTGGTGCAGTATCGCTGGACACCGACGACATTGCAGAAGGTAGTGCCCTCTACTTTACCGATGAGCGTGCACAAGACGCAGCCGGAGCACTTGCAACTAGCAGTGCGAAGGTTAGTTTAACTTACAATGATGGTGCAGCAACGCTGACGCCCGATATCGTAGCTGACAGCCTAGTAAATGCAGACATAAATACAAGTGCTGCAATCGACCGCAGCAAGTTGGCTAATGGTACTGCAAATAGAGTAGCGGTTAACAACGGTTCCGGTGTACTTTCTGATGCCGCAGCTATTACCGCAGCCCGCGCCCTAATATCAGATGCTAACGGCATACCTACCCATAGTTCTGTAACAGATACCGAACTTGGTTACGTGGCCGGAGTAACTTCCGCGATTCAGACCCAGCTAGATGCACGCGTAGAAGAGGCAGTGCTAACTGCAAAAGGTGACCTACTCACTGCGACAGCGGCCTCAACTCCAGCTGCACTCCCCGTTGGTACTGCGCAACAAATTTTGGCTGCAAATAGTAGCACGTCTACTGGGCTAGAATATGTAAATAATACTGCACTAACCCGCATAGAGTACATACTTAATCCCAACGCCCTCATAGATACGACTGGGTATGCAACTTATGCAGATGCGGCTGGCACAATCCCAGTAAATGGTACTGGCGGAAGTCCTACCGTAACTTTAACCCGCAACACTACGACACCACTTAGAGGTGCTGCAGACTTTCTCTTTACCAAGGGCTCTGGAAATAAGCAAGGTGAAGGCTTTTCCTACGACTTTAGCATTGCAAGTGCCGACCAAGGTCGCGTACTGAGTATAAACTTTGATTACAAAATTGAGAGTGGCACGTATGCTAGCGGCGATTTGACTGTATGGGTCTATGACGTAACTAATGCAGTGCTTCTACCCCAACCCAGTGGAAACAGTATACTTAATATTACAGGGCCTAGCCAGCAAGGTCAATGCACATTTCAGACTGCCTCTAACAGTACCTCATACCGGCTAATTTTCCATGTCTCGAGCGTTAGTGCTAATGCATATAACTTGCAATTTGATAATATTTCAGTTGGGCCACAAGTTACGGCTACTGGATACGCAGCCACCAATTGGGTTGCTTACACACCAACTACAAATGGTTTAGGGACTGTATCTAGTGTGCAATTTGAATGGCGCCGTGACGGCAGTGACGTGCTTATACGCGGCAAATTAGTTGCCGGTACCGTAACTGCTGCTGAAGCCCAAATTGGCCTTCCTTCAGTTACTAGTGCAGATACCAGCATCATACCTTCAATTCAGGTTGCGGGGAATGCTGCAAATAATGCTACTGCCGCTCAAACTTTTCTGACTCTTATTGAACCTTCAGTGACTTATATTACTTTTGGTCTTGCTAATGGCGGCGCAAGTGGTGGCCTTACTAAGCGTAATGGTAATACATTATTAAACAGCAGCGATACTTTTTCAGTTAATGCCCGCGTGCCAGTGGCCGGTTGGTCCTCTAACGTAGCCATGAGCACTAGTGCAAATAATAGAATCGTAGACTTTGTTGCCGTAAAGAATGGTGGCTCTGCTACAGCAAATACAACTATCGCGTCGTGGACTACAGTTAAAGATTCTGTAGCAGCATTCAACGCAACGACCGGCGTGTACACAGTACAGACCCCAGGTGATTATCAGGCCTATTTCAGGTTTGTGCAAACCACGACCACTAATACCAATTTAAGCTTCTTTGTTAATGGAGTTCAGAGGTCGGTGGATGGCATAACATCCTCGAATGGGTATAGTTCTACCTCCTTCCTATTGACGGGACTATCTACTGGCGACACTGTTACGGTTCAAATTAGTAATACTTTGACAGCGGCTTCTTCTAGTATAGCAACATGCTGGACAATGTTTCTTATTAATGGCCCTCAGCAAATTGCGGCCAGTGAAACAATCTACTTCAACGCCAATACAAGCAGCACTGCGGGCACTGCAGCCGTGCCTTACGTATTCTCGGTCGTAGAAAGCAATTCTCACGGCGCGTATAACGTAAGCACAGGACGCTTCACTGCTCCAGCCCCAGGCTTCTACACATTCTCGGCAGGCATGCTAGCAAGTTCAGGTAACAATAACATTGCAATATTTAAGAATGGTGTAGCCAAGTATTATGGTACCGGCATTACTACAGGCGAGCCTGGATACATTACAGTATCCTTCCCTCTTGTGGCCGGCGACATTGTTGATGTACGGCCAGCAGGTAGTACTGTAACAGGAGCTGGTAGTGCTCTATTTAACTTTTTCATGGGCTCTAGATTAGGCGGTGTGTAATGGCATTTCAAGGAAAAAATCCTACAATAAATAGTCACAGATACAGTCCACTTGACGCAGACCCCGCCAATCCGCAAGAAGGCGATATATTTTACGCATCAGCCTCTCACGGCACGAAGGATGAGGGGCTCTGGCTGTATCAGGATGCAGACTGGCAGCAGGTTAGTACCGGCGCCAATTTAAGCACGTTAAGTAACCTTACTCTGACGCCGCAGGCAGCTGACCCAGGCAGTCCAGTCGTGGGCATGTTATACGTCTCTAACGGCACGCCTAGGGCAGCAGGTTTGTGGATTTATACAAGCGACGGTTGGTCTCAGATTACGGGAGTCCGCTATCTAGAATTTTTCCGACCGGCTTACATTCAAATTAGGGCTGCATCTACTACAAATGTGACCCTGGCCTCTCAAGTAGAGAATGGCGATAGCTTTGGTGGAGTTACACTTGTAACTGGAAACTTGGTTCTATTAAAAGACCAGACTACGGCGTCTGAAAATGGCGTGTACGTTGTTCAGGCTAGTGGTGCACCAGTGCGTCATAGCAGTGCCGATACGTTCGAGGAGCTGAATGACTATTGTGCCTATATCTTGAGCGGAACGCATGCCAATACAAGATGGTACCAAACGGCTACACTCACGTCGCTAAGTGATAACCAAGTTTGGGCCACGACTCCTGCGACAAAGAGCTTTACTGTGCCCGCAGGTGTGTACGAACTGCCTATACTGGGCACAGGCGGCGGTGGCGCGGGCGGTACGGGCTCAATTTACACACCAGCAGCTGGATTTGCAAATGGTGGGTCTGGCGGCGGTGGCAGTATACCTACTTTAGTACGACAAGCTGTGACTCCTGGCCAAGTCTTGACTATTACACTAGGTAAGGGTGGGCAGCCAGGTGCGGCCACGAGCGGCTCAAGCGTTGCTGGTACTGCAGGCGGAGCTGGTGCAAATACTACTATAACTGGTACTGGCATTACCTTGACATTTACTGGAGCACCTGGAGGTGCCGGTGGAACAAATGCGTCATCAACGCCTAGCACACCTACAGCTGCAACATTCACAGAATTAGGTTCTACTTCTAGCGGTGGCAGCGGTTCAGCTGGTACAAATGTGAATGTCACCCCAGCTGCTGGAAGTGCGGCAGGGACTACTATTTACGCGGCTGGCGGCGCTGGCGGAACAGGGGCTACAAGCTCAGGTGTCAGTGGCGGTGCCGGTAACGGAGGCGGTGGCGGTGCGAGTATTGTTAGTGGCGGTGCAGGCGGAAGTGGTGGTACGCGTGTAACGCCATCTCAGGGTGCTGATGCAGTTAAAGGTAGTGGCGGCGGCGGTGCTGGTGCGGCTAGTGAAAATGGCGGCAATGTGTCCAATATTAGGAGTGGCATTGGCGGAGATGGCTACGTCCGCATTAGTTGGTAGTATGTACGTAGATGGGATAAGGGTAGGCTAACGTGCCAAAATTTGGAAAGAAATCTCTAGAGCGTCTTGCAACCTGCCATGAAGACTTACAGGCCATAGCTCATGAGTTGGTAAAGATTATGGACGTGACTGTGCTCTGTGGACATAGAGGCGAGAAGGAACAGGCTCAGGCTTTTATAGATGGTCATAGCAAGTTAACGTGGCCCCGCAGTAAGCACAATAGTCTACCTTCTCGTGCAGTGGACCTAGCACCATACCCGGTAGACTGGAAAGACATAAAACGCTTTTCTGAAATGTGCACACATATAGAAAGCATTGCAAAGAGATTGGGCATTAAAATTAAATTAGGCCGAGACTTTAGTTTCAAGGACTACCCGCACATAGAATTAAGTGACAAGAATAAGACTTAAACACGTAGGATAGATAGAAGGAGAAAAACGTGAGAATAGCACAAGGTGATTTAGTATTAAGCAGCACAAGCTTGGCTGCCAATGTAACAAGCGACCCCATATACCTGGGGCACATTTGCAATTACGGCATTCAAATTTTCTTTACTGGCACGCCAGATGGTAATTTTAAGCTGCAGTTATCAAATGATATGGGCAATCCACAAGCAGCTGACAGAGTAAATGAAGATTATCAGGTTACACACTGGACAGACATTGCTGGTAGCACAGCTGCAGTAGCGGCTGCGGGTGACCTGGCATACAACATTGAGAATGCTGGGTACCGTTGGGTGCGCGTGGTCTGGGGTGCTGACAGTGCTGGTACTACCCCTGTAATTACTTCTGCTCGCTTTAATTTGAAAGGTATATAAAATGGCTTCCCAGTATATTGGACTTCCACCAAGTGGTGGCGGGACAGGTGCCGTTGATTCAGTCAATGGACTTACAGGCGTGGTTGTGCTTACAAAGTCCAATATTGGTCTCGGTAATGTTAACAACACGAGTGATGCGAATAAGCCTATAAGCACGGCTACGCAGACTGCATTGGACACCAAATTTGAATCTGGCGATGTCATAATTGCGGCAGATGGTAGCGTTGGCGCACCTGGACTCCGTTTTACTACAGACAGTGACTCCGGCTTTTTCCAAACCGGCGATGGCAATGTAAGCGTGGCTGCAAATGGCACACTTAAGGCTGAATTTAATCAGAATGATATTCAACTTTACTCTGTATCCGGCGTAACCGTTAATACTGATTTAACAGTTACCGGAAATATTGATGCGGCGAACTTTCCACCTACAGGCAGCAATAACACTTTTGCTGGATTTGATGGGTCAGGCGACTTATTCACGATTCCAAATTGGAATATTAATAGTGAGGGCGGGTGTAACGTAGCCCTGACCGTTGAGCCAGATGATGTAGATAACCAGACTCCCTTTAATAAAAGTATTGCAGTAGAGCCTACAGAAGCCGCACCCGCATCCCAAGTTACAGTCAATAATGTGCAGGTTAATCTGGACGCTGCCGATTCTGGATTTGAATTTGGCACTGGCGGCAATGCGGTATTTATAAATGCAGCTAATGTGCAGCATCAAGGCTCAGCTGACATTGGGGCCGTAAACTTTACTAGCAATACTTTCAATTTAGGTAATGGGACCGACCCTATTGATGTAAATGGGTTTAGTTACGCATTTGGCCAAGGTCAGGTTAATGCTAATGTGACAATTAGTGGGCCTATGCAAGGCTACGGATACCAACCATCTATTGATGCAAGTGCAACTATAACAAATGATTCATATGCAATTGCTTTTTACGATTTCTCAAATATTGACACGGCTGCAGCAAGCCACACCTCGGCCAATTTTGGCCCCAGCATTACTGAAATGCAGAATAATAATAATTATCAAGGTCTGGTCATTGCCCCTACTATTGACACCTTTACCGGAAATTCTGGTGCGAGCGGTATAGGCATTTTTGGGAATTACGGCACATTTGATACTGGCGGATTTCAGGGTTTAACCATAAGCCCCAACATTGATGCGGTAGACAACTACTTTGGTATAAATAGCGCGCCTAATATTACTTCGTGTGATAATGCTACGGGCCTTAATATTAGCATGAGCGGTGTTACGGGCACCAATGTTAAGGCAGCACAATTCGATGGTGATGTGAGTATTAACGGAAACTTAAATTTTTCTGGGGCACTTTCCATCGGCAAGCTTACGGCTTTTGCTACTCAAGCCATTATAGACGGCGGCGGGGCTCCTACATCCATAAATATGTTGGTTTCCGCGCCTACAATTGCAGCAAGTACGACAGTAGCCAACGGCGATACGCTGGGCTTAAACACTGCAATGCTCCTTACCATGGGCGATAATAGTGTAGTTACTACTGGCTTTATTGGGGTGGCGGCCTTAGCCCTACCTGCTGTAGTTAGCATGGGCACTGGCGCTACTGTGGACCGCATTTCAGCAGCGGCCTTTGCTCTAAGTTTGGACCCAGGTGCCACAGGCGGAACAATTGGTGTGCTAGACCTCTGCCGGGCTGTAAGCATTCCAAATGGAGTTACAACTGTCACAGCGCAGCGCGGGTTTAAATTCGACTTGCCTTTCGGAGACCCCGCAACCACGACTTGGGGTTTTTACTCTGAACCAACTTGCCATAATTACTTTGCCGGTAATTTGCTCATTGGCGGGACTGCGGGTAGCGATGATACGGTTACTAATAGCAGTGTTGGTCTAGAGCTTAAGAGCACGACTAAGGCTATGGTAGTATCACGCATGACTGGCACTGAGCGCGACGCACTGACTGCTATTAATGGCATGGTGCTCTATAATAGCACGACAGATAAATTGCAAGTTAGAGCAGCTGGCGCTTGGGTAGATTTACATTAGGAGTTACTATGACGAGAGAAGAAGCTAAAGCAATCCTTGCAAATATTCCGGCCCATCCTACGAGCAGTGAGCGGGCACTTATACAGCAGGCTATACAAGTTATGGGTGCGATTAGGGGGCCGACGTGAGCTGGGTAAAGTACACCATAGCAGCACTATTAGCTACACTGGCCCCTGCAAAAGCCCTACTCATTAGTGTGGGTTTCCTAATCTTGGCAGATTTGGTTACCGGAATCTGGGCAGCAGTTAAGCGCAAAGAGGCTATTAAGAGCGCAGCACTCAGAAGAACGATTTCAAAGATGGTAATCTACAACATTGCAGTGATAAGTGGGTTTTTAGTCGAGACCTACATGCTAGATAGTATCATGCCAGTATCTAAGATTGTGGCTTCCGTAATAGGCTTGGTAGAGTTGAAGTCTATATTGGAAAACTGTAACACCATCCTGGGCGGCGATTTATTTAAAATGGTCATAAGTAAGTTAGGGTCGGACAATGACGCACTTAAGCAGCAGATTAAGGACCAAGTTAAGTCTGAAATGGACAAGCACTTAGACTAAATCGGGCACCCTTACATGAAGCGCAGATTTCACTTGCCTGGACTAAGCCCGCTATCAATCAATGCTTCTTACGTACGGAGCTTCGGCGGCGTGGTTAAGAGCACCGAAGCCCGCCAGTGGACACAAACTCTCTTTCACATGTTAAATGCGCCCGAGCACGTAGAGGCTTTTGCTGCGTTGCGTGGAGCCTATAGAGAAAAAGAGCATGGCCTCTCATTCACAATCATAAGTGTGTATCCCAAAGAAGAATACTTTACGAAGAAGGGTGTGCTCAGCAATAGGACTAAAGACCTGAGTAACACTGAGAAGAGCCTAATTGACTGCTTCTGCCTGAAGAAATTTAGCATAGAGCCTGCCCCCTACGGCGTACAAAACCTCATGACTGATGATAAGGCAGTGGTAGAGTTAATTAGCCGCAAGGCTTACGGGGACCGAGCCACGATTGTAGAAGTAACCCTAGTCCCGCTGCAAACTGAACCCTACATCATTTCAGAATCAAATACATAGTACCTAAGCTCGCCGTTCTGTATGGTCAAGACAAGGGCGCCGTACGTGTTAATGGCCTCTACCCAATCTTCTTTACTATAAAAGAGGGGCATCTGCACTTCTACTGGATACCTAGCAGCAATTATGCGCTCAGTGCGAGTGAGTAACTTATTTGCACGCTCCGCCACTTCCTTCTCGGGAATTTTCTTGGGGTCCACGTTTAGCTTTAACATAATCTTGTCAAAATTTGCACGAATTGCTTCCTTAAGCGCGTCTTGGTCTGCCTGATAAAATGGCGCACCTGACGTGCGAGACGCCTTTAATAAAATTGCGCTGCTCATTTCTTCACTCCTTTGCCAGATATTTTTACTGAAGTCGGACGCTTGTAAACTGCTTTTAGTGCGGCCTCAGACTTTAACCTAGCCCTGGCCGTTAGGAAAATGCACGTTACGTAGCCGAGGCCAAAGCCCGCTGCCACCCCTAAGACATAAACTGTCCATAAACTGATACTTAAACTCATAGAATGTCCTCCAAGTTAAGTTGTATAGATTCAAGCGCAGCCCGCTTAACCAGAAACCCCCTCGTATTGTGGCCTTTGTTTCTAATATTCAGCAGCCAAGGTTTTTGAAAATTGCACTTCAGATATTGGAGTAGTGTACTAGTTTTATAAACAAAAAACTCCATAGTAACTGGATAGAAAAAAATATAATAAGTAGACTTCTTTTCTGCTGCCTGCCAAACCCCACCATTCACCTCTCCATAACTATACCGCTCGATAAAATGATTTGGAGTCTGTGAAGGGTCATGAAAGTCCGTTTTTAATTCAATTGTCTCGCCAGTGCGTAGAATAACAAAGTCCTCTATATAGCCAGAACTTTGGCTAACCTTGTCTTTGAACAATTCTAAAAATTCAGACTCAGCTTTTTTGCCCTTCTTTAACGATTTTTGAAAATCATGTACCTTTTCTGCACTATCACCCACGTTTTACCCCTTTATTTTTACGTTTCTTTCTATAAGCCATAATTACAATTGTAAGTGTGCTGCCCACAGCGGTACCAGTATAAGCAACCAGGTTGTCATGGGCCACAAAGTGCACGCTGTAGTAGTACGCCACACTGTTCATGATGCCGCTCCACCAGGCGCCGGCCATGTCAGCTTCGTGCACAGCCAGAGTTCTCCACACTGACGCGCCCACAACCACGCTGCCGACTGCGCAGCCGATGAGGAAATCAAGCATCGTTGCCTTCTTGGTCTTCGGACTCCCATTGATTTACATCGTAGGCTAAGTGAGCTTGCTGAATAAGGCCATAATCATCTTTGAATTTGTGCCAGGGGGTTCCTTTAGGGACGGTAGGCGGGTTCATGCCGGCACTTTCCATTGTAGTGAGAATTTGATTTGCAATAATTTTAGCTGTATCATAATCGGGAAGGTTCAGGCCGTTAGCCACCGCTTCAATAATTAATGCAGTGGCTATATTTTGCACCATTTCACTTCTCTTCACGTTGCAGCTCCTTTGCGGTAGCGTCCGCACTGCGGAGGGCCGCTAGTTGGGCCTCCCCTGCTGCCCGAATGCGGGCAACGGTTGCCGGGTCCTGCTGCTCGGCCTTCTCTAGCACACTCTTCTTAAGTATGAAGGGCCCAGCTTCTGGGTCTGGAAAGCGCACGTACGTGCCGTTCTCTAGGCCCTTCTGGCGGCGCTTCAGCTGCATGTAAGATTCATTTACGACTTTGGTTTGGGGCAGAAACTTAGACATGGGGTCTCCTTTAGTTTAAGACTTTAAGATTTTTTACGGCGGCCTTGGTCGGTGCACGGGCCGCATGAAACATTGCTTCAAGTGCATCAATAGGAAAGAATGGATTAAAAGCCATAACTTCTATTGTAGGCTCGCCACTTATAGTCTTTGCATCCTGAAAAGAGAAATCATCGCAGTTAGGATTTTGCTTCAAGAATATACCTTCGTACCACGTTTTAAATGCCGCTATAGGCTCTCCGGGTTGGTACACTCTCACTGTGAAAGTATGGTCTTCGTGTAGATGACTGCAGGGTTCTGATTTCATGTTTGGGGCTCCTTAGTTAAATATTGAACTGCTCGGGTTAGGCTTTCGGGAGAGTCTTTAAACTTACCAAGACCCAAGTTGCACTCCTGACATAGAAGGCCCCGAATTTTGTTTGTCTTATGACAATGGTCCACTGCTAAATCCTTTTTCAAATCATCCCTATGCCTTTTGCAAATTGCGCACGAAAAATTCTGGGCATTAAGTAATTGCACAATAGTTTCAGGAGGTACGCCATATTTTCGAGCAGCAGCACGGCCCTTCTTGCCTGCATTTAAAATTCGCTTGAGCGGCAATGTCTTAGCTTCCCAGTAAGCAACTCTACCTTTCCAATAAGCAACGCTATTGTCTTCTTTATTTACTAGCTTCATTTTGTCTCTCCGTATGTTCTGCCAATCTTTGGTTCGGCTAAAAGGGGTACTGAAATTTTATAGTTTGATTCCATAATAGGCTGCATTAGCTTACAAACTTGGTCGGCTTCGGCCTCTGGGCCATAGGTCGCAATAGAGTCATGCACTTGCAGGCAAATTTGAGTTTGCAGCCCTGCCGCTTTAAGTGCGCGGGCAATTTGAATACACGCTCTGTTAACAATCGAAGCAGCTAAGCCTTGAATTTGCACGTTATTGCCGTTATTGATATAGTTCTTAAACTCGCGGCGATGTTTCTTTGCCTCTGCATACAGGGAAGGTGCCTCGTTATATTTTTTCCATAAAGTTAAATCATTTAAAATAGCTTCACCGTAAGTCTCGTAAATTTTCACTGCGCGAGGAAATCGGCGAATGCGGCCCGTCTCGATTTTAATTCGTCCTTCGGTGTAAACCTTAGCTGCGGTCTCCTGCATCCACCGTGCTAAGTCAGGAAATGCGTCTAGATAGTTCTGCACCAATTGGTCCGCCTCTTTTTGGGATACTCCAATTTCAAATTGCAATTTGTATCCGGTCATGCCGTAGGGAATACCTAGAGCGTAGGGCTTTGCATTCTGTCGTTTAACCTTGTCTACTTTACCTAAGTAATTGGGTGCTTTTTTATCTGCACTTACACCCTGTAGTCCCTCAGTCATAATTGCGATGTGCGAGTATACGTCCAGGCCTTTTCGAAAAATTTCCTTCATACGTTCGTCGGTACTGACATGGGCGAAAACCTTAGGCTCCAAAGACTCATAGTCACTCTCGATGAAGCAATAGCCGGGTTTGGCTTTAAAGTAGTGCCGAATTTTATTATTATGCTCTCGAACTAGCGGCGTAGATTGTCCTTCTTCTAAAGGCCGTGGAAATTGCTGCGCGTCTGAGCCTAGACGGCCCGAAATGGTGCGATGTAATGAAAAGGAAGGGTACCAGGTACCGTCTTCGTGCTCTTCTAGTAGACGCTCTACGTAGGCCGACTTAATTTTAGTAAGTTTGTTGTATTCAATCAGCCATGGCACCCAGTCGTACTTATGCGCAATGGAGTCAAAAAACTCTTCGTCGCATTGCGGTAATCCCGTTTCAGTGCGGCTTAAAGGCGTTTCTCTTAGCTTATCGAAGCAGAGGCGTTTCAAGTGGAATTTCGAGAGCAAGTTAAACATAGGTTTGGGCCCGTGCATATTCAATTGCACTGTACGTACTAAATCTGGCGGTAAGTAGCACTTTTCTTTGAGCCAGTCTTTTAGGAGCCCTTCGGGAAGAGCAGCAATGCTCTTTGCCGTGAGGCTGTAAGAACCTGTAGCGGTTCGCGATAGAGAGTCAGGTTCTAAAATGTCAATTGCGGCTTGAACAAAGGGCCCCGTGCGTTTAGGTGGATAATCTTTTGCGCAAAACCAATCTTCAAATTCCGGCTTCAGAAGTGGGGCAATGGCTGCCTGGATTCTGGTCTCCAAGCCTTGGCGGGCTAATTCTACAGACTGTAATCCGGTTTGCAAGCCTTCGAGGTCAAGCGGGAGTCCCAGCTGTTCCATGGGGATTAGCACCTCGCGGTAAAGGGGCATTACTTCATCTTCGAAGTAGAATTGAGTAAGGCCGTCTTTTTCAATTTGTTTTAGAAAACGTGCATTCAAATTGTAGGTTAAGGCGGCATCTTGCATACAGTAACGTGCCATTGGTTCTAAGTCGGCTTTATAAAATTCGGTGGGCGAACCGCCATTCTTTTTAATAGACTCCTTCATATCAGTCTGTTCGGCCACAACTGAATCGCCTAGAAAATATGGAGCTACTGTTTTGAGGCTGAAGGGACGGTGAGAGAAGGGCACGCCTTCTTCCTGCGTCGTATGAAATGCTAACATGCCATCTGAATATAGGGCATTTTTGATGGGTACTTTAAAATAAGACTCAACTATTTTGCAGTCATAGGCTGCGTTCCACGTAATGATTTGATTTTCACTGCAAATTCTCTGTAGCAAATCTTGGCAAGCTGCAAACGGCACCATCTCTTCTAATTTCTCGCCGTCCCAGGTTAGATGGCAGATATAGTAGGATTCTTGTCCGTTTGAAATTCCAATGCCAATAACCTTATCTTTACGTGTATTGAGTCCCGTGGATTCTACATCAAAAGCAATGTATTTATTGGAATGAAGAAAGTCGTAAACTTGTTGCAATTGTAAAATAGTCGTAATAAGCACAGGTCCCCCATAAAAAATAAAATGCCATGTAGCAGTTTTGCGGGCATGGCCTCCGCGTACACCATAACTGCTTAAGGTTTAGGGGCTAAATCTATTCCGCGACGCCCACGATATACTTATGAGCGGCTTGGCCTTTCCATTTGCCTGCACTGATTGTGTCCATGCCAGTGTATGTAATTTGAACATACTGGCCGTCCTCAACCTTTTCCATCTGAGACTTCAAATTGCCGGCTTCATCCAAGAGGACCAAATCGCCTGCTTCCGTACGCACCGCATATTGGCGCTTCGGACCAAACTTGGTTTCTACAGTCTTCTTAGACTCTAGAATGCCTTCTGCCGCAATGATAGAGTCTGCGCCCGACTCTGCTAAGCGAGCCTTAAGTGCGCCAGCATTAGCAAAACTCAATTCGCCTTGGCCTTCATTACCTGTTAGTGGTTTACCATTCACGCTTTTAAATGTGCGTGCTGTGGCCGTGTTATTTTCTGACATGTTTTCTCCTTGTGTTTGCTCTTTAGGAGCATTTAGTACAGGCTACAGCACCATGCTACGGCCTGCAAATTTACGTAAACTAAAGTTTAGGATGCTTGTGTCTATTATCAGTCCCCAGGTTATGGGTGCTGTATGTAAGCAGCATGAGGAGGCAGCAGGCGGCATGTGAAAGGTGATTCTCGCCGCTTTCTGGGTCATTAGTCTCGCCTGCAACCCACGCCATGATGTGTCTCATTGCGGCACTGGAGAGCCGCAGCCACTGCATGCCTAGCATGTAATTAGGCGTGCCGTTAACAAGCGGGTATTTCCGTTCGCCAAATTCAAATACGCGGGCCACCTGCTCTAGTGCATCCATGCGTATGTGGTGCAGCGGAGCCTTGCCGCCATCGTATTTGGTGCCCTTCTCTGCGGCCTCGGACGCTGCCAGACGTGTAAGTGTATCTTTATGAGTCACCATAACCTGGGCGGCAGCTTCTTTAAATGTTTTAGTCTTAACTGGCACGAGTACTGTGCAACTGCACTCGCCTGTAAACATGTTTCCGCAACCCTTGCATCGTCTTTTTCCACCACTCATAGTTCCTCCTTAAGATGTAACAATCTCATAACTTCCAACCTACCTTCACAATCTGGTTCATGCACAAGAGACTCCCTTAACTCTGAGTCGTCCTCTTCAATGCTGGTCCATTTTGAGCATTTGCATAGAAATCCGTTCTGTAACAATTCTATGAGTAGGCTAACCTTCGCTGCTGGACTCATATTTCCTCAATTTCATTTTGCACGATGGGACCAGAGTCAGGTAACTTCCATATACCCGTGGCGGTGCACTGCTTGTAGAGTGCGAGTGCTTTGCGCACCTGGGCCTTACCCTCTAGCATTGTGCGTTCGGAGACTTTAAACACGCGGCATTCGCTTTCGGCCTTCGATACTGGAATGAGATAAAAATCAAAAGGCTTGCCGTATTCCTTCTCAAATAGCATCGTATACAGGGCCGCGCTTAAGAAATATCCATAATTGCGGCATGTCATGGTAAAGCTTTCTTTATCCACCATGAAGCCACTGGTTTTCAAGTCGCTAAGGTAGGCAGCCACAATATTTGCACGGTCGCCTCGTGCCTTTAGCGGCACCCCATCAATAGTGTGGCAAATTGTAACTTCACTCTCGCCAGGAGCCATGATTTTCTGTGCCGTAGGGTTTGCATCATAGGCGCGTTTCCAATACTCTACTCGGGCCTTTTGTGCCTTACTGAGTATAGTCTTACCCATGTTTGCTGCCTTAAACTCTTCCCATTTTGCACCTGACTTTATAAGGCCGTCATAGAATGCGTACTGGTCTTTAATAGTATGCGGTTCTAGCGCCAGGGAGTGAAAATACGAGCCCTCTGCAAATGCAGGGTTGTCTTTTTCCGGTGGCTTATCCTTTAGGATTTCTTCTTTGTAGAATAGGGCCGGGTCCTTTAGTATTTTCTTAAGGCTGCTGCTGCTGAGCCAGTCCTTTTGAGAGTGGTAAAATTCATTGGTACACTCATTGCGACCTTCGATTAACTTTTTCATTAGTGCCCCTTTACTCTTGCAGCCGCATATGCTTCTTGTAAACTAAACCCATCTTTATCACGAAGATTATTGTACGAGGTCTCGGTGTGCCAAATGCGACGGTCCTGCTCCATGTTTACATCTTGGAATCTACAATACAGCCAGTAGAAAAAACTATTGCGACCTTTTATGCCCCGTTCTTGCATGATAGCTTCGGGATTCATGCTTGCCTGCACGATTAGGGGGCTCACGTAAGAGCGGACCTCTGCTTCAGTGCGGACGCGGGGCGTGTACATGTCTACAGCAGGGAGACGGGCCTCTAATTCGGCCAGCGGTATGCGGCTACCCACATACCATAACTTCTGCTCTAGCCCAGTTTCAGGCCTAATCACGCAGGGCAGGCGCGTGAGCCGAGAGGCGTTTCTGCAACTTGGGTCTGCTTCTGGTACCAGCTTGAGCAGGCGCGTGGCCAAGTGACGGTACTCCTGTAAGGTTGCAAGGGGCTGCTCGAGACTAATTATGAAATGCAGGCTCTTACTTCCGCTGAACGTGCAGGCACTAATCGGCAAGCGCGAGGTTACGAGCCGGTATTGCTCTTCTAATGTGCCTGAATCTAGCTCGACCAGGAAATTTCTCAGGCTGCAAACATTCACATCTGCACGCCTCGGCTTGTTTTCTGAGTGCCACGGTTGAGTTGGGGCATAGTCCTTATGCGGAAACAAAGCGTTGATGCATACAAACACATCTTCTGGTTTGGGGCTGTGCGAAACAGAAGTCCCATTCGGGGAATTAGCGAAGCATGTAGTTTCCCCATCTTGGAACAGTAACTTAAGAAAGTTATTAGAAGTATTTTGCATACAAGTGTTTCCATGATTTGCCATATAATATGTATTTAACTGCATGATATTCTATCTTACATTGCTCGCTGATTTGTTTTATTGTATACCCCTGTTTATACAAATTATAAAATTCTATAACTTGTTTTTCAGTCAAAATGCTGTGCGCAACACTTTTCACCAAATCTATATGTCCCGTGGTCTTTTTTGCGTTGATTATTCTCTACGGCGGTTTCCCAAACTAAATTACTGAGTCGATTATCTGCTCTTTTGCCATTTATGTGAGAGGCTTGAATTGATTTATTTTTAGGAGGTCCTTTGAAAGTTTCTAAAATAAGTCTATGTAGTAGGAAACCTTTTTTTAATCCACGGGCCTTGTCGTATAATATTACAGGAACATAGCCATCTATCCGAGGTGACATTATCAAAAATCTATTAACAAAATCTGACCACACTCTACCGTCGCTGTATATTACATACGACTGAAATAGCGGGTGTACTTTTTTTATTACTTGTGGTGTAGGCACGATATTCCCCCGAATACAGGTTACAAAATATACTTAAAAATGTAAAATTGTGGGCTACTTTAGTTTGCAGTAATTTGGACGGCCCAAGTTAGGATGCGGTCGTAGTCTGCCTCTAGCGTGGCCTTGTCCGTAATCAAAACATGACACGTAGACGTGCACACCTCTACCACAACCTTGCTTTTATCCGTTGGGCTATCATATATGCTTATGGCAAGTGCCGCGAGTAGGGTTGCGCTAATCTTGCTCATAGGAGTCCATGGGCTTGCCCAAAATGTAATGTGTATTCTTGGTTATAGCTTCATTCTTTTCTGGATTAAAACTCACGACGCGGGATGTTTGCACAACTTCCCCATCGGGTATGGTCGCGTGGCCATAAACCTTGCCAAAGAGTAAGTCGTCTGGTCCTACAAACCACTCTTCCAAGCGTGCACTTTTCTTACTTTCGTCCACGACGGGTCTTCTTTCTTTCTACGTGCAGTTTTAGTTTAAGAGGTCCTTTGGGTAGCTTACCTTTACCTTTTCGCAAGTACAGGTTGCCGTCTTTATTTACTAAGGCAAAGTTTACGCGAGCCTGTAGCAGTGCTTCCAGAATTACGTCGCTCAGGTGAAAATCAAATGCATCATAGAATACTGCTTCTTTGATGGCTTCCCAGTTGAGGTCCCACTTGTCTACCTTAAAGTGCGTTTTTAGAACTCGGGCCTCAGTCTTTGCAGCCTGTCTAAGTGCGTGCTTTGTAATAGGGCCCTTAACCTGTCCCATTAACTGACGGCCCAGGACCATGCGTTTACTCTTCTTCACGTTTTACCTCTCTTAATTTAATTTCAAAAATGTACACGCGACTAAATAGTACGAGCTTTATAATAAATGTTTCGTAGTGGGGGCCTCTGTATTCTGGAAAGCCAACTTTTGCAAAGTACTTATTCGTGGCATCAATTGCGTCCAAATTTACGGGTAATACGTACCAATCTATGCCTATCTTTATGTCGTGCTCATATAGAGGGTCATTGGGAAAGGAAATATAGGTTATCCGTTTCATACTGCACCACTTCTCAGACTTCTAACCCCGCCCCACGTACCATCACAATCGGGGCAGCGGTAATACCAAATTCCATCGTAGAGTACAGGTACTTCCACCCCCACCTCGCGCTTCCAGTAGTGGCCGATGTAGTGCTCCCGGTGCTCTTCTGGGATTAGGTCCCCTAAGAGGGATGTACCGCAGTGAGGACAATTGTGGGGCGCGTCTGCTTCTGTGGGTGTTGGCTTGCCCATGTTACACTCTCCTTAACTGCAGCGCAAAGCCTACCCCGCGCGAGAGGTAGTGTGGGATAGGGGCCGCAGGATTTACGTAAGCAGGCCGCAGCTTCCAGCCGCACCAGAACTCATACTTACCGTTGCTTAGGTAAATGCAGGAGTAGGGCCCCTGGTATGCAAAGTAAGAGGCGCCCCGTTGCACGGCTTGCACGTTTCCGGGCTTAAGTTTAAAACTTAGTATGGGAACAGTGCGGAGTCCATTGATAGGATTACGGATGCAGGACCAGTACACTATGCGTGCCCACAGCGGCCAGGTAGTCCCCTTATACGTTGTATTTGCCACGCCGTCTTCGAAATTAAAATAAGGCCGCATAATGGGCCAGGTGAAGTGGTACACGATAGGGTCCTCACCTTTTGCAGCCTTTTCTGCATCATAGATACTAACGTAAGCCTTGCACGCTGCAGCAAGTGGGACCATAATCCAGCCCAAAATGTAAAGCGGGATAGTCACTGCAATGTAGGCGGCCCAGGTGAAGGGGGCTAGGAGTGCGGCTCCGATTAATTTACTTCTGCTCATGTCTCTCCCTCGTGGGATAGGGCTTCACGGATTTCATAGCCTTGTGTCTGAGCGGCGCGAACACAATTTAAACAGGTTCCTTCTTTGCCACAATTCATCATGTGGGCGGCGAGAGTTTCAGCTCTCTTCAGCGCCTTCTCATACCGCTCCGTTTTCCGGCGCTCGGCGGTGAGCTGGGCCTTAACTTCTTCGCGTTGCTTTGCCACTTCGTCAACGAATAGAGCATACCGCTCATGATTCATTTTTGACTTTAAGCTTTCAATCTCATCCTTATTTCTAGCGTTGGCCCAGTCGGCGCCTTTTTTGAAGGCTTCAAACTCTTCTACAGTTATGCCGTGATTTATTGCTTCTTCACGTTTCGCCTCTTCATAGCTCTGCTCTTTTGGGTCGCTCATTTTAGTTCCTCCAAAACTGCATACAGCTCAGCGCGAGCTTTATTAATCTCTTTAGTTGAAGAATATCCATGGGTGTACTCTAGAATATTCTTTATTTTTGCTAACAATTCCTCTTTCAGTTTTGCTCCAGCTAATCGCTCTTGCGCCAATTCGGCCTGATAAATATCAAAGTCCATGGTTATTGTTTTCACGACTCTCCCTTTGTGCCGGGCTTGGGATTACGTTTTCCAATTTCATCGGCGGTTTCTTTTATCATTTTATGAACCATCTTCCGACGTTTCAGCGGATTCTTTTCCTTTAATACTTCAGCTGCTCGTCTGTACCTGTCTAGCCATGCCATTATTCACCACCCAAAAGCTCTTTATATTTGGCGAGGCTGTCTCTGAGTACGTCCCTAGTCGTGTGGCAAAGGCTGCATTCGATGCACCCTTCAACATCTTCTATCGGCCCCTTCGCGGCGGCTGAGTGAGCGGAGAGTTTCTGCTCAAGCGGCTCAACTACTATGCGCTGAATTTCTTTGCCAGCCGCTATGGCTTGTTTTTGCGCTATTGCGTAGGCGGCCTCAGCGCCATCACAATATGTTTCGGCGTGCTCATCTCTAGCAACGTCGCCAGTAACTCGCTCTTTCGCGTACTCTTTTGAAAGAGTCCCTATTTTCTTTTTCACGTCATCCGGCAATTGGCTCATAGTTCACCTATCAATGTCCAGCCCCAGCCAATAAGAAGAGTGAGCGAGGTGAAGCGGTTCTTAAACTTCGGGCCGACAAAAATATCTTTCATGTCTTCCCAACATTCACATTCTGTGTCATAAACCCTAAGCACATCTTGTTCGGCACTGTAGAATAACAGTTTCACACGTCCCCCATGCGTTCGTCGTCTGCTTTGAGCGCCGCTCTCGCGAATGAAATGTAAAACTCCATCGGCTTCGCGCCCTTGTTCTCTGGTCTATCCATAATGTGGCCTCCTATACAAAGTTTACTAAAACTGTACCTAAACGCAAGTAAAAGTTACCTAAATCCAACTTTAGTACGTCCAGGCAAAGGATACAGTTGTATCATCTTCGGATACACGTAGAGTAGTATTGCGGCCCAGGCGTACTGTAGCCTGCTTCTTAATTGCAGCACTGGCGATGGGCAGGATTACTACCATGGTTGTCTCGCCTACTAGGTCCCTAACTGTGTGCCTGGTATCAACTATAAAGCGGCGGAGTGCAGGTCTACTTGCATAGTACCCCTTGGCTGCATCACTGCAAGCATAGTCTCCGAGGCAGAGTGAGGCAACCAGCAGCTCCAACATTAGTAACCTGCTGCCGTGGCTGTGTATAGAGTGAGACTGTCTAGCACCTTCTTTTGCAAGGCGATTGCATCCTCTTTCTTGTCCACCTCTATGTGCACCCGCTGCCCACCAATGAATAGCTCAAATGCGTACCTAGTAGTATTAATGGATGAGTATACCACGCTGTCTACGGGGCCAATGTAGGTTAGGGCTTCTGGGCGAAATGTGTGTCCTGCAATGCTAATCATGTTTCACTCCCACAAGCTCTTTATATTTGGCGAGGGCTTGCTTAGGTCTCCAATAATTTCTTCTACTGATTTCACCCTCATCTCCTCTCAAAAGACCTTGCGATTGCGTGGCCAGCGCGGCACGGGCGCCCCAAAGTAGTCTGAAAAGTAATCCTAAACTCATTGTGGTCCTTTCAATTTACGGAGCACCTTATATGCAATCTGCCTAACTCGCTCTCGGGTTACATTCATGCGAAGTGCGATGCTTTCGTAGTCATCGCCAAGACTTAACATGAAGCAGACTCTATCCTCGCGTTCAGTGAGAAGAGCGGAGTTATCGACGGCAAGGTAAATATTAACGAGTTGGTTCATGTCAGAAGCTTCTGCTCTACCCTCTAAGTAGCGATATACCCGGTCAGGCAGCACGCGGAGACGGAAGTAGAGCCAGGCGGCCTTGAGCGGACTGACCTCTTCGTAGCAGTGTGGACAAATCATACTTTAACCTTCCTATAAGCTTCCAGCGCGGCACGGGCAAGCTGAGGCGCCTGCAATCCAGTATGCCTAACCATGGCGGCATCTTGTTCTGGTGTAGGGCGTCCAGCGAAGGCACCCATGTTGGATATTTGTTCTAAGGTTTGCTCCATCTTCCGGCATACCTCGAGAAGGGCTGTGTAGGCATCGTAGGAAACGTATCTCGAATAATCAGGGTCAGTGTCTTCGTCTGCAAGTTGTAGCTTGCCGTAGAAGTCTTCTGGGTTCACGTACAGCACCCGTGGCTTCTTTTCATCCTGCATTTGGCTCATAACTCTCCTAGTTTTTGTTGCAATAAACTTGACATTAAATCTCTAAGTACCTATAATCCTTAATGTATTCAATATTCCAATTTGGAATAAACCTAAAACGCGTGCTTCAGTCCTCAAAATCGTGGCTATGTCTGGTCTGTTCTTGTGGCCGTCCCCCACACTTACTGCATATGAGCCCGTGCCGGTCGAGCCCCCAGGCGTGAGGTTTGCACGGTGCAGGGGCGGGCCGCGTTACCGCTCCCATGACGTAGACGCCCAGCAGCACTGCAAGTCCTATAAGTAGCAAAAATATAGAAGCGTCCGTAAATGCGTCGGGATTTAGTCCCTGCATTAGTTCACTGAAATCCACTAGCTATGTCCCCCATATATGGCGCGGGTGAGCCAGTAATTGCGCGTGAGGAGCAGGTCTGCAACCTCTCCGGCTGGGGTACGGGGCTCTACGTGGCGGGCTCCTAATTCTTGCATGTCTAGCCTCATATCAGATGTAAGTACCACTGTTTCTAAGCCAATCATGTATGGTCGGCCAGTGTACCCGAGACGCCACACTTGGGCTGCAACGCCGTAGTTTAGGGTCCGTACTGGAATGTAGAGCACCTCATTATTGCAAGTGAAATAGTACATTTTACCTAGTGTAAACCTTTTTTGTTTAGAGCGGCCCATTCATACCCCCAATATCATTGCGTTCATGTATAAGCACATGCACATGCTCCAACCCATAATGGCGAAATGGGCTGCCTCATCTTGCGCTTCAGTTAAAATGTTATCCCCAGGTGTGCACCAACCCGGCCCCCCGTGTCAGCACTTCCAAGCACATAGAAAGGCCCCATTACGCGGTAGCCTACGCTTAGCACATAGTCGGGCTTATACTGAGGCAGTTCAGTAACCGCACCTACACTTGCAAACCAGGATGGGGCCGGTCTCGAGGTGGATTCTGAATCCCGTTTCACGCTGGTCCGGTCTTCAGTAACTGAGTCTGTAGTTTGAGTGCCATCTGGCAGGGTTACGGTTCTCGTAATCGTGCGTACGTCATACTTTATGCGCTCCTCGACTCGGACTGTTTCCACCGGCGGGTTTAGGAAGTAGCAGGTTAGGTTGCCTAAGAGTAGTGCCACGCTATGGGTTACTATTGTACGCTTATTCATGTTTTTGGCTCACCTTTTCTATATACTTCTTTATAACTGCACCAGTGAATAGGGCCGCGCTCTGGCTACTCCCACTCATGGTTAAGCCACCACCAGTGACCTTCTGTCCATTTAAGTACGCATCGACTGGCTTACCATAATTGGAAGTCTGACTGCCCCCATTCCCGATTACAACTATGCGGGGGTCTGCGCAGGCTGGGTATACGTTGCAACCATTGTCCAGGTTAAGACTATCATTGCCGGCAGCGGCCACGATTAGGACGCCTCTATCTAGGAGCAGGCGCATGAGGCGCACTTCTTCCCGTAGGTAGCCCGTTCCAGATAAGCTTAAGTGTACAATATCTGCGTCTGTAGACAGAACCTCTAAGTAAGCCTGCAAATTAAACACTCCGTTAAAGTATACCTTGCGCACCTCTATGCAATAGAGGGTTGAGGGTCCCGCAGTTTTCTCAATTATGCCCACAATATTTGTGCCGTGATAGGGCACATCATCGGGCGGCGGAGTAGTGCACGTCTGAGTCGTGGACCCGGCGCCTGTATCTATGACTACCACTTTTAGTACCCGTGGCGGTACGCCGGAGGCAGCATGAGCCTGGCAGCGGGCCATGGCGGCACCTGCAGACCAAGCTAAGGCTGCTAAAAGTATTACACGTAAAAGGTTTAACATAAGTCCTCCAGTTTTGGTATATTCAGTATTGCACATTTAGGTTGCACTTTCAAGTGGTGTGTAACTTTAGTCTACGTTTGCGGCCCATATTAGGACAGTGCAGATTATCATGTGTGCTAATATAAAGAACTGTACCTCACTCACGTTCAGACTCCTTCAGCCGGTCCCTCAACTTGTAGCCAGATTTTGCGGGCAGGATTATGTGCTTTAGTGGCCATCCAGCTCTTAGCCGCTGCTTTACCAGCTCGCGGTCTAAGTTCAGGTACTTGCACAAATCGGTAAGTGTGTAAAACTTATTGCCCCATCTGTAGCACTTAGGCCTTGCACTAAGTTGTAGTGGCGTGGTGAGGGCGCGGTGGAGGTTCCAGCCTCGGGCCAGGCGCATGCGGAGCCGGGAGTGTGGTATGCCGTGGGCGTCCGCCAAGTCTTGGACAGTCCATTCTTTACCTTTATACTTTACTACCTTGGCTTCCTTAGTGTGGCGGGCAAAGTTGCGGGTTGTCATGTAAGCACAGTTGGAGGGACTGTAGCCCTGACTGCGGTCAATTCGGCCCAGCCACATGTTGGGTGGAGAGGGGCCCATATCTGCAAGAAAATTGGCATATGTGTGCCAGGCAGAGGCCACTAATATGCCACGGCCTCCATACTTAGAGTAGAGGGGGTGCCATTTTTTGTAGCAGCGGCTCATCATATTTTCCCAAACTTTTTTGGTTTTAGAAATTTTGCTCATGTTTAGGTTTCCTTTACTTTGTTGAGAGCTTCTAGGGCCACTTCTGCACAATCGCAGCCCATAGTGTAAATATCAGAATCTCCAGTTTTAGTTTTGGCTATTTTATGAAGTTCATTAATGAGTATATTGTTGTTCTTTCGTAGCAAATTTAGATGACTTTCATACTCAGTTTTAGAGTGTCTCAATTGCTGTATTAATTCGTCGCATCGTTTTTCCCACCCGTTTACTTGAGTATTGTAAGCTTCTGTAATATCTTCTACTTGTATTTGAAGGTTTACAATGTCTTGCCCGGCTCTGAATAGCTCATTTTGGTAGTCTTTTAAAAACCAAGCCTCAATTACATGAGTAGTATTGACAAATTTAGGATACATTTGCGCCTGCTGTGCGCTTGCTTCACCTTGTGTTTCGTAAATAGTAAATTGCATTTTATTTCTATCGCCAAAATCAGACTTGTATTCTAAAATCCAAAATTCTCTAGGATTTGGGCGCTCAACTGGACTGTGTTTCTCACAATACTGTTCATGACCTTTTCTTGTGCTTTTTAATTGACTCCCACATTTTCTGCACTTTTGACTCATTTGTGCTTCCAATCTACATCGAAGGGAGAGTCATCATAATCAGAGCTTATGTTAGCCCGCTCAGACTTAGGCGGCGTGTATAGGCGGCTGGACTCGACCATTGCGTCTACTTGAGCCTGGTAGGCTTCCATGTCGGGCGGTGGCGCATCGAAGGCGCTGGGGTCTGCCGAAGTAGGGACTTGAAGGGGGTACCAGAGTACTTCTGCTTCAGATATACACTCATTGCAGTATTCCATAACATCTTCTGTGTACGAGTCCGCACTTTTCTTACTGAGCTCATTTAACATTTCAGCAAAGCCACGGGCTTCTCTAATCCAGTCTAATGATTCTTCAATCGCTGCCTGTAAATCATCAAGTTCTGCTAGCGGTTTCATGTTTGGGTTCCTTACTTTTTAATTTTTTTATAAAGTCATGTGTGAGTGACATTTGTTTAAAAAATACCACAGCCTCATCGAATCCTTTAAGTGCACAAAATATCATGCAAAGCATAAATATTAAAGATTCACGGAATAAAACTACTGGTATAATAGCCGGGGCCAAAAGTAGTATGCATAAAACTCGAATAAATATTTTCACGTCTAAGCTTCCTGCTTTGCAAAGTGGTGGGCCGCAGCATCAGCCATGTGGAGGCGGACACTCTGTATGGCCTGTAATGGACTCTCATACTCTTCCCAGGATAAGCACGCACCCGAGTTACTATATATGCGGATAACCACCACCTGCTCCTCGCTGTACTCGGTAGCGTTGTAGGTCAGGTTTAGGAACCTTAGCCCGTCGCCGGTGAGCGCGTACCACATTTGCACATCATACTTTGAATCGGTAAACATGTTTAGGCTACCTTTCTTTTCTGTTTAAGTCTACCCTGACCTTCAGCCAGCAGCATCTCGATTAATTTTTGCACTTGAGCTTCTTTAGCCTTTTGTCGGGCGTCGGCGGCGGCGTCGGCGGCGGCGTCGGCGGCGTAGGCGGCGTCGGCGGCGTAGGCGGCGGCGGCGTAAGCGGCGTCGGCGGCGGCGGCGGCGGCGGCGGCGGCGGCGGCGGCGTCGGCGTAGGCGGCGGCGGCGGCGGCGGCGTCGGCGTAGGCGGCGTAGGCGGCGTCGGCGTAGGCGGCGGCGGCGGCGGACTTTGCTTCCTGTAATTGTTCTACTGTAGCCTGCCCATTTGCAAAAGCTTCAGCTACATCTAAGGCCTTAACACTGCGATGGTCTTTCATAAGATGTTGCACTTGGCGGCAGGCCCACACAGCAAAGAGGCGCAGAGATTTGTCGCTTACAAGTGAGGTCCTTAAAGCTAACCATAGACGGTCGCGTACTGGTACATCTTGCATGCGTAGAATATCTACTGCTGTGCCGCGCCACGTTTCTGGCAAAAACTTTAAGGGGTCATAGCATGGTCTCATGGCGCGAATTTCGGCAAGTCCGAAGCGATAGAGTCCAGTTTTGGACCCAATTTTAAACTTAGTAGCCACAAAATACCTCCGTTAAAAGTTCAATCATTTCAGCAACTTAAACCTAATTCGCAAGTCTCAGTCCCGCAGGAGTTGCTTAATTTCTACGTACACTGCAGCACTTAGCAGCCCAATGCCTGTTAGCAGTAGTACTGCAAAGAAAAAAAGCCCGAGAAAGTAAATTACATTTTCCACGCTATTGCTCCTCTTTCTTGTTTACGTACCATTCTATATTGCGGGCCACACGGCCCTCTTCAGATTCTAGTTGCAAGTCTAGTGTGCGGACGAGGACCCCGTAGTGTAAGCAGTGTGTGCAGGTTGCAGCGTCCTGCAACGTATCGCAGTCTGGACATATTCGGTCTAGAAATTGTAGCTTCTGCATGTGCAAGTTCTCCTATGGTAAGCTTATCGGACTACCGCGACCTAAACTTTAATACTTTTTAGAATCAAGAGCACTTCTGTAGCCAGGCCTTGGTAGAAGGTTCGTCGAGCGGCGGCGTAGGCGGCGTAGTAGGCGGCGGCGTGGGAGGCGGAGGCGGCGGCGTAGGCGGAGTAGGCGGCGGACCCAGCTTCTTGAAAGTCTTCTTGAGCTATAAGAGCTTCTTTTAGGGCGTTAATACACTTCCTTTATTTATTTGTATTATTTGCTTCGGGTTTAACTTGCACACCTAGGAATGTGGCACTGCCTGCGCCCTCTAATGCAGTCACGCCGTGCTTTCCTAATAAGCGCGTGAGGTCATTGAATGCGAAGTGCGTCTCAGAGCCTGCATAGAACTTCATGAAGTAGGCTTTTAAAGAGCTAAACATAGTAGCCTTATCAGTTTGCAGCTTGGGCCCAAAGTTTAGGCAGTCTGCAATAAACTTTTGTAAGAGCACACCATCTAGTGCAGCGCACTGTGACTTTATAATTTCCCGCATGCTGGGTGGGACTATCAGATTCATGCCCTTCGGACATTGCTCTTGGTAGGCCTTCTCGCACGTTAGGAGAAATGATGGTAGTTCAGTGCGAAGGTTAGGTTCAAAGCTTTGGTCCCCAAACTCGTCCGCGTAGGACTTAACCGTACATATGAGGAGCCGCGTGCGTTCACTATCATCATTAAAGTTAATTTGAGGCATCCAGTTGGAACCCACGATTAGTTTACTGTATATCTGCGCAGAAAAGGGTTTCTCATACTTTGCGTTGATGTGTACCACATCTTTACCGACTAAGGACTTAATGCGCTCTTTTCGAAGCACGCTTAAATTCTTGCAATCGGGGTAGAGAGCTAGCCGCTTCCCGTATGCGCTTCCAAAGAAGAAGTCGCTGTCATACGTGCCTATCCCAATGACTAGTGTATGTTTCGTGCCCATGAAGTCTGCCAAGACCCGGAGGACCGTAGACTTGCCGTCGCCGCCTTCGCCTTGTAGCCACAGAGCTTGACGTCCGAAGTTGCTGGGCTCGAATATGGACCAGATATAGGCCTTGATAGTCTCGGGAAACGTGCAGCGGGCCAGAAACTCGTCCCAAGTAGGGTGCGCGCCTTCTCTAAGTGCAGTCCTAGACATCACTTTAAAGGCCGGCCTTGAAGCATCCCATGATAGTGCCGGTGGCGGTTCGCGCAGGACCTTATCCGTATCAAACTCAAACTGCTTATAAATCTTAGTGATGAAATGTTGCAGGTCAAAGGCTCCTACATCAGCCTCCATATATTCGGACTTAAAGAGGTCAACTAGCGCAGGCTCCGATGCAATGGTATTTTTAAAGGTCTCTTCATCAGACCCGCCAACAAATTCTAGCTCACCGCTTGGGGCTAGTTTGTATAGTAGCGGTGTCGTGGCCGATGCATATCTAAGTATACCTAAGCGGGGCTTTAAGTTTAGGTAGGCTTGGGCGAGCGACTCGGCTTGCTCCTCCTGTCGGTCTTTTATAGCCTCAGCTCTTTTACTTCGACCAGCGGCCTTAATCTCGGAGCGGGGCACGCCCAGGTTGCGGATGCTTTGTAGCAGGTCAAGTATATTTTTTTCGGGTGCAGCGATACCAAGGGCTATTCGGGCCCGCTTTCTCATTAGGTCCGCATCTACCGATTTCCGTTTTGGTCGGTCATAGAATACACCTTCGTCTATAATGTATGTGTACCGCTCAGAAAAACTTTTAATTGCATCCACTCTGTCCCCTTAAATTCAGTAAATATCCCTTAAATCTAGTCTTGCACGCCACGCCCGATTTTGCAAGAACAAACATTCTTTCATTTTCTTCTGCACCTGCTCCTCTAAAGAAAGTTAAAAATCAGTCTATTTATAATATAGTAACAAGCGCAAGCGCACTACAAATTAGGAAAAAGTTTGTTGCAACGAATATAGAGCCTCTAATACCCCTAAAGTGCTCATTGAGCCAAAATGGGACGGTGACGCTTTTTGTCACTTTGCTCAAGTCGCTTATATTGCTTACGAGTGCGCCGACACGCGCAAAAAGTGCGCTCGCGGCGGCCAATATAGACGATTTGGCTGCGCATTTTATGTGCGCACGTCGACCAGGTTTCGCATACTTAAGAAAGGGCACTTTACGCCCCCACAAGCAGGACCACATCTTCAAGTGTGGCCGGGAAGCTGCACAACTGGGCCGCCTCTGCAGCACTTACTGGTCTGGCCTGACAGTCCCGGTCTAAGGCCAGCGCCCGCTGCCGCACATACTCGTAGGCCTCCTGCGTGAGCACTAGGCTATCCCAGCCTAAGAGCGCATAGCAGGTCACAAAGTATAGGGGTCTGTTTACGTGCCCTAAGGCCAGCGCCGGCCCACTGCCTCGGGCTACGTGCCAAGCCTCAGCCTCTGCATTCAAGTACAATACATTAGCTCCTAGGCCAGGTGCATGCAAGATTCGTTTCAAGGTACCTCCAGTATGGGTTTGCTATTTTACATTCAAGTTTAGGTTATCAAGTACACTACATTGCTTATAAAGTCGTTTTTGAGGTCTTTTTCGGGCCAAAAATGGAGGCCCCTACTATGACAAAAACTAAGGCCAGAACCTTCAACTCGGGGCTTGCATAAAGTGCTACATTATAACCGATATAAGCAATTGTTATGGTTAGTATAAATTTCATATTAAGTCTCCAGTTTAATGTTAAAAGTGCTAGATGCAGGTAGCCTATTACTTTTGCTTATGGATAGTATAATCAAAAATAACTTCATAATGCCTCTCCATTGTATTGAAACCTATATCGGCCTTTTGCAGCTACAACTTCAAATCCACCAACTAAGCGGCCATGATTGTATACCTTGCTATCTATAATGGAGATGTCTTCTGCACGCCCGCACCAATAACGCGCAATTAACTTAATAATGTCTTGCTTAGTAGGTGCTGATGCTATTAGGCGAGGTTTCATGCTGCACCTCCAAAAGCTACTTGTAACAACCTTTCATAGGACACCCAGCGCAGGTGCGTAACTTGCTCTGCATCTGTAAATGTGAGGGCCGCATGGGTCCGCGTAATTCGGGCCACAACAAAGCTACAATTTTCTATCTGCACAATATCGCCTATATTAATCATATTGCCTCCATTTAAGTTTTTATATCTGACCTTATACTTATCGGCCCACAGTACAGAAACTGTAGGCCTCAGTCAAAATATATTTTCTCACCATGAGACAAGGTAGGCTGGGGCTGGGCCAACTGTGAAAGGCGTGTGCGCTGCATCCGTAGTTTGATAATTGCCCGGCGCCAGTACCGTCAAGAATTGCAGGGCCCCGCTTGAGTAGTGCGCAACAATCTCTCCGCTAGCTAATCTAAACAGGACTTCATCGAATGCCGTGTTTATACCGCCTGGATTGATTAGTTCTGTGACTGTATATGGAGTCGGTGGCGCGTCGGCCCCGTCAGCTCCGTCCATGCCTGCCAATCCATTCAGAATCAGACTTGTACTGCCATTTGTGCATGTTATAACAGCTCCGCCCACGGCTGGACTAACACTGCAGCTACTGCCTGCATCACCGGGTGCACCTCTCCAGCCCCGCTTAGGCGCACATGCCACGCTTAGTAAACAAATCGAAACCAAAATTAACTTATGCATACTATTTCTCCTCATTTTTTGCAATTGCTTGCAGTTTATTAAAATAACGTACTTTTAAATGCGGGGTCTTTGAGTGGTAACGGGCTACCCACATGCTATCAGAGCTGGCGTGCTTTTTGTGCTTTGCAATTAGCTTTGCTGCACAGTACACGTTGCCCTTATCAGTCAGTATGTCATACTCTTTACACGTAGTCGTGGCATGTACGCTGTTTATCTGAAATGGCCCAAAGTCTACAGTGCCATTAGTATTAAAGCGTACCTTAACATTTGTGCCACCACTACTCTCAAGCCACAGTATGGCCAGCATGTCGCGGTGGTCTATGCCGTAGTGTGATGAGGCCCGCTTTATGTGTGCATTTAGGCCCGCACTTGCAGTTTGTGTACATAACAGAACCAGTAATGTAACCAAAACACGTCCCACGATAGTCCCCCAATCTTAGAACACTTGATATATGATAGTCTCGTCATCCACAGTAATTACCGTAGTATGGTCGCCTAAGTCCTCAAACTTGACACCAGTCTCACGCTCTACATCTTTAATTGCAATCTCAGTATAGTCACAGCATAGAGATACGATGTCCAGCTCCACTTCTTCGCCTGTGTCTTCTTCATATGACTCTAAGTATTCGAACAAAGCACGTCGCCCAGCCCAGCTAAAGTTTTCTTCTCTATTCATATTAGTAAATGCATCGTGAAATTGGCTTAAATTGATTGTCTGTTTCATACTGCCTCCAAAGTGTTATCTATCTATCGTCCATATTCTATCAAAACTTGAGCCCTATTTTAG